>Ga0075425_100001332_pt1 | contig 24147 bp, 15 predicted proteins | sample SoiMethybrSBSTD4_FD_75300 | JGI IMG/M metagenome (GOLD analysis project Ga0075425, IMG submission 75300) | Bulk soil microbial communities from a Populus tree surrounding site in Tennessee, USA - Soil MetaG P. TD hybrid SBSTD4 | ecosystem: Environmental > Terrestrial > Soil > Tree plantation...
GCTCGCGGGATCGCAGCCAATCAGCGTCGCGACGTCGGCGTACAACGAGCCGCAGCCGTCGAGCTGATGGAAATCGACCGGACCATTCCAATCGACGATGGCCTGCACGTCGCCGCGCAATCCGAGGTGCGCCGCGAGCTGTCCTCCCGCTCGCATGCCGAGAACGCCGATCGCGTCGCGGTCGATGTCGAATTCCTTTGCGTGCTCGCGCAACCACGCGATTGCAGAGCGAACGTCGTCGAGCTGTCGCGGCCAGTGCGCGATCGTCGACGGCGTGAACTCGATCGTCGCGACCGCATAGCCGCGCCGCGCGAGAAACTCCGCGCCCGTCGCATGTCGCGTCACGAACGACCATGAAGCCGCTTCGATCGCGACGACGAGCGGGTAAGGCGGCGTGCCGCCGTTGGGCACGCGCAACGTGAGCAGACCCGCGGGATGTGCAACGTCATTGAGCGTCCTGTACAGCGCATCGTCAGTCAGGATGCGCACCTGCGCGACGTTCTCACCGAGATCCGCATTGACCGGGTCATAGAGAACGACCTGGAACGTCTCAGTGTCCTCGGGTGTCGTATCGCCGAGAATCGTGAGCTCGATCGTCTTCGACGTTTCGCCGGGCTCGAACGAGCACGTGCCCGCGGCGAGGATGTAATCGCTGCCCGCGGTTGCGGTTTCGTCGAGTGTGCGCCAATGGACTTCGACGCGATCGGGCGATGGGTTCGAGAGGGTGATTGTGAGGGTGGCGGTTGTCGAGCCACTGTTCCCTTCGTCGATGACGGAGCCTGCGATGCTCGCGGTCGGCGGTCCGGACGCAACCTCGACGTCGACGACGGGCGACGTGCTTCCGACGTAGAAGTCGCTGCGCATGTACTCCGCCCGCAGGTGATGCATCCCCGTAACCCTCAACGTCGTTTCGAGCATCGCCAGGCCGTTGCTGACCGCCGCCGTGCCGAGAAGTTGTTGTCCGTCGAAAAATGCGACGACGCCGTACGGGGCGAGAGTGTTTTCCCAGACCTGCACGGCGACGATTGCCTGTAATTTCGCGGGATGGGGCGGCCGCACTACGACAGGGTCGACCTGGAGCGTCGTCGCTGTGCCTGCAGCGTGGCGAAGGACGATGTCGTTACCGTCGCCACCTCTGTACGTCACGATGTAGGGTCCACGCCATCCATTCTGGTAAATGCCGCCCTCGGGAACGTCGCGGAATGTGCCGACCACCGGCGACGTGCCGTCGTTCCGGAGCACGAGGGTCTCGCGGCCGACGCCGCAATTGTTTTTCATTTCTCGCCAGTGAACGCCCGCGCCAAGTGTCGCGTCGGGTCCGATCGTGACGTTTTCCGCGATCAGCAGGTCGCCATCCCCTGCACAAGCGATCTCCGGATTGTACGAACCGCGGATGAAGACCTTTCCTGCCTGCAGAGTCGCGTACGAGGCAAAATCCAGCGGCAATGTGGGCACGCCGGGAGCGATGAATTCGCCATCGATCGTGCCAATGTACCCGCTGCCCTGAACTTTGCCCACGGCCGTCGCATTCGGCAGCGATCCTCGAAGTCGTGCACAACCGGTGATCGTGCCGTTGAAGGTGCCGTCGAGGAAGCCGACGTAGCAGTCGGAGATGATGGTGCCGTCTCCACCGGCGCTGATTTTCGGCTCCCACCCCATGTAGCTGGCAACCGTCAACGTGTTTCCCGACATCTTCAGGTTCAGGATTCGCACTCCGGTGAGCGTGAATGACACGTCTCCTTCCGGGCGCAGCTCGTTCGCGAAGTCGATGTATCCCTGAACGCTCAAGCCGCCTCTGATGGACAGCGGATTACCCTTGAAAACGTAGCGGCCAATGGTATCCGGGTAGACGATTCTCATCATGCCGACGGCCGCCTCCGCGACGTCCACGATTACGTCTCGTGGGTCACCGCCGAAACTGACATCCTCGCCGGAGGCCGGCGTCCCTTCCGGGTCCCAGTTCGCGGGGTTCGACCAGAGGTGATCGCCGGCCCGGCCGGTCCAGCGTTTTTGCGTCACCACAGTCAGCGTGATGTCGTTGCCGTCGCCGCCTTCGTACGTAATGCGAAGCTGTTCGGCACCGATCTGGATCGTCTTGCCTTCGGGCAACGTCGCGAAAGTGCCTTCGATTTTCGATGAAGAATCATTGCGGACAAGGATGAAAACGTCTCCCGTGTGCGGGAAGAACGCTTCTGCTGGAGTCAGCACGAGAGTTGCGTCAGGACTAATCGTGAGGCGATTCTTCGCAATGATCTGCCTGACCACGGACGGACTCAGGGGGGAGTACACACCCTTCAGAAAAACGACGTCCGCCGTGAGCGTGCCGCCACCATCGGGACCACCCGGAAACAGCCTTCCTTCCATCTGCGCGGCGAGACCCGTTCCCGAGATGAGCTCTGCCGACAACACGGCGTTTGGATGCGATGCGTTGCTCAGGCGCAGCCGTTCCCCGAGAATTGTGCCGCTGAAGTTGCTGGTGCCGTTGACAGTGGCGCCCTCACTACAGTCGACCTTGAGGGTTCCCGTTCCTCGCAGTTGCGATATGAAACCGGTCTGCCAGCACTTGACGAACAGCGTATGGCCGACGAGGTCGATGGTGCCCAGAAAGCTCTGCGGCGTCAATTTCTGGTCGTCGGCGATGATGATGTCGGGATGCCATTTTGCATAGCCGATGCCGCCCGCAACAAGTGTGATCGCATTGCCTGTGAACTCATATCGCCAGCCGCTATTGAAGGGAAAGCTCAGGTATCGCACGACGAATGCAGCCGGCAGGTCATTTTCGATCGTGGGTATGGCCAGATCCTTCTCGGGGAATATCCAGTCATCGCCGGGCTCAGGTATCCCCGCCGGACTCCAGTTTCCCGGGTCCGACGTACGATTGCTCGACGCGCCTGTCCACGTACGCGTGATCCCAAAGACCGAGGTTGCGATGGAGAGTGCGACGAGCGCGACGCAGGCGATTTTGCGCATGATTTCATGACATGCGCCTTATCCCTGCGCTTTTCAGTGCATTGCCACACACCTCGATGTGATCACCGCGTCGCTCGGCGTTTCACCGCCAAGCCGCGGAGATGCGTATCGAAGAATCGCAATGCGAATTCCTGTGCGTCGCGCTCGCCGTCGATCGAGAAAAACGTCACGTCCGCGCCGAGGGCGCGCATCGTCGACGCGAAGGTCGTCCCCTGCGCGAACGGCACCTCACAATCGTTCGCCTCCTGCAGAATCAGGAACGGGATGTCGGTTTTCACGGCGCATGCGGTCGGGCAGGCGGTTTTGACTGTGTCGACGCAGCTCGCGGGATCGCAGCCAATCAGCGTCGCGACGTCGGCGTACAACGAGCCGCAGCCGTCGAGCTGATGGAAATCGACCGGACCGTTCCAATCGACGATGGCCTGCGCGTCGCCGCGTAATCCGACGTGCGCCGCAATTTGTCCTCCGGCACCGATTCCGAAAACGCCGACTGCGTCGCGGTCGATGTCGAATTCCTTTGCGTGCTCGCGCAACCACGCGATTGCAGCGCGCACGTCGTCGAGCTGTCGCGGCCAGTGCGCGATCGTCGACGGCGTGAACTCGATCGTCGCGACCGCATAGCCGCGCCGCGCTAGAAACTCCGCACCGGTTGCATGTCGCGTGACGAACGACCATGACGCGGCTTCGATGGAAACGACGAGCGGCCAGGGCGGTGTGCCGTTCGGGATGCGCAATGTGATCATCAGAGGTCCGGCCTCGCTGCGCCCGTAGATCAGATCCTCGTACGTTCGATAGAGTGCATCGTCCGTGAAGATGCGCAGTTCCGCGATCGCAGTGCCAATGTCGGCATTCTCCGGATCCCGGATGACCACGCCGAGCGTCTCGGTGTCCTCCGGAAGGTCGTCGCCGTAAATCGTGACAGGGAACGTGGCAGTCGTCTCGCCGGGCTCGAGCGTCACCGTGCCGCCGGCAGCCGCGTAATCGTCGTTTTCGAGCGCCGTTCCGCTGAACGTGAACCACTTCGCGCTCACCGGCACCGGTGAGGGTTCGGAGAGCGTCACCGGGACCCGGATGACATGCGGACCATCGTCGCCTTCGTCGAAGGCGAGGCTTCCGACGCCGAGGAGCGGCCATTTCACATCGACGACACGCGTCGTATGGACGGCTGCAAAAAAGGAATCGCCGGCGAAATCGATATCGAGAACATAGTGACCGGGCGCCAGGGTATCGAGCGCCAGCATCGAGACGCCGTGGTCGAGCATGAGCTCCGCGAACCTGCGACCCGCGATGGAGACGGAGACCCGATCGGGCCAGTGATCGACGAGATAAGTGGGCGAGACGCGAATGGACAGTTGCCGTGCTCCGCCGTCTGCGGTGCTGATGACTACCGAGCCTTTTCGGACATAGTGGACGAGATATGGGCTTCCCGGAACGAGAGGATCAAACGACGCGGTGATGCGGTATGTGCCGGGATTTCCGATCGCCGTCGCGAGACTCGCGACGCATAGGGACGATCAGCCACCGCTGACCAGCTGTGCAGCCGCAGAGCCCAGCGGCCGATCGTTGGCGAAGAACGTGACCGAGCGGCCGCACGGAATCACAGGCGAGAGCGATGCTGCCAGCATGACTTTCTGGCCGTAACTCGAACTGGACCCGGTCTGCGACACCCAGATCGAAGAGTCGGTGGCGACGACGCAGCCGGCAGGCGTCTCGTTCCCGTCGCTCCATGCCGGCACCGTGAACGTGGCGGCAAACGCAACACAAAGGAGGACCGTGCTCGTTCTCATGATGTTTCCTCGTCTCGCAACGTCGGACGCGGCTCTGCGTTGCGCAGCGTCATCGCGCACCGCCCCGTGTGATCCCACACGAAAAAGGGCGACCTCGCGGTCGCCCTTTTACAAATCCATGGTGGTCTCGTCTATTTACTGAACACGTCCTCCGCGCTCACGATCCGCACCTTCGCGGGATCGATCGCGAGCTTGTACGTGCCGATCACTTTGTCTTCTTCCTCGAGCTGCGGTTTGGGCGCGTCGTACTTCACGCTCGACGCCTCGTCCTTCAGCAGCGCATCCCGCAGTCCCTCGGCGTCCTTCGTCACGATCACGGCGTGGAGGTTTTTCGCCGACCAGTACTTTTTGATGGCGTTGTTCACGTCGTCGAGGGTGAGCTTTGCGTAGGCGTCGCGCATGGCCTTCGTGTAGTCGGCCATGCCGTACCACCACGAGTCGAGCGCGTAGCCGAGGCGCTGGCTTTGTGTGGAGGTCATCAGGTAGACGTTCTTCATCAGATAGTCGCGCGTGGTCTCGAACTGTTCCTTCGTCAGACCGTTGTCGATCAGCTTCTGCGTTTCGAACAGTGCGATGCGCGTCGCCATGTGCGCGTTCTCGGGCATCACCGGACGAATCCAGATCTCGAAGATCTGCGAGCGGCGGGCGATATTCGGGCTGGGGAAGAACTGGCCGCCGGGGCGATTGAAGTACTCGATGTAGGCGTAGTCGCCGTAGTTCATGCCGCGCACTTCACGGATGCGGTCATAGAGGTGCGACGACGACATGCGGTGCTCGCCGAGCCACGAGCGCGCGACGTTCAGCGCCGCGAAGTCCGCGTCCTCGCGCGTGATCGGCAGCGGCAGTCCGATCGAGATCGCCGTTGCGCGCGTGTCCTTTTTGACGATGGTGAGGTCGAGGCCCTGCGGTGTGTCGCCTTTGATCGCGGGCAGCGTCGCGATCGTGGTCGCCGCGCGTCCGCCCGCGAGTGAGCCGATCTCCTTCTTCAATCGCGCGATCAGCGATTCGGGATAGTCGCCGGAGATGCCGATGACGACGTTGTCGCGCGTGTAGTTCTCGGCGACGAATTTCTTCACGTCGTCGATGGTGATCGACTCGAGACCTGAGGTCGTGCCGAGGACCGTGTGGCCGTAGGGCGTGCCGGCGTAGATCTCGTTCTGCAGCTCTTCCTTGCCGAGCTCCTCCTCGTTGTTGTTGCGGAGGTCCTGCTTCAGCGCGTTGAGCTGCGCGTCCTTGAGGCGTTTGAAGTCCTCCTCGCGCAGACCGGGGGAGGTGAGCTGCGGCAGCACCGTGTCGAGGAACTTCGTCAGGTTGTCCTTGTGCACGACGCCGGTGAAGGTCGTCATCTCCTTGTCGACCTGCGCGCCGAACGCGCCGGCGATCGGATAGAGGACCTTGTTGATCTCGTCGATGCGCATCGCCTTCGATCCGGCGTCGGCGATCATCGACGACGCGAGCAGCGCCAGTCCCTCTTTGCCTTTCGGATCATTCGCGGATCCGGTCGTGAAGAGGAGCTTGAACATCACGTTGGGAAGAACCGACTTCTGCGTGATGAAGCGGATCTCCGGCTTTGCGTCGCCGGACTGGGATGTCATCGGAGTGAACGTCGACAGCGCCGGCAGCTTCGAGATGCCTTCCGGAAGGTCGCCCTTCGACAGCGTCGTGACGACGAGGTTCGCGTCGGTGAAGTATTTGCGCGCCGTCGCCTGGATGTCGTCCGGCGTCACGGATCCGAGCGCGCGGTAGTACTTGTTGAGCGTGTCGTACGAGCGCTCGTAGTGCGCGAAGCGCGCGACGGTCGAGGCGATCGTGTCGGTGTTGTCGAGGCGGCGGACGAAAGAGTAGCGCGCGTTCGATTTCGCATCGGCGACGCGCTGCGCGTCGAGCTTGTTCTCGCGCAGCGCCGCAAAGACCTTCAGGATCTCGTCGCGAACCATCACCGCGTCGTCGCCCTTCTTCACGCGTGCGAGGACGGTGATCAGGCCGGGATCGAAGCTGCTGCCGCCGAACGCGCCGAGCTGGTCGACCTTCTGCTGCTCGACGACGAGCTTTTTGTAGATGTCCGAGGTCTGGCCGAACTGGAGATCGAGCATCGTGCTCATCGCCGCGGCGTCCTTCCACTGGAAGAGCGACGGCCCGTGGAACGCGACCGTGACGTACGGAAGCGTGTTCGTCGGCCACGGCACGTGCACGTAGATCGGGCCCTTCGCCGGCGGCTCCTGGGGGATGTCGACGGAGAACGTGCCGCGCTGCCACTTGCCCCAGTACTTCTCGACGAGCGGCATGACCTTCTCCGGCTCGACGTCGCCGGCGATGATGAGCGTGGCGTGCTCGGGGCGGTACCAGCGGCTGAAGAAGACCTTCGAGTACTCGAACTGATTGGGCATGTCCTCGATGTCCTTGAGGAAGCCCATCGTGGTGTGCTTGTAGGTGTGGGTCGTGTACGCGTTCTCGCGCTGGACCTCGATCAGCTTCTGGACCGGGCTCGCGCTGTTCTTGTTGTACTCGCCCAGCACCGCGCGCGACTCGGTCTTGAACTGTTCGACGGAGTAGTCGAGGTTCTGGAAGCGGTCGGCCTCGATCTCGAGGATCTTGTCGAGATCCTCCTTCGCGAAGGTCGTGTAGTAGTTGGTGATGTCGTCGGACGTCGACGCGTTCTGGCGCGCACCGGCCTTCGTGATGATCGCCGTGTAGACGTCCGGCGGATAGTTCTTCGTTCCTCGAAACATCATGTGCTCGAAGAAGTGCGCGAAGCCCGACTTGCCCGGCTCGACTTCGTTGCGCGATCCGGTCTGCATCGCGATCTGCACGGAGACGATGTTCGGGAAACCGGTCGGGACGATGATGACCTTCAGACCGTTGTCGAGAGTTTTATCGACGGCTTTGAAAGGAAGAATGTTGTCGGCGGCCTTCGTGGCCGGCGCGGCGCCGGCCGTGAGAGTGAGCGCGAGCGCGCAGAGCACGGCCATCCAGCGGAATCGATTCATGAGGTCTCCTTTTGGGGGATTTATGCGGATTTCTCGGGGATTTCCATCGGCCCTTCCTTGAGATCCTCGCGGATGATCAGATCGAGGAAGAGCGTGCGGACGCCTTCCTTGCCACCCTCCTTGTACGCGCGGCGCACGTCCTTCGGCTCGAGCTCGATGCCGGTCATCGTCTCGAGGTACTGGCAGAAGACGACGGCGCGCGAACGGAAGGAGATGACGAGGATGATCAGGAGCACCGCCGCGAATGCGAGAGGCATCGCGGAGGTCAGGGACTTGAGCTCGAAGATGGACTGGAGGGTTTCCATCGGACCGGCGCGAATCCTAACACGGCACCAAACGTGTAACTCCCGTGCGGGGAGGATTCGCATGTCCGAAGAGCGCTACGAACCGATCTCGTGCGATTACCACGATCAGCTCGAGGCGGCGGCGATGCATCGGTCAAACGTCGAGCTGGAGTTCGATCTCGAAGGGCGGACGCAGAGGGAGCGTGGCCGTGTGGAAGACGTTTACACGGCGAACGGTGCGGAGTTCGTGAAGTTCGTCTCCGACTCCGGTCCCATCGAGATCCGCCTCGATCACATCATCGCGTTCCACGAGGAGTAGACGGGGTCAGGCCCGAGCCTGACCCCCGAGCAGTACAATTCCCTGGTCATGCCCAAGGTGCTCTTCTACGCCGGCACGGCGTTCTGCTTTTTCGTGGCGCTTGCGAGCGCCGGGGAAGTGGCGCGCGAAGTTCAGGACGGGACGCTGGCCTTCGCGGCGCTGCCCGCGTCGTCGCGCGCTGCATGGGCGATCGCCGTTGCGCTGATCGCCGGACTCGCATCCGCGGCGCTGTTCCTGCGCATGGCCTCGCTGCTCGCCGCGCGGAATCTCTTCGCCGCGCTCGTCTCCGTCGTTTCCGTCGCCGGCGCGCTCGCATCGCTCACCGCGGTGCTCCTCCTGCAGTGGCGTTTGATCGCCGTCGGCGCGCCTCTCGCCGAGGTTCACCTCGCCGCCTTCTTCTCCCTCGGATTCTTCGTGTCGCTGAGCGCGCTCTCGCTGCGGCCCTACTTCAGCATTCAGGCGAGCCGCGTCCTCTCGGCGGTCGTGTTCTGCCCGCTGCCGCTCTTCGCGCTGATCATGCTGCAGGAGTTTTACGTCGGCGCGTCGCGCGGCCCGCTGCCGGCGAGCACGCCAGCGTCGCAGGTCTTCTTCGCCGTGCAGTCGATCCTCTTCTTCGCGATCGCGATCCACTCCGTACGCCATCGCCATCTCTTCCTCGAGATGACGAACCTGCGGGAGCTGCTCGATGCGCGCGTCGACCCGGCGGGTCACGGACGCCCGATCGGCGACGTGGCGTTCGATTCCTGAGAGATCACGCCCGCTGAAGTTTGAGGGCCTGCGCGACAAGCGGCTTCGCCCATTCGGGCGTTTCTGAGAGGGCGCTCAATGCCGGCGCGACGATACGGCCACGACGCCAGTGCAGCAGCAGACGCGGGGCGGGAATCGTTCCCGCTGCGGGATCACCCTCCTCGCTGTTGTCGAAGACTCTGAGCTCGGTCAGGAATGGCATGAGGGTGATGATGTTGCGCCGCGAGCTGTCCCATCGTTCGCGGATCTTCTGCTCCGGGATGTCATGTCCTCCTGCCGCCACGCGAGCACGCACACGAGCGATGTGTTGTTCGGGCGTCGAGAGACCGACAAACCAGACCAGCACATCGATCTCGCTTTCAACAGCCGCTCTCAGCAGACCTGGAATCGTGTTCCCGCCGAGGGTGGATTCGAAAACGTAGTTTGTCCGCGTCTCGATCGCGGCTTCGAGGCGGCGACGGCCTTCTTCCCATGCGCGTGAATTCGCTTCCTCGATCGAGCAGGCGAGCTCTTGTCGGATGCGGCGAGCGGCTTCGTCGGGGTTGAAGAATGAGAGAGGGAGTACTCCCAGAAGGGAGCTTTTGCCCGCACCGTTGACCCCGGCCAGCACGAGAATGGCAGACATGGGCTAATTGTCCAAAATGAGAATAACGGTACAATTGCCAAACGTTTGAATCAAGGCGCTCATCAAAGGCTTTCCAGTGCAGACCACTGTGACAGGAGATCAACCGATGGCTTCTCGAGCGACGAAGGCGCGTGAAACGCGACCTGCTTCATTCGTCAAGGGCCACTGGCGCGACATTGTTGCTGAGGCGAACGCGCATGGCGAGGTGGTGGTGACCAACCACGACCGCCCCGAGGTGATCGTTTTGTCTCTCGCGCGGTACGAGAAGCTTCAGAGCGACGCCGAGGCCAATGACCCGCTCACGAAATTGCGTGCCGAGTGGGATCGCGAGCTGGCGTGGCTGCGTGAGCCCGATGCCGCCAGGGAGATTCACCGGCTCTTCGATGCCACGCCCGCGGAGATCGCACGAGCGGCGAATGCGGCAGCCAGTCGCAAGCGATAGCCGCTACCCCGGACCTTCGCCGCCTCCCGTTCAGGTTGCCTCAGTTCGAGCCAGGTGAAACGCTTTTCGGCGGCACTCCACTATTAAAGACATGATCCTCTTCCGATCTCCTCGCGGCAGCGCGCCGGGACTGCGCGGGCGTTCTCAGGACAATTCCGGTCTCATCTCCATCCGTTTCGGCAGTGACGAGTGGCTCTACGGGAGCGAGAGGCGCGCGTCGGCGCGCGGGCGCGAGGCGGGCGAGGAGATTGCGGCCGGGCGGCTGCACGTCGTCACGCAGGTCGGCAATGCCTTCGAGCGCGCGTATCCGCGCGCGAAGATCATCGCGAATTACGGCCGCCACCTGCTCGTCGATCTGCCGCCCGGGACGACGGCGAAAGACAAATGCTTCCGCATCGAGCCGGTGAAAGGCGACGTCGAAGTCTTCAGCGCCGCGCCGCCGTCGGCCGCGCGCCGGACGGCGAAAGGGCAGCCGCTCGTCGATGCGGTCTCGGGCACGGAGCTCGACGCGACCGTGAAGGCGCTGGCCGCATTCAAGACGCGCAACTCGACGACGACGACATTCGTGAAGGCGGTCGAATTCGCGGAACAGAAACTGAGGGCATCGGGATACACGCCGTCGCGCATGAACGTGAAGGTGGGATCGAAAAAGAGCCTCAACGTCATCGCCGAAAAGAAAGGCACCGCGACCGACCGTCAGGTGGTTCTCGTCACCGCGCATCTCGACTCGATCAATCTCGACAGCGGCATCTCCGGCAAGGCACCCGGCGCGGACGACAACGCCAGCGGCTCCGCGGGCGTCCTCGAGATCGCGCGCGTCTTCAGCACGACGCCGTCCGATCTCGATCTGCGCTTCATTCTCTTCGGCGGCGAGGAGCAGGGCCTCTTCGGCAGCACGCAGTACGTGGCGTCGCTCTCCGCGGCGGAACGGAAACGCATCGCCGCCGTGGTGAACATGGACATGATCGGCACGGTCAACGGCACGACGCGCGGCGTCCTGCTGGAAGGCGGCAACGTGTCGAAGCCGGTCATCGACGGACTGGCCGCCGCGGCCGCGGCGTACACGACGCTTCAGGTCACGACCTCGCTCAATCCGTTCAACAGCGATCACGTTCCGTTCATCGACGCGGGCATTCCGGCGGTGCTCACCATCGAGGCGAGCGACTCGTCGAACAAGAATCCCCACACCGCGCACGACACCGTCGATCACGTCGATCTCGATCTGCTGACGGCCATCGTGCGCATGAACACCGGCTTCGTCGCCGAGCGCGCGCTCGCGACGAAGGTGGAGACGCAACCCGTGCCCGACACCAATGCAGCGACTGGAAGAGTCTCCGGACGCTACATGCTCAACGGCGGCGTTGCTCTTCTTTCCGGCCGTGGCTTCACCGACTCCCTCGGCAATCGCGCATCGACGCTCACCGATCCGAAAGCGGCGCTCGATGAGCCGGTGTTTCTCGCGTCGCGCGCGGAAGGGACGCGGGTCACGCTGCACATCGACGTCGACGGCATCGATCCGCTGAATGTCGTCAGCGGTGCGGTGGCAGAGGACAACGTCGAGGTTCACTTCATCGGACGCGCGACGCAGACGATGACGTCGTCCGGCGTGCATCTCAGCGTCAAGGACTTCACCTTCAAGTATCCCGGCACGACGAAGACGGTCACGCAGGCGGAGATCGACGTCACCGACTCGACTCTGACGGGCACCGTCGCGACGATCACCTTCACCGCGGGATCGAAGACGTTCGGTCCGTTCTCGGCGAAGAAGTCATCGCCGTTCTTCCGCGAAGTCGAAGTCGACGTCGATCGCGAAGTCGGATGCGCCGAAGCGGAGCCGGTCAGCACGCATGTCCATCCCGATCGTCCGGCGGACCTCACGCTCGAAGACCTCACGCTCGAGAAGGCGTTCGCGAAGGCGGGCATCAGGATGACCCGCACGAGCGACACCGCGGTCGACATCCCGAGCAGCGACGCCGGCGGCGATCATCGCTGGACCGAGCAGGAGCTGCACGACTCGATGGTGCTGCACTGGGAGGCGTTCGCGAACAAGCCGCAGTGGAAGATGTGGATCTTCATGGCCAATCGCCACGAGGACGATGGGACCGGCGGAGTCATGTTCGACGGCGACATCGACGAGCCGGGCGGCGTCGATCGCCAGGGCACGGCGCTCTTCACACGCTGCCCGCTGTTCCACACCGAGACGGGCGACTACATCGTCGCGAATCCGCCGGTGAGCGAGGCCATCAAGCGCGAGCTCTTCTTCAATCTGATTCACGAGACCGGCCACGCCTTCAACCTCGCGCACTCCTTCCAGAAGACACTCGCCTCGGGCACCCCGTGGAACGCGCCGTCGTGGGCGCCGGTGAAGTCCGACAATCAGGCGCTGTCGTGGCTGAACTATCCCGACCGTGCGACGCCGTCGCCTGGTGCGGGACTCAACGCGTCCTGGTTCTACAGGCGATTCCACTACCGCTTCGATGACGGCGAGCTGCTGTTTCTGCGTCACGCTCCCGCGGTCGACGTCGAGATGGGCGGGAAGGCGTGGTTCGCCCAGCACGGACGCGTGGCGCGCGAGAGCGTCGATCCGCGTCTCAAGCTGCAGGTCCGCCATCGCAAACAGATCGCGGAGCTCGGCGAGCCGGTGCTCGTGGAGCTGAAGCTCGAGAACGTCAGCACGCAGCCGGTGACGGTGCATCGCAATCTCGATCCGAGCGCGGGCTTCGTCGAGATCGCGATCACGAGTCCGTCGGGCAAACGGCGTCCCTACATTTCGGTTGCCCAGGCGCGGCGCTCGATCGGTATGGAGGTGCTGCAGCCCGGAAAGAGCTCGTACGAAGCGGTCGATCTGACGATGGGCATCTACGGCTTCCCGTTCAAGGAGCCGGGCGCGTATCGCATCGAGGCCTCGTACACGAATCTCGACGGCGGCACGGCGGTGGCGGTGTCGCGGATCTACGTGCGGCCCGCGGCGTCGTACGACACGGTGCCGGTTGTGCATGATCTCTTCCGTGCGGACGTTGGCCGCGTGCTGTTGTTTGAAGGGACGGAAGTGATGGATGACGTGAATGACCGGCTCATGAATGCCGAGGCGAAGCTCGAACCGAACCATCCGCTGGCGGTGCATCTGCGCATGACGCGCTATCAGCCGCTGGCGAAAAAAACCGCGATCGTGCAGGCAGACGGCACGACGCGGAAGACCTCGTACGATCCGGACGAGTTCGTCGCGCAGGTGGGAGCGAAGCTCGTCGGCGACGTCGTCAGAGCGGCCGATACGATGGGCCACATCTGGTTCCGCGACGTGGTCGATCAGTACACGAACGCGGCGGTTGCGGCGAGGAAACCCGAAAAGGCGTACGCCGCGCAAAACGCGATGCATGCGCTGTTCGTCGCGCGCGGCGTCGTACCCGACGTCCTCGCGACGATCGAGAAGCGCGTGGAGGAGCTGAGGAAGCGGATGCCGGTCGCGAAGAGGCCGGTGCTGCGGGTGCGCGCATGAAGATCTCAATGGACGCACTGCTGAAGCTGATCTCGGTCGACGCGGATCGCGCGCGGATGCGGGAGCTGTCGAAACGCTATCGCACCGCGCGCACCGACGCCGTCCTCGACGAAGTCATGAACGAGATCGAGAAAAGATGGAGAGCGATTCGGAAGCCGATGCCGACGCGGGACGAAGTGAGGGAGATGCTGGATGAAGGATGAGGAATTGGGGCATGGGGCATGGGGCATGAGTGCTCCGCTCTGCGAGGATCATCGTGTAGCGGAGCACTCATGCCTCATGCCCCATGCCCCATGCCTCAATCACTCTTCATCATCCAGCGCGTTGTAAGCCCTGATCAGCTCCGTCCTGAACAGCAGCTGTTCATCCCACGCTTCATCCGATCCGGCGAGGCGGTATTGCACGATCAGGCGCGCGGCGGCGCGGCGCGCGTCGGCATGCGTCGGGAAGGTGATCACCGCGGCGCGGCCCGGCTCGCGCAGGAAGCGCGCGATCACTTTGCGTCCCTGCACCCGCACGAGCCGTTTGAGGAAGATCGACGAATGCCGCGTGGTCATTGACGGAGGCGGTAGCGTATTGCATATGCGCAAAACGTTTCTCTTCGTCCTGCTGATCACGCTCGCCGCGACCGCGTTGCACGCGCAGCGCGGGAATCCCGAGGTGGCGTTCGAAGGGCAGTCGGTGGACGGGATGATCGCCGCGTTCATGAAGGAGCACGATGTGCCGGGCATGTCGCTCGCGATCGTGCAGGCGCCGTACGTCACGCGCGCGACCGGCTACGGTGTCAGCGACAAAGACCGCCGCACGCTCGTCGCATCGGGCACGGTGTTCAACGTCGCGCAGATGCGCAACGCGTTCACCGCGGTCGCCGTGCTGCAGCTCGTCGAGATGGGAAAGCTCAAGCTCGATGACGTGCGCGACGCGCTGCGCGATCCGGCGAAATACGCCGCGCTGGAGAAAACGGTGGAGCAGGCGAGTGGCGAGTCGTTCGACGATTTCGTCCGCCGGAATCAGTTCGATCGCCTCGGCCTCGAGCACACGTTCTTCACGCGCGAGCTCGTGCGCGTGAAGCGCGAAGGCTTTCGCATGGGAGAAAAACATCGCCTGTTTTTGAGCGAGGCCGTGCTCATCGATCCAACGGAGCCCGCGACCGGATTTCGCGAGGCGATGCCGGTCGCACCGAAGCCCGGCGCGATCTGGGCGAGCGCGCACGACATCAGCGTCTGGGACATCGCCCTCGCCGGCGACATCCTCATCAGGGATCCCGCGCTGCGAAAAATCATCTATCAGCCGCCGACAAACGGCGCGTGGGCCTTTCCCGGCCACGATGGATTGATGATCGCGACCGGCAGCGGCGACGGCTTCTCGTCGCACCTCAGCCGCTTCACGAATCCGAACGAATTGATCTGCGTGACGCTGCTCGCGAACAAGGAGGGACTCGATCTCACGCCACTCGCGATGAAGATCGCCGCCGCGCACAACCCGTCGCTCGCGCCGCTCACCGCGTCAAAAGAACCCTGACGTTCGCGTCGTTCCGACGCGCATTCGCGCTGCGTGCTGAGAGCGCGCGCGTGGCATCGCGCTCGCGATGCATCACGGCACCCAGTCCAGGGAGGCTTGAATGCGAATTCGGATTCGCCCTGGAAAACTCATAGTCTGGTTGTTCACTCTTCTCAGTTCCCTCGGCGTCGTTTCCGCGATCGTCATCACGACGAACGACATCAGCACCACCGAGTCGGCGGCCGCGGAGCACGTCGATCAGAACGACCTGCGCCAGCTCGTCGCGACCGGACGCCGTCACGAGGCGTTCGAAGCCGCGTTCGAGGGCGGCGACGAGTTGTTCGAAACGACGTTCAACGCGCTCGACGGCGTCGGCGCGAACGTCGGGCAGGGGCAGCGATTCACGAGCGTCCCGCGCGCCGATCTGCGCGGGCCGAACGAGTGGATGAGCCACCGTCCGATCCGCTTCACCGGACCGAATGCGTCGTCATGCATCTCGTGTCACTCGAAGCCGTTCGACGACGGCGCCGGCGATCCGTCGACCGCCGTGCACCGCGATCCGTTCCGCACGGGACAGCTTTCGATGTTCATCCAGCGCGACACGCCGCCTCTCTTCGGCATGGGCGCGCTGCAGCGCCTCGGCGAAGAAATGACCGACGCGCTGCAGTCGCAGCGCGAGCAGCTGCGGCGCACGCTCTGCGATCGCGGCGGCACGAGCAGCGTCAATCTCAGCGCGAAAGGCATCGGCTTCGGCACGCTCGCCGGCACGCGCACGCGCGCGAATCCGTGCGCGGTCACGTTCAACACCGACGGCGTGCGCGGCGTCGACTACGAAGGCACGCCGCCGGAGCTCGTCGTGAAGCCGTTTCAGTGGAAGGGCTCCGTCGCGTCGCTGCGCGATTTCGCGCGCGGCGCCGCGCACAACGAGCTCGGCATGCAGGCGGTCGAGATCACGGGCGATCGCGTCGACGGCGATTTCGACGGCGTGTCCGACGAGCTCACCGTCGGCGACATCACGTCGTTCGCGGTCTATCTCGCCGCGCAGCCGCGCCCGACGACACTCGCCGAGCTTGCGTCGCTGCGTCTCATCGAGCCGCTGCCCGCCGCGCAGACGGCGGCGATTCAGCGCGGACGGATGGTCTTCAATCAGATCGGATGCGATGCGTGTCACACACCGAGTCTGACGATCGACAACCCAACGTTCAGCGAGCCGAGTCAGAACGCTGCGTTTCGCGACGGCGCGAATTTCCCGGCCGGTCAGCCGACGGTGTCGCGCGGCGTCGATCCGCAGTTCGCGATCACGTTCGATCTCACGTCCGATCAGCCGGACAACGTCATCGACGGCACGCACCTCGGATCGTTCGCGAAGGACAATCGCGGCCGCGCGGTCGTGGAGTTGTTCTCGGATCTCAAACGGCACGAGATGGGATCGCAGCTCGTGGAGTCGGTGAATGAGATCGCCGGCACGGACGCGGCTCCGAATCCGTCGAACCCGAAGAATCGCAACACTTCGGGCACCTTCATCACGAAGGCATTGTGGGGCGTTGGCTCGACCGCGCCGTACCTGCACGACGGCCGCGCGACGACGCTGTCCGAGGCGATCCTCGAGCACGCGACGGGAGGTGCAAACGACACGAGCGAAGCCGCACCCGCGCGCCGCCGCTACATCGGCCTGCCCGCCGCGGACCAGCAGGCGCTGATCGCCTTCCTCAACAGCCTCGTCCTCTTCCGCGCCGAGGAGGAGAACGGCGTGACGGTGGCAACGATCGCGCCGCAGGGCGTCGATCTGAACATCCCGCGCGGACAGCCGCGGCGACGGAACGGACCACCGCGGAGGTAGTGAATCGCTAGAGGATCGGCTTCAACTTGCTCGCAGCAGCGTCGCGTAGCCTGCATTAGGGAAGGAACACCTCGAGATCCACGCGCTGGTTCTCGTTTGCAGGTTCGACGACGCGTGTGCCGTCGGCGAAACAGGTGATGGTGAGAACCTCGCGCCCGCGCGTCGAACGATTTGCGCCGGCTGAGTGCAGCGTGCCGCCGGCGTGAAAGGTCGCATCGCCACGCGCACTTCAAACCGTCAACGCGGGGCGTATGCCATGTCATCAGAATCGTCATTACCGGCAACTCATCTCCGACAAACCGATCGCATGCGGCCGATCGCGTCGTTGACACTGAGCGCGCATAGCGGACTTCCTCCGGTTCCGCGTGCTCGCCTTTATCTCGATTACGACGCTGGCGAATCGAAGATCAAAACGATGCTTCACACGCTTCGTCGAGTCGTCACCTGTTCGTAGGTTTCTGAAGAACTCAGTGGGACCTGCGTGAAGAGCTCGAATAATCGTGGTGCGGCTACTTGTCGTGCCGTCCTTTGCCAAAATCGCACATCGCGAACGCTGACCAGGTATTCATGATGACGGCGATCGTGTTGTTGCTAAGGTGTCGATCGCCTCTCTTGAAAGAGGTGTATGCGCGGACGGCGTGAATCGTTCCGAACATGCCTGGTGACGAAGATCGAGTCGGGCACATTTGATTCTGTTCTGATGTCCGAATAGACTTCAGGCATTCCGTCCACAGGGTCGATTCGATAATCTAGGAGTTCTGATGAGACCGTACGCTCTCGCGTGTCTCCTTTGCGGTATCTCCGTGTTGCTTGCGCAGTCAATCGGAGCGACCACGCGACCGCTCGTTCGTGTGACGGTCGACGGCAGAAAGACGGAAGTCGTAAACGGAGAAGTCCTCGTGAAGTTCCACGCAGGAACTCCTGCGGAGCGAATCGATGCGATCGTTGATACGTTCGGCACGCGCGAACGCAGGAAAGGCGAGTCATTTCGCTTCGTGCTGATTCGTTTGAACGATCCGGCGTCGCTCGAGAGCGCCATCGAGGAACTTCGAGCCGCACATGGCGTCGAAGCCGCGGAACCGAACTACGTCTACCGCATCCTCGATCAAGCCGCACCCGATCCCCTGTTACCGGAGCAGTGGTCGCTCCCAAACATCCACGCACCCGAGGCTTGGGGACGCGCGCTCGGCGCGCAGATGATAGTCGCGGTGATCGACACCGGTGCGCAGCTCGATCACCCCGATCTTCGCGGGCGCCTCCGGTCCGGATACGACTTCATCGATGACGACAACGATCCGAGCGACCCGAACGGACACGGGACGATGGCCGCCGGATTGATCGCGGCGAATCGTGACAACGGGACCGGAATCAGCGGCGTGGCGCCGGAGGCGAGCGTGCTGCCGCTGCGCGCCGCGGACGCCGGCGGCATCGCGACGGCGAGCGATCTCGCAGAAGCGATTCTTTTCGCCGTCGACAAGAAAGTCGACGTCATCAATCTCAGCCTCGGTGGTCCGGATCGCTCCGCGATTCTCGAGGAAGCAGTTCGAATCGCAGTGGCGGAGGGGATCGTCGTGTGCGCGTCGGTCGGAAACTCGGGTGCGGCGACCGTACTGTATCCTGCGGCGTATCCAGGCGTCGTCGGTGTCGGAGCCTCGACGCGCGACGGCGAAGTGTGGACGTCATCGAATACCGGCGACGGCGTCGACTTCGTGGCACCAGGCGTCGGCATCGTTTCGACGACGATCGAAGGCGGTTACGCGAAGTCGAACGGAAGCTCGCTCGCGACCGCGATCTTCAGCGGCGCTGTGGCCGTAGTTCTTTCGTCGAGGAAGGGCATGGTGGCGGTCGAGGCGGTCGGACGGCTCGGGTCGACGGCGACCGACGTCGGCGAGGAAGGAGCCGACACGCGGTCCGGCCACGGCATCCCGAATCTCGCGGCGGCGCTCGCGATCGACGTCCCGGAAGTTGTCGACGTGGCCGTCTCGTCGATCACGCTCGAGAGCCGGCGCGTCAAGAAGAAGACGGCGCCGCGTGTCGAGGTGGAGCTGGCGAACCGCGGACGGACGAAGAGCGTCACCGCCGACGTGATCGTCGAGGTGAACGGGGAAGCGGTCGGGCGCAGGAATGGGGTGGTGGTGCGTCGCGAGACGAAAGTGGAGATCGAGCTCGTCGCGCCGCCGGACAAGGGGACGTATCGGATCGCCGCGAGAGCCATCGCGGCGGGCGACGCGAATGCGGCGAATGACACGGCGTCGTTGAACCTCTCGATCCTGCCGGATCCGGATGCGACGTATGTGATTCTGTACAAGAACGAGCCGTTCGTGCATACGTGGGTCGCGTACCAGGCGATGCAGATCCTACAGGCCGGAACGTTGAAGACAGAGCTGAGCAACAATTTCTTCGGTACGGCGACGTATGCGGGGCTGTTCTCGTACAGTGCGCCGTACTCGCCTCCAGGACCGCCGTCGTCATGGACATCGTCGTCATCTAGCGGAACGTCGGTCGCAGAAGGAACGTGGGAGGAGGATGAGGACGACTACGACCTTGGCATTCCGCAATTCCTCTCCGGAGATTCGTTCCTCCAACATTTCTGGAACCCGGACAGCGGCATCGATACGGGCCTGCCCAACGCCTCTACGATTTGTTTGACCACAGGTCCGTACCACAGCGCGATGTACACGGCCCAGCAATGGTGGAACCTGGCCATTCAACGCTACGCGAGTGGGCAGACCGCGTCCGCATACTACGCCCTCGGCCGCGTCGCCCATCTCCTCGGCGATATGGGCGTGCCGGAACACGTTCATCTCGATCCCCATCCCGGCAATGAAGGTTCGATTTGCACCGATCTCGACGACTATAGCAATTACGAGGAGTACACCGCCGCGGCATATCGCAACTACTCGGGATCGGGTTCGCCGAAAGTCATCGAAAACTTACTCCTCGCGACTCCGTCGTTCACGACGTCCTCGTATGAGCCGCTGCTGGTTCGGCTGTTCTACAACCAGGCGCAGTTCACTCAGCACTCCGACAGCGCAAATGTGAATGGCAGCAACTCCGGAGCGAGCGCGATGGGAGTTACCGCCGACGGCGGATCGAAGAACCAGTCCTACTCCGCGGTCGGATATTTGGACTGGGCTCCCGATCAGGATCGTATGGACCTCGATTACACGCCGACCATCACGTGGTGTGACATCGGAATTACCGGTTGCACTTGGCGGTCGCTCAGCGAAGGAGGATCGTCCGGAAACTATTACGACCTCGCGCGCGCTTACGGTCAGATCGCGCCGTCGTCGGGGTTGTGGTCGCAGATGAACAATACGTTCGATTACCTCCGGATCACGTATCGCTACAACGGCGTGGTCAAGACCGACGACATCGTCAATTTTCGTGATAGCACGACGTATTACTCGGTTCCGGACCGCTTCATGTTATCCGGTCCGCAGAGCCAGATGGACCGTCTCTTCCCCGAGAACATCCGCTACATCGCCGGGCTGTATCAGGTCTTCTGGGACACCACGCATCCGACCGTCACTGTCACGGCAACCGACAACACCGCGACGGAATCCGGACCGACGACCGGACAATTCAAGATCACACGCACCGGCGGCATCCGCTCCGCCCTCTCGGTGAACGTCACCATCTCCGGCACCGCGAGCTCCGGCAGCGATTACGCCGCGATCTCCTCGCCGGTCGTGATTCCCGCCGGCGCCGCGTTCACGACCGTGACTGTCACGCCGGTCAACGACAGCGCGATCGAGTCGGACGAAACGGTCATTCTCACCATCGCCTCCGGCGGCAGCGCCTACTCGGTCGGTTCGCCGAGCTCTGCAACCGTAACGATACAGAGCGACGACGTCGCGACGCCCAGCGTAACAGTCACCGCGACGGACAACACCGCCACCGAAGCGGGAACGACGACCGGACAGTTCACGATCACGCGCGGCGGCGGCAGCAGCGCTTCGGCGCTGTCGGTCAACATCAGTGTCGGCGGAACGGCGACCTCAGGCAGCGACTACACCGCCGTTTCGTCGCCGGTTACGATCCCGGCGAACTCCGCCTCGACGACTGTCACGGTCACGCCGATCAACGACTCGTCCGTCGAATCGGACGAAACCGTCATCCTGACCATCACGTCGGGAAGCGGATACACGGTTGGGTCGCCATCGCAAGCTACCGTCACGATCACGAGCGACGATGTCGCGACGACGACGGTCACGCTCTCGGCTACCGACACGACAGCAACCGAGCCGGGAGGGACGGGACAATTCACGATCACGCGGAGCGGAGGAAGCACGTCGTCATCGCTCTCCGTCAACGTCAACAGCGGCGGCACGGCCACGGCGGGAAGTGACTACAGCGCTTTGTCCACGCCCGTCGTGATTCCGGCCAACGCATCGTTTGTGAACGTGCTTGTCGTTCCGATCGACGACTTACTCGTCGAGTCCGATGAAACAGTCACTCTCAGTCTCGCTTCGGGATCGGGCTACTCGATCGGCTCGCCGAGCTCCGGCACGGTCACGATCCAGAGCGATGATGTCGCGCCCACGACCGTCACGATCGTCGCGAACGACTCCATCGCCACGGAGCTCGGCGCGACGACCGGACAGTTCACCGTTACCCGCAGCGGCGGAAGCGTAAGCTCCTCGCTTTCGATCAATCTTTCGATCGACGGCACTGCGTCGAACGGGAGCGACTACAGCTCCATCTCTTCGACGGTGACGATTCCGGCGAACAGTTCCTCTGCCACGATCACGATCTATCCGATCGACGATACGCTCGTGGAAGCCGACGAAACAATCAACCTAACGCTCGTTTCTGGTGCCGGATATGCGATCGGCAATCCCAGCTCGGCGAGCGTCACGCTTCAGAGCGATGACGTTGCGACGGCCGGCGTCTCAATCACCGCGAACGACGCGACGGCGACCGAGCTGGGGACCACCACAGGCCAGTTCACTGTTACGCGCACCGGCGGCAGTTTCTCATTCGCGTTGACCGTGAACCTCAGCATCGGCGGGTCCGCAACGAACGGCAGCGACTACGACGCTGTGTCGTCGCAGGTGACGATTCCCGCAAATGCGTCGTCGGCGCTCGTCACCGTCATGCCGATCGACGACGGCGTCTTCGAGGACGACGAAACCGTCGTCGTCTCGATAGAGCCGGGCGGCGGCTATTCGGTCGGATCGCCGTCGCAGGCGACCGTTACGATCAGCAGCGACGATTCACAGACGGTCTGTTCCCTGGTTTCGATCGGCTGCCCGTACTCGGCGAACGGGACACTCACGACGAGCAGTTGCAGCGACGGCACGTACTACAACGGGATCTATTCGTTCCTCGGCTCGTCCGGAAGCACCGTCACGATCGACGCGACCTCGGCGGAATTTGACACGTACATCTTTCTCGTCAGCCCCGATGGCTGGGTTGTCGCGGTCGATGACGATTCCGGCGAAGGGACGAACTCGCATCTCGTTTACACGTTCGATGTCACCGGCACGTGGTACCTGTTCGTGTCGACGTACTGGGCCGGCGAGACCGGCAACTACCAGCTCACTCTCAGCGGATGTGCGCCGCTGACGCCCGTCGGCGTCACGGTCGATACGGTCTCAACGTTCCCGCGCTCCGCGATCTCGGTCATCTCGGCCGACACTCTCGTCAACGGCAGGGCGTACTTCTTCGGAGGACAAGTCCCGAACACCGAGCCGTATCAGGGCACGAACGTCGTCGACATCTACGACACGAACACCGGAACGTGGTCGCGGCCGTCGACCCAGTTGCCGTACGGAATGCTGCAGTACAACGTCACGGCGACGTACCTCAACAGTCATTTTTACATCTCGCCGACGTTCGCAACCGGCGACTCGAACGGGTGGGGGAGTCACAACAAGATCGTCGATGTGACCGTCACCGGCGCAACCGCCGAGCGCGCGGCGTTCGCGTACTCCGCGATCTGGGGAGTCGGCTCCGTTCAGATGAACGGCAAGGTGTACTTCCTCGGCGGTCACACGGGGTCCGACGTCGCCGGGATCTATGAATACGACCCGCCGACGAACCAGCTCAATCTCGTCGCGTCGATGCTCTACGCGGGGAACACCGTGCGCGCGATCGAAGGCTCGGACGGCTACATCTACTTCTGGCCGGTCACGTACGCGTATGCGCCGTATCAGAATGTGATCCAGCGATTCCATCCGATGACGCGCTCCGTCGAGATCGTCGCGGCCACGCTTCCGTATTCGGGCAACGGACCCGTGCACCTCATGCACGATCCAGGTGAGCGCGTGATCTATTTCTTCCAAGCCGGACAGGACCCGTACTTGTACAAGTACGACTACGGAACAGGTGTGATGTCGAGCACCGGCGCGTACGTTCCAGGGATCTTCGGCGGCGCGCCCGCAACGATGAATCCCGCGAACCCGAAAGTGGCGTACGTGCTCGGCGCGACGCCTGCAGACGGAAATGCGCCGCTGTACCGCGTGATGCTTTCGCGCGCGGGAGACCTCGCCGCGCCGACGAATCTCCAGGCGAGTGCGCTGTCGCCCACATCCGTTGCTTTGACGTGGAGCGGCGTCGCTGGCGCGACGTACTACGACATCGCGAGGGCTTCGGACGGCGGGGTGATGCGAGTCATTGCGAGCGTATCCGGTCCTGCCTATACCGACACGTTGGTTTCGCCGGGCCGCGCGTACGTCTATCGCGTTCGTTCACGTTCCGCATCGGCGTCCGGTCCATACAGCAACCCCGATCTCGCGACAACCGTGATGTTCAGCGACGACCCGCTCGTAGCCCGTCAGACTAAAGTTCGCTCTACGCATTTGACCGAGCTTCGTACGGCCGTGAACGCGGTGCGGATCACAGCGTCGCTGCCGCCTCTCCCGTGGACCGACTCCGCGGGCGTGGGGACGTTGATTCGCCGCATCCACGTTGAGGAGTTGCGCGCGGGATTGCTCGAAGCACTGACGACCCTTACGTTGCCGTGGCCGACGTTCACCGACGTAGTGCTGCAGTCGCAGAGTCCGATCAAAGTTGTCCACATTCAGCAGCTGCGAGGTGGCGTGAAGTAGCACGAGCGGCAACGAAGCGTGTCCGACGCTTTGATGGCGTCGATCTACGAAACTTTCGGTGAGATCGACACCATCAAAGCGTCGGACACGCTTCG
>Ga0075425_100001333_pt1 | contig 24145 bp, 18 predicted proteins | sample SoiMethybrSBSTD4_FD_75300 | JGI IMG/M metagenome (GOLD analysis project Ga0075425, IMG submission 75300) | Bulk soil microbial communities from a Populus tree surrounding site in Tennessee, USA - Soil MetaG P. TD hybrid SBSTD4 | ecosystem: Environmental > Terrestrial > Soil > Tree plantation...
ATCGTCCATCGCGCCGGTGCCGATGCTGTTGCCGATGTCGTTGGCGGTGACGCCCTTCACCAGCTTCGACAGCTCCATCCAGTTGCGGCCCTGCAGCGGCAGCTGCTCCATCTGGCGGCGATCGACGTTGCCGGCCACCTGCGACGAGGCCACGTCGACGAGCGGCGTTTCACCGACCACGGTCAGCGTCTCGGTGACGGAGGCGAGCTTCATCGTGATCGGGATCGTTGCGTTCTGCCCGACGAGGATCTCGACGTCGCGGAGCACGACGGTGGTGAACCCGGACAGCTCCGCCTGGATCGTGTATTTGCCGGGCGGGACGCTGGCGAGCCGGTACTCACCCTTCTCGTTGGTGACCGCGGCGAGTTGCCGTCCGGCTTCCTGGTCGGTGGCCGTGACGTTGACGCCCGGCAGCACGGCTTTCGTGTCGTCCACGGCGACGCCGATAATCGAGCCCTGCTGCGCGTACACCGCCGAGCTGACGAGAACCGCTAAAGCGACGAGGACCGCGACGCGAAACCTTCTCACGGGTCACCCTCCTTCAAACTATGGCGTCATTGGTGCGGGACGAAGATTAATCAGCTGATTGAGCTCGTAAACGCGTCCATTGGCGATTACGCGGCGGACCTTCCGCGTCGCGGTGATGTCGGCGAGCGGATCGCCGTCGACGACGACCAGATCGGCGAGCTTGCCCGGTTCGATGGTGCCGGCGTCGAGCGCCAGCGCGCCGGCCGGATTGACCGTCGCCGTCTTCAGCGCCTCGTACGGCGTCATCCCCGCCGTGACGTAGGCGGCGATCTCGCCGTGGAGGTTGATCGCGTTCGGCGTGTCGGTGCCAGCGACGATTACGCCGCCGGCGCGCATCACGTCGACGACCATCCTGCCGTTGCCCGCCGCGGCGTCCGGGCCGCCGCCCATGGTCTGCACCTGCGCCTGCATCCACTCGGGGTACAGTTTGAAGCGGGGATCGTTCTTCAGTTCCGGATCACGTTCGAACAGGCCCTTCGCCGCGCCGAACATCGTCGGCGTCAGGAACCGCTGGCTCTTGCCGAACAACTGGACGACGTCGTCGTAGGCACGCGACATCGTCGCCATCTTCGGCGAGTAGCCGCGGCGGCTGGTCGCGGAGGTGTGCTCGGTGTTGTCGACGCCGACCAGCGAGGCGGGGTAAATCTCGTGGGTGGCGACCGGAATGCCGATGCTGTGCGCGAACTCGACCATGCGCTTCTGCTGCAGGTCCGGCAGCCGCACGTAGCTCTTGAGCATGTCGTATTGCAGCGCCTTCGCGCGCTGCAACTCGAGCTCGAAGTGCGCGGGGCTCGAGATCGCAATGCCCATCTTGTAGTAGACGCGCTGCCACTCCATCAGATTGCCGGTGCCGAAGACGCGCGGTCCCGGACGGATGCCGGCTTCGTTCGCCTCGCGTTCTTCGACCGGTTCGTACGGCGTGTTGCCGGGACTGCGTACGGTGGTGATGCCGAACGCGAGAAACGCGCGGCCCTCCGATTCGCCGAAATCGGGCTGCAGGTGCGAGTGGAATTCGACGAGCCCTGGCATCACCGTCAGGTTCGTCGCATCGACCACCTGTGCGCCGCCGTGGTTCGCGTCGGCGTGCGCGACGACGCTGACGATCTTGTTGCCGTCGATCACGACGTCGACGTTGGCGCGCGGTTGCGCGCTCTTCATGTCGATCAGCTTGCCGGCGTGGACGACGACATGCCCGGTCGGGACTGCCGGCGTGTATTTCAGGTCGAGAGGCACCGTGTGGGTCTCGCCGCTCTCGACGTCGACGATCCGCAGCTTGTCGAGCGACTGGTAGAGGATGTGACGCGAATCGCCCTGCCAGCTCGGCGAGTGCGCGCTCTCCGAGGTGATGTGCCGCGGCGGGCCGACCGGTTCGCCGTTCGCCGACACCGGCCAGACCGCGAGTACACCTTCGTAAATCGCCGCCATCTTCGTGCCGTCGGGCGACCACGCCGGGCCGCAGTTGCCGCGCGAATCGATCGACAGCATCGGCACCGGCGCGAACCATTTGTCGTCGTTCAGCGACGTCGACGACATGGTCAGGATCTGATTGGTGCCCTCGCGGAAGCGCTTCGTCATCGGCGCGATGCCGGCGATCGCGAGCCGCTTGCCGTCGGGCGACCACGCCGGCGCGCCCGGTTGCGGCAGCGAATCGTGAACCTTCGTCACCTCGCCGCTGGCGACTTCCACCACCGACATCTGCGCGACGCGCCACATTCCGTCGACGTTGAAGAAGGCGATCCGCTTGCCGTCCGGCGACCACGCCGCGCCCTGCGGCTGCGTCGCCAGGTTGGTGACGCGCCGCGACTGGCCGGACTTCATGTCGTGGATCCACAGCTGCAGATGCTCGCTGTCCTTGTCCGACGAGTAGGCAAGCTGTGAACCGTCGGGCGACCAGGCGGGATCGGTGTCGAGCGCGGCGTCCTTGGTCAGGTTGACCGGCTTGCCGCCGACTGGCATCACGTAGATGTCGCCGAGCGCGGCAAATGCGATCTGCTTGCCGTCGGGCGACAGTTGCGGACGGACGACGCCGAGAACCTGGCGGGGGAGCGTCGACGTGAAGTCGCGCTTGCGCCGGGTGTAGCTGCCGGCGGCGCGCGTGACCTGCAAGGTCGCCGAGAACTCGATCGTTTCCGGCCTGTCCGCCTTGACGTCGCGTTTCCGAATCTTGCCGTCGGAGACGTAGTAGAACGTCGTCGGCGACGCCCACGAGGCGCGAAACGCGAAGACGTTCTCGTCGCCGGTGATGCGGTTGGCGCCGAGCTGATACGAGGAGAGCTCCGGACCGTTAGCCGCTGCACCACGACCGCCACCGCGGCCGACGTGGTAGACGACCTGGCCGTCTGGCCCGGACGAAGGCGCATCGACGCGCCCGCCGCCGGAAGGCGCGCCAACCATCCGCTCCGTCCCGTCGGCGACGTTGACCGCCCAGACCGCCTGCTGCTCCTCGCGCGAGGAGGCAAAGACGATCTCCTTGTCGTCGGGCGACCACGACGGCATGTAGTCGTCGGCCGGGTTCCTGGTGAGTTGCTTCAGCTCGCCGCTCTTCACGTCGAGCGTCCAGATGTTGTAGTCGCTGCCGAGCGGGCTGCCGCGGTCCGACGAAAACGCGACCCGCGTGCCGTCGTGCGACCAGATCGGCTCACGATCGTCGAACGGTCCCCACGTCAGCTTGTGCTGATGCGATCCGTCGGGGGCGATCGCCCACACGTCGTAGCCGCCGTCGCGATAGGCGAAGAAGGTGATCCACTTGCCGTCGGGCGACCAGGTCGGCTGCCGCGCGTCGTTGAAGACGTCGGTGATGCGGGTGGCGGTGCCGCCCGATGCCGGCAAGGTCCAGATGCTGCCCTGAAGGTCGACGGCGAGCGTGCGGCCGTCGGGTGAAACGGCGACGGACATCGACGTGCCTTCGTGAACGGTGACGTCGATGCGCGGCGGCGTGGAGCCGGGCGCGCCTTTGAGCGCGATCGCCAGCAGAAACACACCGAGCGCGGTCCACCTGCGACGCATGCAACCTCCGGGGAACGACGGGCGAAACGACGGAACTCGCGCATAGTCTAAGGGCTGCGTCGAGCTAGTCCCGGCGGATTTTTTGTCGCGGCCTGTCGCGACTCGGCCGCCAACAAAAAATTGAATTATCGGATCGGATTCAGCGTTCAGGGTTCAAGGTTCAGCGTTCCGGCTCTTGTTCGGCGTAGGGTTCCGGTTCGGGTTCGGTTCTGGTTAGTGTTCGGGTTCGCGTCCCGTTCTGGTTCGAGTTCGCGTTCGGGTTCCGATTTTCGAACGTGAACACGCGGCGAACGCGAAGGAGAACTCCGAACCAGAACCAGAACCCGAATCAGAACCCTGAACCCTCAACCCTGAACGCGAGCGCGCTAGGCGTAGACTCGGCGCGCGATGGCTTCGACGATCTTCTCGCCGTGGAAGCGGCCGTTCTCGATGAAGACGGTGCCGGTATCGACGCCCGCGATCGCGCCGCCGGCCACGAACAGCCCGGAGACGTTGGTCTCGAAGGTTTCGGGGTCGTGCACCGGTGCCTGCCGCTCGGTGAGCACGACGCCGGCGCGGACCATGAGATCGGCGTCGGCACGATAGCCGGTCAACAGAAAGACGGCGTCGGCGGGAATTTCCTGTTCGGTGGCTTGCCCTTCTCGCCGCGGCGCGACGTAGCCGGCCGAACCGTCCGCCGGTACCGGCACATCCGGCACGACGCCGGCGTCGGCCATGTGGCATGGACCGATCACCACCGACGTTGGCCGGATCTCGCGGACGATGGCGCTGAAATGCGCCGTGATCGATCCTTCCTTGATGCGGTTTTCGATGTCCGGCCGCACCCAGTACTTGATCGATGGCTTCAGCGTCGGCGAGCGATGGACGAGCGTCACGTGGGCGCCGGCGCGAAACATTTCGAGTGCCGATTCGGCCGCCGAGTTGCCGCCGCCGACGACGACGACGCGCTGGCGATAGTGGGGATGAGGCTCGCCGTAATAGTGACGCACATGCGGCAGATCCTCACCGGGCACATTGATGGTCACCGGATGATCGTAGTAGCCGATCGCCATGATCACGTGCCGCGCGTGGCGCGCGCGCCGTACACCTCGCGACGATCGCGTCTCGACGGTGAAGACGGCCTCGCCGCCGCCGGCAGTGTCCACCCGGGCCGCCTCCGCGGTTTCGCGTTCGATCGAGAGGACTCTCTCTTCGTAGCAGATCTGCAGATCGTGGGTGTCGACGACCTTGCGGTAATAGTTCAACGCCTCGGCCCGCGTCGGCTTGTCGAACGGCGACATGAACGGCAGGCCGCCGATCTCGAGCAGCTCCGGCGTGGTGAAGAACACCATCTGCGGCGGGAAGTGGTAAATCGAATTCACCAGCACGCCCTGTTCGACGACCTGGTAATCGAGACCGCGTTGTTTGCAGGCGATGGCGGCGGAGAGACCGGATGGACCGGCGCCGATGATGAGCACGTCACGAACCGACATATTGACTGATAATAACGCGCATATGAAGAACTACGCTGCGGCCGCCGCGGTGCTCGCGCTCCTCGTCGCGTCACCGCGCGCGCAAGGGCAGCGCCCGATCACCGAAAAGGATCTCTTCAAGTTCACCTGGATCGCCGATCCGCAGATCTCGCCCGACGGCGCGGCGATCGCGTTCGTGCGCGTGACGGTGAACGAGAAAGACAATCGCTACGAGACGGCGGTGTACGTCGCCGCGGCCAGCGGCGGCGGACCGCCGCGCCGGCTGACCGCCGGCGTCCGCGACACCTCGCCGCGCTGGGCGCCGGACGGCAAACGGATCGCCTTCGTCCGCGCCGCCGAGCGCGACGGCAAGCCGTTGCCGCCGCAGATCTACGTGCTGCACATGGACGGCGGCGAAGCGCGGCCGATCACCGACATCGCCTCCGGCGCGAGCAGCCCCGCCTGGTCGCCGGACGGCAGAACGATCGCCTTCAGCAGTTCGACGACCAACCCGGAGGTAAAAAAGGCAGACGATCCGACGCCGACGGCTGAACACGTGAGCGACGTCGAGGTGGTCACACGCGCCGTGTATCGCGCCAACGGCACGCCCGGTTACGTCGACAACAACCACCACGCGCACATCTTCACGGTCGAGGTCGCCGATAGCGCCGATCACCGGCCGCAGCCGAAGCAGTTGACCGACGGCGACTTCGACGAGCGCGGCATCGAGTGGTCGCCGGATGGATCGACGCTCTACTTCGTCTCGACGCGCGTCGCCGAACCGTACTACGACGAGAGCGGCGACGAGTTGTTTGCCGTCGCCGTCGCCGGCGGGCCGATCGTCAAAATCGCGGCGATCGCGGGCGGCATCAGCAACCTGTCGGTGTCGCCGGACGGCAAGCGGCTGGCATTCATCGGCGAGTTGCGGGGGAAGCCGATTCGTTCGTACAGCCAGCCGGATCTCTGGGTCGTGAACGCGGCACCGAACAGCACGGCGACGAATCTCACCGAGAAATACGACTACGACGTCGCCGGCGGAATCGGCGGCGACCAGGCGGCGCCGCGCGGCGGCAATCGGCGGCCGATCGTGTGGTCGAAAGATGGCACGTCGCTGCTCGTCGTCTCGGCCGAGAAAGGCAGCGGCAACCTGAAGCGCTTCGTGATCGCCACCGGTGCCGTCGAGAACGTCACCGACGGCGCGCACGACCTGGTCGGCTACAGCGCGACGCGCGACGCCTCGACGATCGCCGCGACCGAGTCGACACAAACCAACATCGGCGACATCACCCTCATCGACGTCGCGCGCCGGCGGCCGCCCACGGTCGTCACCCACGTCAACGACGACCTGTTCAAGGACATCCGCCAGAGCGAACCGGAGGAGATCTGGTACAAGAGTTTCGACGGCAAGAACATCCAGGGCTGGATTCTGAAGCCGCCGGACTTCGATCCGGCGAAGAAGTACCCGCTCATCCTGGAGATTCACGGCGGGCCGCATGGCGCCTACGGCAACACCTACACGCACGAGTTCCAGTGGATGGCCGCGAAGGGCTACGTCGTGCTGTTCACCAACCCGCGGGGCAGCACGTCGTACGGGCAGGAATTCGGCAACATCATCCAGTACCACTATCCGGGCGACGACTACAAGGACCTGATGGCCGGCGTCGACGAGGTGCTGAAGAAAGGCTACGTCGACGCGAATCGGCTCGGCGTCACCGGCGGCAGCGGCGGCGGCCTGCTCACCAACTGGACGATCACCCAGACGCAGCGCTTCAAGGCGGCAGTCGCGCAGCGTGACATCGCCGATTGGTACGGCTTCTGGTTCACCGCCGACTTCACGCTCTTCCAGCCGACCTGGTTCAAGAAGGCGCCGTGGGAGGATCCACAGGACTTCGCCGCCCGGTCGCCGATCACACACGTCGCGAACGTCAGCACGCCGCTGATGCTGATCAACGGCGATGCCGACTACCGCACGCCGCCGGCCGACGGCGGCGAGATGATGTTCCGGGCGCTGAAGTACCGGAAAATTCCGACGGTGATGGTCCGCTTCCCGCGCGAGACCCACGAGTTGTCACGCTCGGGCGAACCGTGGCACCGCGTCGAACGCCTGCAGCACATCGTCGGCTGGATGGACCAGTGGCTGCAGGGCAAGAAGAACGTCGCCTATGCGACGCAGTAGCGGAACACCCGCAACATCGGCATATGTATTGCGCATACGGCAGGCGTGTAATACACTGTGAGAAAAATGAAGACTCTCACGGTTCGGCTGCCGGAGTCGCTCGCCGCCGATATCGCGGCAGAATCTCGCCTTCGCCAGCTGTCGAAGTCGGATGTGATCCGGGAACGGCTCGAGGCGCGTGGCAAGGTAACGCCGCGTCCGGCGGCACTGGACGCGATAGAGGACCTGATCGGGTCGCTCGACGATCTGCCGCCGAACCTCAGCGCACAGAAGAAAGCCTACCTGCGCCGTACCGGCTATGGCCGCAAGCGGCATCGTTGACGCCGGCTTCATCGTCGCCCTCCTGAGCCGGCGCGATACCCATCATCGCTGGGCACGAAATACAGCAGCACGGTTTCCGCCGCCGTGGCGCACCTGCGAATCGGTCGTCTCCGAAGCCGTGCACCTGCTCGGCGCCGGTCGAGCGTTGCCCCTTCACGAACTGCTCCGCCGACGATCGCTGACGATCGCGTTCGATCTCGCGCGCGAGCTGGAGCCGGTTTTGCGTCTTCTTGAAAAGTATGCGGACGTTCCGATGTCGCTTGCGGATGCCTGTCTTGTGCGCTTGACCGAGGTCGAGGGAGAGCCGATCGTCCTCACGACCGACTCGGACTTCAAAATCTACCGGCGACACAGCCGGCAGGTCGTGCCGTGTGCGATGCCGTGAACACGCGCACGCAGCGGGGCTAGCGAAGCGGCCGGACGGTACTCGTCTCGTGGAACGGCGGCGTCGGCGCGACGCCGGTGTCGCTATACCAAATCACCTGGTTCTGGTCTACTGCAAATGCTCGGGTCGCCGCGGTGCTGCGCTGCACGGGCACGGCAGTCGCGTAATACGCGGGCGCCGTCGGCTGGCCGTGACAATCGGGACGCGAAGCTGCAGCCGGCGGCGCGGGATCGAGGCGAATTTCGTATCCGTGCTTCACCGTCGGATCGGTGCTGATGTCGGGTGAGAGAAAGGCGGACGATCCGGCCCGACAGGCCTCGCTGAGCGTCTCCAGGGACCGTGCGTAGCCGCCGTTGACAACCGCGTACGCCGACTGCGCCGACGAGATGGCGCGCAGCGTGCCGATGGCGCTGGCCTGCGCGCCGGATTCGCTGCGGTCGACGCGGACCTGCGCCAGCGCCAGCACGGCTACGACTGTGAACCCGGCGGCAATTGTCCTCGCCATCTCCCGTCCCCGTTGATGATCCTAGGACCGATCGGCGATTCCGCAACCGGTTAATTCGGTCAGGTTCGCGGCGGCAGCCCGAGCAGACGCCGCGCCGTGCCGCCGAGAATCGCTTCGCGCTCCGCGTCGCTGAAACCCGGTGTGTTCAGGACGTGATCGACGGGGGCTTCCACCCACGGATACGGATAATCGGTGCCGACCACGATGTGGTCGGCGCCGGCTTCGGCGGCAAGATGACGGAGTGCTTCCGGCGTGAACACCAGCGAGTCGTAGTAGATCCGTTTCACGTACTCGGTCGGTTTCAGCTTCGGCACGCCCGATGTGCACTGCGTTGGAAACGTCGCGCAGCCGTGATCGGATCGGCTCATGTAGGACGGCAGGTAGCCGCCGCCATGCGCCGCGCAGATCTTCAGCCGCGGAAAGCGATCGAGCGTGCCCTCGAAGATCAGATGCGACAACGCAATCGTCGTTTCCAGCGGGTTACCGATCACGTTGCCGAGAAGACCGTTGCCCTTGAGGCGTTCGGCGAGCGGCGCCGACCCTGTCGCCTGCGGATGGATGAAGACGACGGCGCCGAGTTCCTCCGCCTTTGCCCAGAACGGGTCGAACTTCGAGTCGGCGATCTCGGCGCCCGCGACGCTGCCGCCAATCGCCGCGCCACGCAGGCCCATCTGTTTCATCGCCTGCTCGAGCTGCTGCGCAGCGAGATCCGGAAACTGCAAGGCCACCGACGCAAAGGCCGCGAATCGATCGGCGTGCGACGCGCAGAACGCCGCCATCGCCTCGTTCTGGATCGCAATCACCTGCGCCGCGAGGTCGCGATCGGCGTCGTACCAGTTCGGGTTGATGCTGAGGACTGCGACGTCGATGCCCTGCGCGTCCATCGCGGCCAGGCGCTGTCTCAGCGAATCGCCGTCGAGCGTGAGCAGCGATCCTTGCGTCGCCGCCGGCGCCGGCGGCGCGCGCCGCAGCAGATCGTTCGCCCGTGGCACCGCGCAGTGCGCGTGCATGTCGACGGTGGTGATCCGCTTGCCCTTGATGGTGATGAAACGGCGCGCCGCCGCCGCGCGCGACGGCGGTTGCGCAAACGCGTCGGCGACGCCGCAGCCGACGAACACGAGACCCGCAGTCTCTTTCAGGAACGTCCGCCTTCGCATAAACAAACCTGTCAATGGCGCTCTTTTTCAGGGCGCCGCTGTACCCGAGGGCGCCCTGGGCAGACTCAGCAGATTCGCGAGCAGTTCGTAGGCGCCGACGGTTCCGGCCGGCAGCTGCCGCCACAGTCCGAGGCCGAGATACAGCCAGCGGCCTTTGCCGATGCGCGCTTCGACCAGCGATCCGAGCTTCTCGCCAGGGTTGTCCTGGAACGAATCGGTCATCGAGACGAGGTCGACGTATTTCGGATCCTTGTCGCCGAGAAAATACAGGCCGCGCTCCTGAACCCAGTTCGCCCACGCCGCCGCACCGATCGTGTTCGGGTAGTTGAACGCCGGATGATCCGGCACCAGCGCCTTCACCGGAACGTTCTCGTCGGACACCCGGCTGCCGCTCACCTGCGCCGGGTACGGGCCGTACTGCGACTGGTTGAACTCGTACTTGTTGTACTGGACGATCACCGTGCCGCCGCGCTCGGCGTAGTCGAGCAGCCGCCGGTTGTAGGCGCGCAGATCGTTGCGCCGCTCGTAGGCGCGCACACCGGTGACGATCACGTCGTACTTCGACAGATCGCCCCAGGCGAGCTCGTCCTGGTCGATGAACGACAGCCTGGCCCCGAGCTGCTCGATCGCGGGCGGCACCTGATCGCCGACGCCGTTGACGTAACCAACGGTGAGGTTCGGCGCCATCTTGACGTCGACGACTTTCAGCGCTGCCTCCGCCGGCTTCATCACCTGGCGCCGCTGGATGTGCGGGTACTCGATGTCCTGGTAGCCGGCGGCGAACCGCTCGTTGCCCGTGGACGACGAGGTGACCGACGCGCGCAACGTGTAGTCGCCGGTCTTCACCTGCGGCGGCGCGGTGACGATGAACCGCACCGACAGCGATTCGTCTTCGCGCGCAAAACTCACCGCGGCCGTGGGTGGCGTGGTCTTCCAGCCAGCCGGCACCTCGAGCGCAACCGTCGCATCGGCTGCGCCTTTGGTGCCGTTGGTCACCGCGACATGAATCTCGCGCTCGAGCGGCTTCGCCGCCGACGCGCCGGCAATCGGCGCCACCACGAGCGACGGCGTCGTCCGCACCGAGAACACCGGCACGACGTTCAGCTCCATCCGCTTGTCGCCGTTGTAGATGTCTTTCACGTAGCGGAACGTGATCGGTACCTCGCGCGCGACCTCGACGCCGCCGGTTTTGACGTGAAACGTGACGCGGAACGGCGTCGGCGCGAACGCGATGCCGAAGGGCACAGCCGGATCGAAACGGTTGATCGCCGGCGTCGCCGGGTTGTTCCAGTACGCATCCGAAAAGTACGGCGTGGTTGGTTTCGCGCTGCGCGGCACGCGCACATCCACGGTACATGTGAAAACCGCGTCCTTCTTCACCACGTTTGCCGCACACGACGAAGCGGTCGCTTGGCCTGGGGGCGGTGAGTCAAAGCCTGCGACCGCCACGCTGGTCACGTCGACGTCGCTGGCGCCGCGATTGACCGCGAGCATCGAGAGCTTCACCGCCTGGCCGCCGATCACCAGCCCATCGTCGGCGACAGCGTCGAACGAGAGGCCATGCGCGGCCAGCACCGCGTCCTGATAGTCGCGTTCCTTGATGCGCAGCCGGAAGTCGATTTCGTAGCGCGCGCTGTCGGTGAGGCGCATCGCCGAAAGCTGCGACCGTAGCGTGCGGATCGCCGCGAGCCCTGCTTCGATCGGCGCGGCCGTCGCCGCCTCGTTCCCGGCGTCGAAGGCGGCCTTCGCCAGCCGCGCCTGCTCGACGATCGACGCGAGGCCGTTCACCAGCGGCTCCGGCGGATCGGGCCCGGCAAACTGCGCGATGCCGGCAAGAGTGATGTCGACGCTGTCGAAGAGGCCGGTTTCATCCTTCTGCATCTGGCCGGGAATCGACGACTCGACGAGTTGGTACTGGAGCTGGCCGCCGCCGCCAAAGCCCCGTCCGCCGCCGAATCCCGGCAGCGGCGGCAGCCCTGACGCGCCCTGGCACTTGTGATTGCTGCGCGCGTCGGATCCGATCTCCGCGTACGTGCGGCCGAGCAGTTCGTCGTAGGTCGCGGTCACGACGCGGGTCACATGTGCAGACGTCGCGGCTGGAGCCGCATCTGCTGCGCCGCCTCCGCGTCCCGCCCCTCCCGCTCTGCCGCCGCGTCCGCCGGCCCCGATCACGCCGGCGCCGGCGTTGAAGTACAGCTTCTTCGGCTGCCAGGCGCGCAGCCCTTCCGCGATCTGCTCCGGATAGCGATTCGGATCGCCGGCGACACGGTAGGCTTCGCGCGCGAGGACGGTTGTCGCCTCGTGGGCGCGGTCGCCGCCGCGCCCCTGGATGTTCATCGTCACCACGATGTCGGGCCGCAGCATGCGAATCAGGCGCACGTAGTCGCTGATGATCGCGTCGCGTCCCCACTTGTTGATCACTTCTTCCGGATCGAACGAGTAGCCGTAGTCGATGGCGCGGGTGAAGTACTGCTCGGCGCCGTCGATGCGGTGCGCCGACAGCAATTCGGCGGTGCGCAGCACGCCGATGTCGCGAAACAACTCGGGACCGATTTCGTTCTGCCCGCCTTCGCCGCGGTTGTTCTGCACGTCGACCGAGCGCAGGCCCGTGCCGTGCGTGAACAGCGCAAAGAGCGCATTGGTCTCGTCGTCGGGATGCGCCGGCGCCTGCATGAAGGTGCCCGACACGTTCAGCTTGCGAATCGCGAGGCCGAGCGCGACGTGGCCGCTGTCGGCCGATACCAGCGAGTAGGCCATGCGGTTCTGCGCCGGGAGCGTCGGAGCACTCACGGCCACGGCGACCGCCACGATGAAGATGAAAAGGCCACGGGTCATAGAAGCGCGATGTTAGCCCCTCCGGACATCTTTTTCGACCCTTCGTCGCGCGGGGCACGGCGCCGTCGCAACCGCCGGATACGGTGGAGACATGGAGGACAGAGCAATGACGGTGATGACAGCGATGACGGCGATCTTGATCTGGCTGGTTTCAGCGGCGGTGCCAGTCGCCGCGGCACAGGACACGGCGGTGAAGCCGCAGCGTTTCGACTACCTTGTCCGCGCCGATTTCTTCGCCGGCGCAGCCGGTGACGAGGCGCGGCTCCAGAAGGTAATCGACGTCTGCGAGCGCGCCCTCGCGGCGAACCCGCAACACGCTGAAGCAGTGGTATGGCACGGCGCGACGGTGCTGGTGCGCGCGTCCCAGGCATTTCAGAAGGGGGACGTCGCGTCGGGTCGTTCGTTGTTCGACCGCGGGGTGAAGGAGATGACCGATGCGGTCGCGCTGGCACCAGCCAGTCCGGGCGTGCTGATCCCGCGCGCCGCGGTACTGCTCGAAGCGACTCGCAGCATGCCAGCCGACATGGCTCGCCCGCTGGTGCAGTCGGCCGTCGCCAACTACGAGCGTGCCCTCGAGGTGCAGGGTGCGGCGTTCAACGCGCTCGGCGATCACGGCAAGGGCGAGCTGCTCTTTGGTCTCGCCGACGGATGGGCTCGGATCGGCGATGCTGAGAAAGCGCGGCAGTATTTCGAACGGCTGATCGCCGACGCGCCGGGATCGGGACAGGCGCCGAAGGCGCGCGAATGGCTCGCGACCGGCGTCGTGCCGAAGTCGAACGGCTCGACCTGCGTCGGCTGCCACAAATAGTGACTACAATGACCGCTCGGTGCCGGACGGACGCGCGATCGATCATTTTGACGTTGTCATCCTTGGTGGCGGACTGGCGGGCGGCTGTCTCGCCCGGCAGCTTCGGATGGAGGCGCCGCAGCTTCGCGTCCTCGTCGTCGAGAAGCGCCGGCATCCGGTCCCCGAAGCGGCGTTCAAGGTTGGCGAGTCGAGCGTCGAGATCGGCGCGCACTATTTCCAGAAGCGACTCGCGCTCGAGCCGCATCTGCGATCGGCGCAGCTCGAGAAGCTCGGCCTCCGCTACTTCTTTCCGCAGGGCGACAACCGCGATCTGACGACGCGCGTCGAGCTGGGACCGCCGCACTTTGCGCCGGTGCCGTCGTTCCAGCTCGATCGCGGCCGGCTCGAGAACCACCTGCTGCGAACCAACGCCGAGGACGGCGTCACGGTGCTCGACGCACATCGCGTCCGCGCTGTCGCGCTCGATGCCGGCGGCGGGCACCGAATCGCGGTCGAAGGCGCCGATGGCAGGCGCGAGGTGACGGCCCGCTGGGTCGTCGATGCGGCGGGCCGCGCCGGCCTCCTCAAACGTCAGCTCGGTCTGGTGCGGCCGAGCACCCACGGCGCCAATGCCGCGTGGTGGCGATTCCGATCGCGGATCAAAATCGACGACTGGTCGAACGATCCCGCATGGAAGGCACGCGTGCCGTCGGGTCTTCGCTGGCACAGCACCGTGCATCTCATGGGAATCGGCTACTGGTTCTGGCTGATCCCGCTCGGCTCAGGGAGCCACAGCTTCGGGATCGTCGCCGACGGCGAGCTGCATCCGTTCTCGCGCATCAATCGGTTCGAACGGGCGCTCGACTGGTTGCGCGAGTTCGAGCCGCAGGCGGCGGTGGTGATGGAAGCGCACGCCGCCGAGCTCGAGGACTTTCTTGCGCTGCAGCATTTCGCCCACGGCTGCGCGCGCGTCTTCTCGCCCGATCGGTGGTCGCTCGTCGGCGAAGCCGGCGTCTTCACCGATCCGTTCTATTCGCCGGGCTCCGACTTCATCGCGATGGGGAACGACTACACGACCGACCTCATCGTCCGCGACGCGCGCGGCGAGAACGTCGGCGAGCGCGCCGAAGCGTTCAACGCGATGTACCTGCGCCTGTTCGACGCGTTCATCCGGCTCTACGACGGCCACTACCCGACCATGGGCAACGCGCAGGTGATGACCGCGAAGATTTCGTGGGACAACTCGACCTACTGGTCGATTACGGCGCTGCTCTTCTTCCAGCGGCGCCTCGTGCGGCCGGAGTTCATCGCCTCGATCGACCCGCTGCTGCGCCGCTACTTCCTGCTGCACGCGCGCATGCAGCAGCTCTTCAAAGCCTGGAACCACGCCGATGCCGGCGCGCAGTACGAATCGGCGTGGCTGAACATCGTCGGCGTCGACTTGATGCGGACGTGGCAGGCCGCGCTCGCCGAACCGCTGGCAGACGACGAGGCCCTGCGGGCGCGCCTCGACACGAACTTCGAACATCTGCAAGCGCTGGCGCGGACGTGGCAGGCGGTCGCGCTCGAGCGGCACCCGAATCTGCGCCGCGCGATCGAAGAAGATGGCGGCCCCGAGGTCGACGTCAGCCCGCTGCGGCTCACGCCCGCCGCCGTACCCGTCGCTCAGTAAACCCCATCGTCGGGGACGCCACGAAGACACGAAAACACGAAGTGGCGGCTCGATTCGCACGCCAGCAATTACACGGCGCGCATCACGATCGCGGAGTCGTTGCCGCCGAAACCGAGCGAGGTCGAGACGGCACACCGGATCGTCTGCTCGCGCGCCTCGTTGGCGACGACGTCGACGGCGCAGTCAGTGTCGGTTTCACCGTGGTTGATGGTCGGTGGAATGGCGCTGCGGGCGACCGTGAGGGCGAGCACCGCGGCTTCGACGGCGCCAGCGGCGCCGAGGCAGTGGCCGACCATCGACTTGACTGACGTCACCGGAATGTGGGCGGCGCGATCGCCGAACACGCGGCGGAAGCCGCGCGATTCGGCGGCGTCGTTCTGCGGCGTCGCGGTGCCGTGGGCGTTGACGTGCTCGACTTCGTCGGGGTTGATGCCGGCATCGCGCAGCGCCAGCGTGATGACGGCGGCAACCGGCTTTCCTTCTGGCTCGGGTGCGGTCGGATGGAATGCCTCGCACGCGAGGCTGTGGCCGGCGAGCTCGGCGTAGATCGTCGCGCCGCGCCGGCGCGCGCGATCGAAATCCTCGAGCACCAGCATCCCGGCGCCTTCGCCGATGTTCATGCCGGCGCGGCTCTTGTCGAAGGGGCGGCACGGGTTGGCGTCCATCAGGCGCAGCAGGTTGAACCCGCTGTAGGTCAGCCGCGCCAGCGCGTCGGTGCCGCCGGCGAGGACGGCGTCGGCGCGTCCGGCGCGGATCGCCTCCACGCCGCGCCCGATCGCAATCGTGCTCGACGAGCACGCGGCCACGACGCAGGCGCGCGGGCCTTCGAAACCGTAGTGCTGTGCGATGACATCAACCGGGGTGTTCGGAAAATGGTTCCACAGATCCGATCGCTTCGTCCGCGCCAGCCCTCTGGTGATCCAGGTGCGATAGAACGCTTCGTTGCGCAGCAGATCGGCGGTGCCGGCGCCAAGAAACACGCCGACACGCGATCGGTCGAGGGCGCTGTCGAGCAGGCCGGCGTCGGCGAGCGCATCGGAAGCCGCGCGCAGCCCGATGCGATCGCTGCGCGAGCGCCGGCGGCGGTCGCGGGGCGTCGTCTCCGGATCGACAGCGTCGATGTCCACTTCGGCGGCAACGCGGCTGCGGTAGCCTTCGGTGTTGAAGACGGTCGCCGGACGGATGCCGCAGTCGCCGGCGAGCATGCGGCGCCAACTCTCGTCGCGCGTTGCGCCGAGCGCAGTGACAAGGCCGACGCCGGTGATCGCAATTCGCGGCGTCATGCGCCGGTCGACGAGTAGGCGATCAGCTGATCGATCGCTCGGCGCTCGCCCGCCTTGCTGCGCGCGGCGACGACCAGCGGCAGGAACTGGAACGGCAGCGACAGGGCGGAAAAGGCCAGGCACGCGGCACGGCGCCACGATCGAACGTCGCGCGGCCCGAATCCGGCAAGCGCCGCGACGTAGGATCCGATCACGCTGTAGGCATCGCGCGCGATGGTCATCGTCGACCCGTGCGCGCCGCCGGGCCGGCCGAGGCCATGGCGCAGGCTGTCGAGATACTCGTCGCGCGTGTATCCCGGTGCTTCGGTCCAGGTCGTGCCGATGCGCCGGAGCGTGTGCGCGTCGCTTCCGGCCGTCATCGCGAAGACCGGGGTCGGGAAGGGTTTTCGCGCGTTTTCAGGAAAACCCTTCCCGACCCCCTGTGCAATTTCTTCCAGCAGCCGGTTGTGCGCCTCGGCCATCGTGCCGTTCCGCACTTCGAGAGCGGGGACCGCGTCGAGCAACCGCAGGTAGCGCTCGAGCGGAATCTCGCCACGATAGAAATGCAGCAGGTGATTGAGCGCGAAGACGGCGTGGGCGTCGCGCAGCCGCGCGATCACGTCGAAGACGTTGGCGCGCAGGCGCTGCACGTCGCGGTGCAACGCTTCGGTCATGCCGTAGACGGCGAGATGCACCTGCAAGCCGCCGTCGGGCAGCCGGCACGACACCTCCTCGCCGACGATCACCTCCGGCGCGAGATCGGGTCGGGCGTTCAGCAGTTCCAGCGCGCCGCCGATTGAATCGTGATCGGTGAAGGCGACCAGGTCCATCCCGCGCGCCTTCGCGACGCGGTAGACGTCGGCCGGCCGCGAATAGCAGTCGCGGCTGCCGAGGAACTGCAGGTTGCCGCTCTGCGTCGAGTGGCAGGTGTGAACATGCAGGTCGGCGCGAAGCGTCGGCGTCATCGCATCGGCTTGAGCAGCAGCACTTGAAACACCGTCGAACCCAGCGAACCGTACCGCGCCGGCAGAAAACTCTTGCCGAAGTCCGCTCGCAGAATGGTATTCCACGGCGCCCGCACATTGACAGCCGTGCCGAGGCCGGTGACCGGATCCCACACGCCGTGGCCGGGATCGTCGCGGCCCCACGCGCGATCGAGGTAGAGGTCGAGCCGGTACTGCTCGAAGATGTTCAGCGAATACGAGCCGCGGACCATCGCCAGTTCGCCGTAGCGCACACCGGACGCGGGCACGCCGTGAATCCGCGTGTCGTCGAACATCCCAAATTGATAGCGCGAGAAGCGGTCGAGGTGATCGCCGCCGAAGTACGCGCCGTTGAGGTGAATCTTCGACAGCGGGTTCAGGTAGAAATCGCGTGACAGGCTCGCCTGATATTTGTCGTAGGTGCGGGCGGTCGTGGTTGTCGACGCGTCCTGCGACGGATCGTGCAGCCCCCACGGGTCCCAGGCGCCGCGCCCGAACCAGGTGCCGTTCAGCAGCAGGCTGTAGCCGCCGCGTCGATACTCCCACGCGCCGCCGAAGCCCTGCGTCACCGTGCTCGACGGGACATCGAAGTTGTCGGCAGTCGTCGTGTCGCGGGTGTACCCGTCGAAGCGGAACTGATACTGCAGCGTCGCCTTCTGAAACGGCGTCGCCTGCCAGCCCAGGTTGAACCCGAGCGTCTCCGGCCAGTTCAACACGCGTTCGGCCTTCGACTCGGTCACCGCGCCGTAGACGCGATCGCTCGACGGCGCCGCGATGCCGAAGAAATCGAGGCTGGCGTCGAGATGGGTGTGGCCGATCTTCGACCGCTGAATGTTCCCCGCGGCCAGCACCCCCGCGAACAGAATCGCGAGCTGCTGGTTCGGCGATCCGAACTGAAAATTCAGGTAGTCGATGCCGAGCATCGGCAGCGGATACGCATACGACGGATCGACGGTCGTGCCGATCGCCATTGCCTTGGCATGATTCGTCAGCCGCTCGCTGACGACACGCTTGCCGCCTTCCTTGACGTAGTAGCGCAATCCGCGATCAGTCTCGCGGTACATCACGCGATCGCTCTCCCGCGCCGAGCCTCGTTCGCGTTCGAACTCGTCGTCGTTGACGCGGAAGTTCTCGAAGTCGACCGACTTCTCGACCAGCAGGTTGCGGCCGGCGATGAGCACGATCTGGCGGGCGTCCAGGCCGCTGAACAGGAACACCGGCCGGTTGCCGATGGCCACCGGACGGTAGTGCTGCGTTTCCTCGTTCGAGATCACCGGCGCCGCGAGGCCACCCTGGACCGCCTGCACACGCACGCGCGCGAAGGTCTTCCTGTCGATCCAGACCGTGCCTTTGTAGAGCGCGCTGTCGGCGCGCACCGGCTCGAACTTCACCACGTAGCAATCGAAGTCGTCGACCCGCTCGGCGCCGGCCAGATGATAGGTGTAGCCTTCGTCGAAGCGAAGCTGCAGCGGCAGCGACAGGACTTTCTCGGGCTGCAGCAGCGGAAACGGCGGCCGATCGACGCCGAATTTCGAGCCGTTCACCGAGAACGACAGCTCCTCCCACTCGACGTCGCTGCCAGCGACGAAGTAGCGGTTCTCGGTGACCACGTCGTAGCTCGACGACATGCCGTTGTCGGCCACGGTCGGCCGGAAGTGCTGCTGCATGCGCGCGGTCGCCGTGTAGTTCTTCACGATCGCGTCCTGCGCGCGCTGCTGCTGCTGGTGCCGCGCGATGATCTCGCCGATCGTGAGCTGCCGCGCCGCCGAGACACCGCTGCGTTCGATCAGCACTTCGGCGGCGCCTTCGTTGAAATCGACAATCATCGGCCGGCCGGTCAGCGGCGCGTCGGCCTGCACCTGCCCAGTGCGCTGCTCGCGCGTGTAGGCAGCGGCGCTCGTCCGCGCGCCGGCGACGAGGTCGTGCACGCCGGGCACACCCTCGACGGGTAGGACGAGCGACATCCGCAGCGGCTCGGCGGCCGCGTCTCCCCAGTAGACCAGATAGGTTGCGAACGTCTTGCCGTCGAACAGGAGCTTGTGCGGCAGCGTCTGCGTGACATCAATCACGCCGGCATGCAATGAGAGGCCGGCAACCGCCGGATCGAGGATCGAGACCTCGTCGACCAGCAAATCGGACACCGGCATGAGCGCACGAATCGCGGCCGGCGTCACCTCGGATGCCGGCCACGCGTGCAGCATCACATCGGTGCCGAGCTCGTCGAACACGGCGTCGACAATCCGCCGCGCCGGATCTGTCGAGCGATCGCCAGGCGCCGATCCGTTCAACACGATGGACGCTGTCGGATCGACCCGGTGAAGCCAGGCGCTCACGCCGCGGTCCGCGGCAGCATCGGCGATGAGCATGTCGACATAGGGCGCGAGCTCGGCGCGATAGATCTCTTCACGGCGCGCGCGGTCGTTCATCGCGCGCCCGCCGAGCGCCACCTGAATCGTGTCGCGCGCGGTACGGACCTCGGTCGCCGCGACCTGCACGGCGAACGCGGCGATGCGCGCCGGCTGGGTGTCCACCGCGACCTCGAGCATGTGCAGCGTCGCACCGTGCCCGTCGACCAGCGCCTTCAACGCGCTGCGCCACGCGTCGAGATCGCGCTCGCTCGCTGGCGCGTCGATCGTCAGCCAGACCGGAAGGTGCCGTGCCTCGAGCGCGGCGAGCCGCGCGTCGAGACGGCTGTCGGCCGGAAAATCGGGCGCGGCGACGCGGACGGCAATTGGAAATGGCACCGTGCCGGTGTCGTCGAGAACGCGGAGCGCCGCGCCGGGCGGCTCATCGCCGACCGCGATGCGCGGCGCCGGCGCGTCGGCGGCAAACGCCACCGTGGCCGCGCACGACAGCGCGACAGCGACGGCGAAGACACGGACAACGCGGCCGTTGCGAACGGGCCGCCGTGGGTTCTGAAGCATTACGTCCCTGAAATCGGCGTCATGTCTCCGATGCGGCCGAACGATCCGTGTCGCAACACCTCCTCGAGCCGGCGGCCGAAGCCGCTCAGCCGGAAGTAGTGCGCGAACTGCAGCCGCGCCGGAAGCTTCACCCGCGGGGGTTGCGGGTCCAGTTCCCAGGGGTGAATCGTGAGGACTGCCGGCAGTCCCGCGCGATTGGCCGCCTCGATCGTGCGAAGGATGCGGCGCGGCGAACTCATCCGCAGACCCCATCCCCAGCCCATCGGCATCACTTGCCGAAACCGATCCGCCACCAGCGGCGGTACCTCCGTTATCGGTCCGGCATCTGTATTTCTGACATGAGGATACCGCGGATAGTCTGGCGAACCGACCAGCTTGACCGGCGCCATACTGGCATCGACGCGAATCCCCTCCTGCGCGAGCACGTCGAGCGCCCACAGCGAACGGTCGTTGATCGACCATTCCGGCGCGCGGAACATCGTCACCGGGCCAACGCCGGCGGCTGCCAGCGCACTGATGCTGCTGCGCAGATCTGCACGGAACGACTCGCGATCGAGGTCGTAGATTTTCCGATGCAGATAACTGTGCGACCCGATCTCGTGACCGGCGGCTCGAACCGACGCGACCAGGTGCGGATCCCGCTTTGCCACCCAGCCGACCACGAAAAATGTCGCGCGGACGTTCGCGCGGGCCAGCAGATCGAGCACCAGCCTGGTCGTCGGGCCGACGCGCGATGGCAGCCGCTCCCAGTTGTCAGGATGCAGCGCGTCGACGCCCGACGCGCAGACGTGAAACCATTCCTCGAGATCGACCGTGAAGACGTTCCGCGGCCTTTCCACTCAGGCCGGGCGTTTCGCCCGCTCGGTGACGATGAAATCGGCAATCGTGTCGACCGATCCGAGAACCTTCATCCCGGTTTGTTCGTCGCCGATGGTGACGCCGAAGCTGCGCTCGATCTCGAGGACGAGTTCCAGCACGTCGATTGAATCGAGACCAAGGCCTTCGCCGAAGAGCGGCGTGGCGTCGCCTATTTCCTCAGGCGTGATCGGCAGCCGGAGGCTGCGGACGATCGCCTGCTTGATGTCGGTCTTGAGATGATCCTGGGCAGTAGTCATATGTCCGTCGTTATCCGAGGCCCCCGTCTACGCCGATGACTTGTCCGGTGATGTAGCTTGCCGCATCCGAGGCGAGGAACGCGACCACGGCGCCGACCTCATGCGGCTGCCCGGTGCGGCCGATCGGCACGCCCTTCACGTGTTCCGCGCGCGCCGACTCCGGCATCATCTCGAGCATCTCGGTTTCGATCAGGCCGGGCGACACGGCGTTCACCAGCACACCCTTCGCCGCCAGGTCGCGCGACAGCGCGCGCGTCAATCCTTCCAAGCCTGCCTTCGACGCCGCGTAACTGATCTGTCCAGTCAGCGGCAGGCGGGCGCTCGGCGATGACACGTTGATGATCCGGCCCCAGCGCTGCAGCAGCATGCTGCGCACTACCGCGCGCACGCAGTAGTAGGCGGCGTCGAGGTTGACGCTCAGCACTGCGTCCCACTTCACGCGGTCGTGGAACACCACGTGCGCGTCGCGGCTGATGCCGGCGTTGTTGACGAGGATGTCGACGGGGCCGAGCGCGGCGGTCGCGGCTTCGAAGAATTTGCCGACCGACGATTCGTCGCTCACCTCGCACTGCCCTGCCCACGCCCGGCCGCCGGCGTCGCGGACGATCGCCTCGAACTCACGCGCCGGTTCCTCGCGCTCGTGGAACATTACCCCGACGGCGGCGCCCTTCGCCGCGAGCGCTTCGGCAATGCTGCGGCCGATGCCGCGCGAGCCGCCGGTCACGATTGCGACCCGGCCGTGAAGGCTGGTATCGAACGGTGCGCGCAGCGCGGACGCGACGGGATGCTCAGCCAAAACAGCCGACGATCATACACTGGCGCGCAGCACGACGCTGAACAGCGCGCCGCCGCTCGCGATGCTGTTGACGAGCGCGATCGGGCCCGGCGCGGCGGTGCTCGTCCGCGCGAGTCGCAGCGATGCCGCCGCCGGATCCGGTTCGGCGAGGTGCGCGATCGGCGGAACCCGGCCGGCGCGGCCGCAGAGAAGCGCGGCGGCGCAGGCCGCGCTCCCCGACACACCTGATTCGCCAATGGCGCCTTTGATCGAAGTCACGATCGTTCTGGTGCCCGCGAAGAGCGTCGTCAACGCCTCTGCCTCGACCGCGTCGAGCTGGCGCGTGGCGTTTGCCGACGCATAGACCACGTCAACCGCCTCCGGTGTGAGGCCCGCGTCCTCGATTGCCAGCCGCATGGTCCGCACGAGCGGATCGGGCCGATCCGGCCAGGCGTTGAGCGGCACCGTGCCGCTGGCGGCGGCCACTCCGAGGATCTCCCCGTGGCCGCGGCGCACGGCTGAGGCATCGGTGCGCTCCACCCACAACCCAACCGCGCCTTCGCCAAGCACGAAACCGTCGCGGCACGCGTCGAACGGCGCGGTGCGCGCCGACGCCGACCGCTGCGGCGACATCACGGCAAAGCGCTCGTGCGCCTTGTAGAAGGTCTCGAAGATGGCGTCGGCGCCGCCGGTGACGAGCGCCGCCGCACGCCGCTCGCGCAGCAGATCGACGGCGGTGACGATCGCGGCAAGGCCTGACGCTTCCTTATGACTCACCGTCATGTTCGGGCCGCGCAAGCGATGTTCGAGGGCCGCGATGCTTGCCGCCGAGTTCGCGACCGTACTGTCGAAGAGCAGCGCCGGCGCGCCGCTCGGCCCCTGCTTGAACAGCGCGTCGAGGAACACCTGCGTCGACCCGCCGCCCGCGGTCCAGGTGCCGAGCATCACGCCCCGATCGTCGTCGCCCTCGGGTGGAATCGTGACGTCGGCGTCGTGGAGCGCCAGCTTGGTGGCCGCGACCGTGTAGACCGCGGTGCGGTCCATCCGCCGCATCTTCATCGCCGGCACGAACAGCAATGGATCGAACTGGTCGATCTCGGCCGCGATGGTCGAGCGACAGCCGGAGGTATCGAAGTTCTTCACCGCAACGATACCGCTGCGCCCCTCGAGCAACGCGTCGCGAAATCGATCGAGCGTCGTGCCGAACACTGACACGACGCCAAGCCCCGTGACGCGCACCGGTTCACGCACGGGCCGTACGTTACCATTGCCTGCGATGAGCCTTCCACTCGGCGGCAGCGCGATTCGCGCGCTTGCGGCGCTCGCCGCGTGCAGCATCGGCATCGCCGGCGTCACCACCATCGCCGCGCAGTCGAACAAGCCGTCAGGAGCGGCGGGCGACGCGTTCGACGAGCTGTACGCGAAAGGCAAGCAGGCGAACGACTCGATGAAGACGCTGACCGCGCGCTTCATCGAGACGACCACCTCGACGCTGCTCACCAAACCGCTGGTCGCGCGCGGCCGCGTCGCGGTCGAGCGGCCGTCGCGCGTGGTCCTCCGCTACACCGAACCCGACGCGCGCACGGTCTTGATCGACGGCAACAAGATGACGATGGTGTGGCCGAGCCGGAACCTGCGGCAGGTCACCGACATCGCCGCGACGCAGGGACGGATCCAGAAGTATTTCGTCAACGGGACGGCCGCCGATCTGCGGCACGAATTTCAGATCGACGATCACCCCTCCGGCGGCGACCGCCCCAACGCGTACTACGTCTCGTTGACCCCGAAGCGGAAACAGATCCACGAAACGCTTGCCCGCCTCGACCTGTGGGTCGATCGCAGCTCGCTGCTGCTCGAGACGATGAAGATGACGTTCGCCAACGGCGACACGAAGACGATGGCGTTTGAAGACGTCGTCCGTAACGCGCCACTCGAACCCGGAACGTTCGCGCTCGATCGCTGAGCCCGGTTTAACCACGGGGGCACAGAGGCACGGAGCACACGCGCCGCGTCGCACGCGCGACGGCGCGGGCGAGCGAACGCCCGAAAAAATGCAAACGATCTGAATTCAGTGTTTGCATTTTTGCGGGCGTTCACACGCCCGCTCAGTCGGCCGGCAAAGCCGGCCGACGTGCGACGCGGCGCGACATCTCTGCGTCTCGGTGTCTCTGTGGTTATACCTGGCGCAGGGTCAGGGAGCGGCGGCTGGCGGCACCCAGCAACTCGTCGACCGACGGGGCGAGATCGTACTCCTTCATGTAGT
>Ga0075425_100001336_pt1 | contig 24133 bp, 14 predicted proteins | sample SoiMethybrSBSTD4_FD_75300 | JGI IMG/M metagenome (GOLD analysis project Ga0075425, IMG submission 75300) | Bulk soil microbial communities from a Populus tree surrounding site in Tennessee, USA - Soil MetaG P. TD hybrid SBSTD4 | ecosystem: Environmental > Terrestrial > Soil > Tree plantation...
CGTTGGCGTGGTGGGGATCCGCGTGTTGGCCGGCGGTGCGCTGTCGGGCTCGCATGAACGCCACCCGATAGCAAGCCCGCCGCCGGCGCCGATTGGCTCGGCCACCAGCTACGACGTGGATCTGAAGAATGCGCGGTTGCTGAAGCCGCTGCTGGAACAAGGGTTTGCCGAAAGCCTAACCGAAGCCGCCACGCGCTTTGCCATCTCCCATCGTGCGATCGGTACCATCCTCGTGGGGATGGCCACGCCTCAGCAATTCGATCAGGCACTGGCTGCCGTGCAAAAGGGTCCGCTGCCGCAGGCCGCACTCGACCGGCTGACATCATTGCAGCATAGCTTTGTCGATCCGGCGCGCAACAAATAGCCAACGCGGTTTGGTTTAGCAGAGCAGCCTCTGCTCGGTCCCGGCGGGTTCGCGTTCGCCGCGCGCCCGACAACAGCCAACGCGCCGGTCGCCGGCCGGTGTCACCTCGTGTGACCGCGGCGGCGCCGATGGCCCCTCGAGGTCACGCAAGATCGAAGCGGTCGGCGTTCATGACCTTGGTCCATGCCGCCACGAAGTCTTTCACAAACTTCTCCTTGGAGTCCGCACACGCATAGACCTCCGCGAAGGCGCGAAGCTGCGAGTGCGAACCGAAGATCAGATCGACGCGGGTGCCGGTCCACTTGACCGCCTTCGTCTTGCGGTCGTGGCCCTCGTAAACGTGGTCGCCGGCTGCTTGCCACTCAGTACCCATGTCGAGGAGGTTGACGAAAAAGTCGTTCGTCAGCTTCTCCTTATGCTTGGTAAAGACACCATGCTTGGAGCCGGCGACATTGGCGCCGAGCACGCGCAAGCCGCCGACGAGCACCGTCATCTCCGGCGCCGTCAGCCCCAGCAATTGCGCCCGATCCACCAGCGCCTCTTCAGGTGTCATGGCCTGGAGCTTTTTAGCGTTGGTATAGTTGCGGAAGCCGTCAGCACGCGGTTCGAGCGGCGCGAAGGATTGGGCGTCGGTCTGATCCTGCGACGCGTCCATGCGGCCCGGCATGAAGGGTACCTTCACGTCGGCGCCGGCATCCTTGGCGGCCTTTTCGACTGCAGCGGAGCCGCCGAGCACGATCAGGTCGGCCAGCGAAACCGTCTTGCCGAACTCCTCTTGGATCGCTTCGAGCTTCTGCAACACCGTCTTGAGGCGCGCGGGCTCGTTGACCTCCCAGTCCTTCTGCGGGGCCAGGCGGATGCGTGCGCCGTTTGCGCCACCACGCTTATCGGAGCCGCGGAACGTCGACGCCGAGGCCCAGGCGGTCGACACGAGCTGCGATACGGTGAGGCCGGATCCGAGGATCTTGGCCTTGAGGGCCGTGATGTCTTGCTCTGCGATGAGCGGATGCTGAACTGCCGGGATCGGGTCTTGCCAGATCAGCGTTTCCTTAGGCACGAAGGGACCGAGGTAGCGCGGGCGAGGACCCATGTCGCGGTGCGTAAGCTTGAACCAGGCGCGGGCAAAGGCGTCTGCGAACTGGTCCGGATTCTCATAGAAGCGTCTGGAGATCTTGGCGTAGCCGGGATCCATCCGCAGCGACAAGTCGGTGGTCAGCATGGTCGGCACATGCTTCTTTGACTTGTCAAAGGCATCGGGGATGGAGGCTTGCGCCCCTTTCGCCTCCCACTGCTTCGCGCCGGCCGGGCTCTTCGTCAACAGCCATTCGTTTTCGAACAGGTTCTTGAAGAACAGGTTGCTCCACTGCGTCGGCGTCTGCGTCCAGGTGACTTCCGGACCGCCGGTAACGGTGTCGGCGCCCATACCGGTGCGATACCTGCTCTTCCAGCCGAGGCCCTGATCCTCGATGGCGCCGCCCTCCGGCTCTGGTCCGATCAGCGACGGATCACCGGCACCATGGGTCTTGCCGAAGCTATGGCCGCCGGCAATCAGCGCGACGGTCTCTTCGTCGTTCATCGCCATGCGAAAGAACGTTTCGCGGATGTCCTTGGCCGCCGCGATCGGATCCGGATTACCGTTCGGCCCTTCCGGGTTCACATAGATGAGGCCCATCTGTACTGCGCCGAGCGGTTCTGCAAGCTGGCGTTCGCCGCTGTAGCGTTCGTCGCCCAGCCAACTGCCTTCGGGACCCCAGTAGAGCTCTTCGGGTTCCCACACGTCGGCACGGCCGCCGGCGAAGCCGAACGTCTTGAAGCCCATCGACTCGAGCGCGACGTTGCCGGCGAGGATCATCAGATCGGCCCAGGAGATCTTCCTGCCGTATTTCTGCTTGATCGGCCAGAGCAGCCGGCGCGCCTTGTCCAGGTTCGCGTTATCCGGCCATGAATTCAGCGGCGCGAAGCGCTGCTGGCCAGCGCCGGCGCCGCCACGGCCGTCGGTGATGCGGTAGGTGCCCGCACTGTGCCACGCCATGCGGATGAATAGTCCGCCATAGTGGCCGAAGTCCGCCGGCCACCAGTCCTGCGAGTCCGTCATCAGGGCATGCAGGTCCTTGATCACGGCGTTGAGGTCGAGGCTATTGAACTCCTTAGCGTAATCGAAGGCCTCACCCATTGGATCGGACAGATTGGAGTGGCGATGGAGAACCGAAATGTCCAGCTGGTTTGGCCACCAGTCACGGTTCCTGTGTCCCCGAGCGAACGGGCACTGGCCGGCGCTCTTTTCGTCGGTTTTCGCGTCCATCTCCGCACCTCACTGCCGTATTTGAGCCTCAACTGCCAATCTAGACCGAGAGCAGCGATCAGCTCCAATCGGTTTACATCCCCTCTGCGATAAGCTTTTATTATCGCATGGTCTCCCTCAGGCAGCTTCGGTACTTCGCTACGGTGGCCCGCACCGGCCACTTCGGCGCGGCCGCCGAGCAATGCGCCGTCACTCAGCCGGCGCTCTCCATGCAGATCCAAGAACTGGAGAAGGAGCTCGGCCTGCAATTGCTGGAGCGCGGGCGCAAGGGCGTAGCCTTGACCGCAGGTGGACGGGAAATTGCCGATCACGCGGCGCGCGTGCTCGCCAACGTGCGCGACTTGGTGGATAGCGCCCGACACCTCTCGGGCAGTTTCTCCGGGCCGTTCCGGCTCGGCGCCATTCCCTCGATCGCGCCCTATCTGCTCCCGCAGCTGCTCCCACTGATCCGCGCGCGCCACCCCGAGCTTGACCTGCACCTGCGCGAGACGCAGACGCACCGATTGCTCGAGGAGTTGGTCGACGGCGATCTCGATCTCGTGTTGCTAGCCCTCCCCGTGGATCATGCGGGTGTTGAGACGTTGTCACTGTTTGAGGATCGCTTCCTGCTGGCCGTACCCGCATCGCGCTCCATCGCCAAGGACGTGCGCGCCACGCCCGATTTGCTGCGCGAGGATCGCCTCCTTCTTCTGGAGGAGGGTCACTGCCTCAGGGACCAGGCGCTGGCCTTCTGCCACCTCCGCCAGGTCGAGAGCATCGACACTTTTGGCGCGTCGAGCCTTTCAACCATAGTGCAAATGGTATCGAACGGCCTCGGACTCACCCTGCTGCCCGAACTGAGCCTCGAACTGGAAGCCAAGCGTGCCGCTATCCGTCTCATGCGCTTCACCAACCCCGAGCCGCAGCGCATCATCGGCCTCGCCTGGCGCGAGACCTCACCCCGCAAGCGCGATTTCGCAGCGCTCGGCGATTTGATCGCGGAGGCGGCGGGGCGCACGGCGCCACGCGCTACAGTCAAAGCCCCGAAGGGCATTGGCAAGAGGCCACGGTCGTGATGCACGAGGTCGCCGTCGCGATGAGGACCGGCAATGCCAAGCTTCCACGTTGGATCCACGATGAAACAGCATCGCCGCCGACGCGGCGGGAGCCCGGGTTCGCGGCACTGGTTTGGTGGCGTATGGCGCGCGGGCACGCCCTAGCGTATGATCTGCACTCATAGGGCGTGTCGCCGGGCCATTTTGTTGGGTGTCCAGAGGATTGGGTGTCCTAATGCCACCCGATACATCGAGCGTTTCTGCTGATCAGTCGGTGGAAGAGCTGCGGCGCGAGCTCGCCGCGGCGCGCGAGCAGCAGGCCGCGGCAAGCGCAGTCTTGCGGGCGATCAGCGCATCGCGTGGCGATCTAACACCGATCTACGACTCGATATTGCTGAGTGTGATGCGTCTCTGTGAGGCGAACATTGCCGCGTTGTTTCTCTTTGATGGTAAGTTGATTCGGGCCGCGGCTATCCAGGGAGCAACTCCTGAGTTTGCTTCCCACTACGAGACCCTGCGCTTCCCACCGAGCCGAGAAACGCCGACGCGCCGTGCCGTGCTTGAAGGTCAAATTATCCATATACCCGACGTGTTCGCCGACATTGAGTGGGTGCCCACTCCAGCGCACCTGATCGAGAAACCTCGGACCGCACTTTCGGTGCCGATGCGGCGCGACGGCACCGTGATAGGCACGATCACGACGTGGCGTCGGCAAGTGAGGCCGTTCAACGAGCGGCAGATTGCGCTGATCGAGACCCTTGCTGACCAAGCCGTCATCGCCATCGAGAACACGCGCCTGCTGAACGAGCTGCGCGAATCACTGCAACAGCAGACGGCTACCGCTGAAGTGCTCAATGTCATCAGTCGTTCAAAATTCAATCGCCAACCAGTGTTTGATGCGATCGTTGCGAGCGGGCTTGGACTCTTTGCCGGCGACGCGGTGCTCATTACGCTGCCCGAAGGTGACGCCATAAAGGCGGCTGCAGTCGCCGCACACGATCCGGCGTGCGTCGCGGCTATCCGGTGCAGGTTTCCTGTGCCGCTTACACGTGACTATATGCACGGTATAGCCATTCTCGACCGCAGGATCATCGACATTGACGGCAATAACGTGCCCGCTGAATTGAGCACTGGCGAACAAGCGTTTCTCAGAAGCGGAAACCAGGCCATCACGATTGTACCGTTGATGCGCGGCAATGAGGCGATCGGTGCTCTGAGCGTCCTGCGACTGGTACCGGGTTCGCTTACGCAAAAGCAGCTTGATCTGCTGCAGACCTTCGCTGATCAAGCTGTAATCGCCATTGAGAACGCGCGGCTGTTTGCGGCGGAGCAGACGCGGACTCGCGAGCTGGGCGAGGCACTAGAGCAACAGACGGCTACGGCAGAGGTGCTGGGCGCCATCAGCCGGTCCAAGTTCGAGCTACAGCCGGTGCTCGATACGTTGGTCGCCTCCGCAGCGCATCTGTGCGACGCGCCGATGGTGGCGATCCACGTGCAGAGGATGCCGACGGAGAGCGCGCCCGCCACGATGGCAAGATTGGTGCACGGCACCCTGCCGGGGCGGGCGCGCTACGGTTTCTCTGCGAAGGTGGTGGCGGCGCTCGCCAACATAACCCAGGTGATGGGCCGCGGTTCGCTCGCGGGACGCACGATCCTCGAGCGCCGGCCGGTGCACATTCCCGACGTAGAGGCGGATCCCGAGTACGCGTTCCACGACTTCACGCATATCACGGGGGCGCGCTCTATGCTGGGCCTGCCGCTATTGCGTGACGGCAACCCAATTGGCCTGCTCTCGCTCTACCGCACGCACGTGGCGCCCTTCACGGAGCGGCAGATCGAACTGCTCGAGACCTTTGCCGATCAGGCCGTCATCGCCATCGAAAATGCGCGGTTGTTCGAGGAGGTGCAGGAACGCACCCGAGAGCTGGGCCGGACCGTCGAGGAGCTCGAGAACACCAGCCAGCACAAGTCACAGTTTGTCGCCAACATGAGCCATGAGCTAAGAACCCCGCTTGCCGCCATCCTCGGTTACGCCGAGCTGATGCAGGAAGGTTTCTATGAACCGCTTGGCGAGAAGTCCCTCGATGCCCTCACCCGTATCCGCTCCAACGGCAAGCACCTCTTGGGCCTCATCAACACTGTCCTCGACATCGCCAAGATTGAGTCCGGCCAGTTCACCTTAAACATGGCCGAGTACGCCATGGAGAGCGTGGTCGAGACCGTGCGCTCTGCCACGGAATCCCTCGCCCAGAACAAAAAGCTCCTGCTCAAAACCGAGGTGGCAAAGTCCTTACCCATCGGCATCGGTGATGAGCAGCGGCTCACGCAGGTGCTGCTCAACCTCGTTGGGAACGCCATCAAATTCACCGACGCCGGCGAGGTGCGCGTAACAGCCACGGCCGTCAACGGCCGCTTTGCGGTGAGCGTCGCCGACACCGGCCCCGGCATACCCGAGCATGAGCGAACGCGGGTCTTTGAGCAGTTCCATCAGATCGACAATTCCAACACCAAGGCCAAGGGCGGCACCGGCCTGGGCCTTGCCATCGCCAAGCAAATCGTTGAGATGCACGGAGGCTATATCTGGGTGGAATCGACAGTGGGTCAGGGTTCGACCTTCCAGCTGGAGATTCCCACACGGGTCGCTTGTACCCTTGCGTGAACCCGCGTGTCTCCCGAGCTCTGCCAAGAAGGGATGTGGCCTATCCCGACTTTGCTCTGTCAGGGGAGTTGTTTTCGAACTCGAGCGCCAATTGCACCTCAGCGTCGGCAATGCGGGCAGCTTCGTGGAGAGGGGCGAGCTGATGCTCTTGTTCCCTGGCGAAGGGCTTTAATGGGCGATTTGGGGCGGCCGTGCGCCGCAATCGAAGGAAGGCAAAATGTTGGCAAGGATGGGAGACTGCGGTACCGCCAATTCCTTCAGCGCGAGAGCATTCCAGCCCATGGTCGCCACAAGGTTTACCCGTGAGCGGTAACCCAAAGCCCCGCCTGATTGCGTCAATGGTCGCCGCCCCGGTGCTCGTCATTGACCAGCTGTCAAAACAGTGGGCGCTCATGGCACTCGAAAGAGCCGGCTCGACCGTAGTCTTGCCGGGACCTGTCGACCTGACGCTCGCGTTCAATTACTCCAACGCGTTCGGTCTGGTGCCCGTATCCGGGGAGCTCACACGCTGGGGGCTTACTGCGTTGAACCTTGCTGTCGTTGCCATCCTAATACGAGCGGTGGTGCGACACGCAACCGTCCGCCTGAGCACGGTTGGGTTTGCTTTCATCATCGCTGGAGCGATCGGAAATGCCCTCGACCGTATTCGATTTGGCGCGGTGATCGACATATTCAACGCATCGAAGCTGGGTTTCATTTGGATCTTTAACGTAGCCGATGTTTCGATTGATATTGGGGTCGCACTCTTGCTGGTCGCTACCTTCCTGACCGGTTCGGACTCCGGATGGTCAAGCGCGCGCACGACGTGAGCACTCGCCGACACGCGAGCCGTCCGGTCCGCCAATGTCCACGGCCAAATCGCTGACATCAGCGGTGCGCTGCATCTTCTGCGGCGGACTGCTCCACGGACGCTCACCGAACCGAACGGCCACACTGCGACAAATCCCAGAACTGTGGTGAACTCCAGACCGAGGGCGCGGCACTATTCGTCGTTACCGTGGAGACCGTTTGCAGGAGAGTGATTGCGAGCGATAGGGGGGTTCCGCACAGTTCTACCGGCGCACGAGCCGACGAGCCGAGAGCGGCGATGGTTTTTCGGTCACCTGCAAGCGGACCTCGTTAGGCTGCAGCTGTGAGGAGGGTGCGGACGCCGTCGGGATCTTTCGAGGATAGGATGACCCGCTGAAAGCTCGCTGCATTCGGGTCGACCTCGACGACGATGCCTCGCTCGCCGCGATAGACGGCAACAAAGTCTCGCCCCCCTCCGCGTCGCCGCCAAGTTCCAAGCGCCATTATCCCTGGAACCCGCGTGCCTGGTGAACGAAACCCTTGGATCTCGGCAAACGGCTTCTCCACGATGCGGGCCCCCATAACCGCCGAACGGGGAAAGTGTAGATCGCCGTGAAGGGCTCCAAACTTCTCAGCCCGACTGAGGCAAATCACGACCGTATCGTCCTCGATCTTGATCTGCGCCAAAGGATCTCTCCTTGCTTGCGATTGGTCGCGATGGAGGGATATCAGCTTCTTGCGCGCTGTTCCCTTGGGAACAGAATAATACGTTGTTTGAGCGCATTGGCGTGGAGCGCCATGGTCTCATACTCTTCATCAACGGACGTGTCGACCTCGGAGCTCAACGGGGAGGAGTTCTGGCCGACTGCGCTCGCGCCGAGCGCGGTCAATGCTGTAGCGCAGCGGGTTCTTGTTGTCTTGCACGCTGCTGAGCCTGCTGCGGTGCTGGCGCCTCGATCGCGTCATTTGTCGCCCCTACAATCCCCCTCGAGGTCTGCTTTAGCGGCACTGGAGGGTGGCATGCGAGTGCAATCCTGGCGCAGCATCCGGCTCGTGGGCGCGTTCCTAATTGCGGCCTGTCTGTTGTGGCCCGGTGCGGCAGAAGCCCGTCGCGCACCCGATGCGGCGAGCCTTAACCGGCAAATCACGGAACAGCAAAACTCTGGAAACTACGCCGAGGCGATCTTGCTCGCGCAGCGTCTCGTCGCACTGATGAAAGCGCGGCACGGCCAGGTGAGCGTGGAGCACGCGGACGCGCTCGAAAGACTGGCTGAGACCTACTTCGGCCAAAGCAAATACGCCGAAGCAGAGCCTGTCTATGTGCAGGTGGTCGCGATCCGCACGAAGGTGTTGGGCGCACATGATGAGCGCGTCCTATCGACCATCGTTACGCTTGCCGACCTTTATCGCCAAAGCGGTCATCCGCAAATGGGCGAACCCTTGCTGCAAAAGGCCCTGGAGGCGCGCATAGAGGCAGTGGGGCGCAACCACGCGTCACTTGCGGATGCGCTACGGGCGCTCGCAGATATCGAGCTGGTTTTGGAGCGCTACAGCGAGGCCGAGGAGCACGTCTCTCGCGCCATTGATCTGTCCATAAAAGCCAAGAAGGATCCGCTGCAAATCGCGCAGCTTTTCGGCACTCAGTCGCAAATTGCGCGCCGCCAAGGTCAGCTTGGGAGAGCGGAGGATTTCCTCAAGAAAGCTCTGGCCCTTCACGAGAAGGTACGACGCTCCGACCCTAATTCGCAACTCCTCCATGCCTTTACGATGCTGCAACTGGTGCAGCTCTATCAACAGTCCGAGCGCGATCAGGACGCAACGGTGTTGGCAGAGCGTGCCCTCAAGATCAGCGAGCAGGCGGTCGGCCCTGACCACCCCGTGGTCGCGAGCCTGCTCGAAACGGTGGCAACCCTATACGAGGGCCGCGGTCGTTCCGATGAAGGCGACGCGCTGCGTAAGCGTGCCCTCATCATCAATGAACGGGCTTTCGGCACCGATAGCATCCAATTCGCACAGTCACTCAAAGGGCTCGGCGTTGCCTACGGTCTGCAGGGCAGAAACGAGGATGGCCTACCTCTTGTGCTGAGGGCGCTGGAGATTGCCGAGAAGGTGCTTGGCTCAGACAATCCGGCGCTCTTTCCATATCTATCTGACGTCGGGGCGCGATATCTCAAGGAGATGCGATTTGAGGAGGCGGAACATTATCTGCTGCGCGCGCTTGCCGGACTGGAAAAGTCACCAAACTTCGACCCATTCCTCTATGGCGTTCAACTCACCGGAATCCTGCAGAGCCTCGCCAACATCTACCAATCGCAAGGTCGCTACCCTGAGGCCCGGGCGTTCCTCGATCGCGCGTTGCCTATCGCCGAGCGAGCGTTCGGTCCAGACCACAGTCAGACCGGGGGTGTCCTGGTGTCCCTGGCGATGCTCCACCTTCAGCAGGACCAAACGGATGAAGCTCTGCGGCTCTTTGAACGCGCTCTGCCAATCACGGTCAATGCTGGCAAGGATGACTTGAGTTATGCCAACAACATCGCCGGCATTGGCATGGTGCATTTCCAGAGGGAGGAATGGGCCAAGGCATACGCGGCCATCAAGGACGCCTCGTCGATTTATGTAACCGTCAGTCAGAGGGCCGCCGCCGGCGGAGCCACGCGCGCAAACAGTGGTTCGCGAGGTCAAGCCATCCAGCCCGACCAGGCATATCTCGTGCAAGCCTTTATCGCGTACTACCTAGCCGAAGGAGATGAGGCAGCAGCCGAGACCCTACGCGACGAGGCGTTCCAGATGGTGCAGCGGGCGGAAAGCTCTCGAACCGCCGCGGCACTCGGCCAGATGGCGGCGCGATTCTCATCAGGTGAAGGAACGCTGGCGACCCTCGTCCGCGAGCGCCAGGATCTGGGCGTTGAGTGGCAAGCCTTGGACACTCGGCTTGCGGAAGCTCTCGCTGCTCCATCCGCGCAGCGCAACCGCGATGGCGAGCTTGTTCTTCGTCAACGGCTCAGCACCATTGCAGGCCGCCTCGATGGGCTCAACGCCCGCTTCGCCAAGGAGCTGCCCGAGTATGCCGCTCTCACCAACCCACAGCCCCTCTCCATAGCGGACGTCCAGAGGCTCCTCCTAGCAGGTGAAGCCTTGCTTCTGATCGCAAGCCATACCCATGAAAGTCTGATCTGGGTCGTCAGCACGGATAGAGTGCAGTGGATGCGCGTGCCATTGGGCGAGCAGGAAATTGCTGGCGAGGTGGCGGCACTGCGCTGCGGTCTCGACGACTCGCTCTGGGATGTGGCTGAGAGCTACGACAAATGTGCCGAGACGATCAAGAAATACCGCTATGACGCCAATTTTGACGGCCAGTTCGTTCGAATTTTGCCATTCGACCTGAACCGCGCGCATGAGCTGTACAAGGCACTGCTCGCACCCTTCGAAGGTATGATCGCAGACAAGCACCTGCTGTTCGTGCCGTCGCGGTCGCTCATGAGCCTACCGCTTGGTGTACTCGTAACTGAGCCGCCAAATGCTCGGATACCCGTGAACCCAACCGGGTACCGCGAGGTGAGCTGGCTGGGAGTGCGCCAACCCCTCTCCGTACTGCCGTCCGTGGGGTCGCTGAAGATGCTGCGCCAGTTCGCCAAGCCAGCTCGAGCCACGAAGACCTATCTTGGCATCGGCAATCCTGTGCTTGAAGGACCACAGCGCGGCCAATGGAGGGCATTCTTCAAGCAGCAGGCCGACGTCGCTCGTTCCAAGAGCTGCCTGAGCCCACCGACAGCTGAGCAGCAGCTTGCCAGCCTACCGGTCCGCCGATCGGTCGAGAACTTTAAGGATATGTTTCGAGGTTTCGCGATTGATATCGAGCAAGTACGCCAACAAACTCCGCTTCCTGGTACCGCTGATGAGCTCTGTGAGGTGGGTCGTCGGCTCGGCGTTCCGGTGAGCGACATCATTCTGGGTCCCAATGCCACTGAAGGAACGCTCAAGCGGCTTTCCGACGACGGTCGCCTTGCCGACTACGGCATCGTGCATTTTGCCACCCATGGCGCATTGACAGGCCAGCTCACCGGTTGGTCCGAGCCAGGTCTCATTTTGACGCCCCCGGCGGAGGGCACCACCGACCCGAAACAGTTGCAACGCGATGATGGCTATGTCACCGCCTCCGAGATTGCCACTCTCAAGTTCGATGCCGATTGGGTTGTTCTGTCGGCTTGCTATACGGGAGGAGGCAGCGGCGAGAGCGCAGAGGCCCTATCGGGGTTGGCACGCGCCTTTTTCTATGCGGGCACGCGGACGCTGCTCATCTCACACTGGGATGTCGATTCAGATGCCGCCGTTGCGCTCACCACGCGGGCATTCGCCGAGCTCACATCCAATCACGACATTGGTCGCGCAGAAGCCCTTCGCATCTCCATGCGCGAGCTGCTCGAGAAGGGAAAACCCTACCAGGTGCAACCATCGGAATGGGCGCCGTTCGCCATCGTTGGCGAGGGAGCCAAGCGCAGATGATACTGCGGTCAGTCTGCATCTGGCGCAAGCAGCGAAGGTGCGTGTATACCCATGAAACCGGTGTCATCGCCAATGGAGGAAAAATAGTAGGACACTCCGGGGCCGGCACGGCCGTGACGGGTGCGGAATGGCGGTCCAGATGCTTGGTGCAATCGCCCGGTCGCTGCTGCTATCGGAACCTTCGTCGGCGACGCCCGTCGTGCTCCGCTGCGCCTCAGACAATCATCGGTCCGCTCAAGTTCGCGCAGTCACCGGAAACCTGCGTCAGGAGCCTGGAAACGTGGTGGCAAGACTAGGCTTGCGCGGTTCGCTGCCATATCTGAGGGCAAAGAGAGAACCCAACGCATGTGCGAGAGCGTAGCAAAGCTTGCAAGGAGCGGCGCGGACACTTCTATCGCCGAGCGCGTGATGGCGACGAGCGGTCCGCGGCGATCCACAATTTTTCCTGGGCGTGTAAAACTGCTAAGCTTGATGATCAGATCACATTCTCCTTTTCGAGAACGTTGCCTTTCTGAGGGACGTCACTGGCTCTCGGTAACTGCGGGTTTTTTGCATCGGCTTTGAGGAAAAACGCGTGATTGGAGAGCCTCCTTGGACATCCGCGTAGTTTTGCCGGAAGGGACCATACTCGATGAGAGCTATCGCATCTTGAGGGTAGTGGGGTCGGGAGGCTTCGGCATCACCTACGAGGCCGAAGACATCAGGCTCGGCACGAGCGTGGCAATCAAGGAATATTATCCGCACGATTTCGGTGAACGCGTTGCCAGCATGAGCGTCCGACCCAGATCGGAGCGCCACGAGAAGACCTTCGATTGGGGACGGTCGAATTTCCTGAAGGAGGCACGCACACTCGCACGTTTCGACCATCCCTCGATCCTGCGCGTTAGTCGCATCTTTGAGGCCAACTCGACGGCTTATATGGTCATGCGCTTCGAGCGCGGTGAAAGCTTCGAGCACTGGCTGAGAAGTCTCGGCCGCCCACCGACACAGGAGGAGCTCGACCGAATCCTGGCCCCGCTGCTCGACGCCCTCGAGACGCTGCACGCCGCGAATTTCCTGCACCGCGATATTGCGCCTGACAACATTGTTGTGCGCGACGACGGCTCACCCGTGCTGCTTGACTTTGGCGCCGCGCGGCGCGCGGTGGCCGAAATGACCCAGGCGCTCACAGGCATTGTCAAGGCGGGCTATTCTCCCTACGAGCAATATTCGTCAGATCGCCGCCTTCAGGGGACATGGTCCGACATCTATGCGCTGGGCGCGACACTCTATCGGGCCATTGCCGGGAGCCCCCCGGAAGAGGCCACGCTGCGCCTCGACGACGATCAGATGGTAGCCGCCGCGCTGGTCGGCAGAGGTCGGTACAGATCGGGGTTCCTTGGCGCCATTGACGCCTGCCTCAAGGTACGGCCCTCGGGGCGACCTCAATCCGTGGTGGCGCTGCGGCAGCTGCTCTCAGAGAAACGGGGACACAGCTTTGATCGCGTAATCAGGACATTGCGTCCGGACGGCAAACCGGCAACGCCACCCTCCAACCTGCAGCAACCCGCGCGGACCTGGACCCTATCGAACGCCTGGCAGCGCTCGTCATTTATCATCGCTGCGCTCGGGGCAATCCTCCTGGGTGCTTATGGCGGCTACTGGTTCACGCAACGGGAGCCGAACGAAGTTGCCCGCCAACGTGAAATTGCGGCTCTGCGAGGCAAGGAAGCGGAGGCAAAGCGCCAAGCCGAGCTCAAACGACAAGGCGAGATCGAAGCGCAGAAGCGGCAAAAAGAGGCGCAAGAAAAGCGCCCAGCCGAACTCAAGCGGCAAGGCGAAATCGAAGTGCAGAAGCGCCAGAAGGAAGCTGAAGAACGGCGGCTAGCGGAACTGAAACGCCAAACAATCCAGCAAGAGCGCGCCCTGGTGGCCAAGGGCGTCTTCAGGGATTGCGACAGTTGTCCCGAAATGGTGGTCGTTCGCGCTGGCGAATTCATGATGGGGTCGAGCAAGTCCGAGATCGACGCAGGCTCCGCCGCAGACAACGAAGGTCCACAACGCAAGATCTCCATTGCGCAACCCCTTGGGGTCGGCCGTTTCGAGGTCACGCGTGATCAGTTCGAAACCTTCGTAAGGAGTTCCGGCTACAAAGTAGGCGATAAATGCTGGTCGCTGGAGGACAATGAACCCAGAGAGAGGGCCGATCGCTCTTTTCGCAACCCCGGGTATCCCCAGGACGGCGTCCACCCGGCCGTCTGCGTAAGCTGGGATGATGCCACTGCGTATGTCAATTGGCTGTCCACGACCACCGGTAAGAGCTACCGGCTATTGTCGGAGGCGCAATGGGAATACGCAGCGCGGGCAGGTATGGTCGGTAGCGATGCTGTGGCAGGGGCTGACGCGTGCACCTTCGGCAACGGTGCTGATCAGACCGCAAGGGAAGCCAAATTACCAGGTAATTGGACGTATCTCGCGTGTGCCGACGGGTATAGCCATACGGCCCCGGTGGGCTCATTCAAACCCAATGCCTTTGGTCTTTACGATCTGATGGGCAACGTTTGGGAGTGGGTAGAAGACTGCTACAGCCGCAATCTCACGGAGATTCCCGCTGATGGTGGCGCACGCACGAACAGTGACTGTCGGGAACGCGCCGTGCGTGGGGGCGCCTGGTCGAGCCCCGCACGCATGCTACGCGCCACTGTGCGCGCTAAGGCGCCGGCCGGCGCACGCTTCGATGACGTAGGCTTCCGAGTCGTAAGAACGCTCGCGATGGAACCATGAGCCGGCCACGGTAGAGGATGTCGATAGAGCGGTCCGCTAACAGGCCGTCCTGAATTCCACCCTGCGATCGAGCGCATCGCTGGCATCGTCTCTGCCGGTGCCGACAATAAGCTCGCGCGAGCCAGCGCCCCTCGTGATCAGTCGCTGATCCAAGCCTTTGGACTGTTGGCCAAGTCGATCCCTGACGTATTCCGCACGCATTTCCGAGAGCCGATCATTGAGCTTAGCGGGACCGGTTGGGCTGGTGTGGCCAACGATTTCCAGGCAAGCGCTCGCCTTGGCAGTATGCTGGGCCACTTGCCTCAGCCACATCGCGTACTCGGTGTCCTGCCGGTCGAAGCGCGATGCGTTCTTTCGGAACAGGAATTTGATCGCGAGGGGTTGCTTTGGATCAGCAATTTTAAGTCCGTAGTCGACGACCTTGCCGAAGGCCTCCTCGGCCGACGCGTATCGATTGAGGTGCCAGTTGGCGAGATAAATCCCATTCAGCACGCGCAGCTGATCGCCGCCAGTCATCTTTGATGCATTCTCATAGAGGGCGAGTGACTCTTTGTATTTGTGACCGTTATAGGCATCGATCGCATCGTTTACGAGGGCCGAGGCTTGGATACGATCGACATAGGCCTGCTGCAGGGGATCGCCGGCTTTGGTACCTTGGCAACTCCTGATGTAGCCATCGATCACGGGGTCTTTTACAAACACGGGGCTATCTTTGAAAAACGCAACAGGCGTTGGGTTAATGCCGTCGGTGGTCGCACGTGCGAACCCCTTGGAGATGATCTTCTTGTTCCTGAGATCGGCGAGGGCGAGACAAATGCGGTAGGCATCTCGCAGTCCCGCTGCGGCACCGCTCATATTGATGGCAGTGAAGGTTCCAATGAGGACCACGGGGTCCTTAGCAACGGAAGCCGAGTTGAACCGCGTGACCTCGAAGCGGGGATAATCCTTCTTAACCAGCTCGGTGATGCGCCGCTCCATCCCCTGCGTGGCAACGGTCTGCCCCCCCGTAACGCCATCGATTAGAGGGTCGATTACGAGTACGACTTTTTGGGGTGCGCCCTCCAAATTGGCCTTAGAGAAGAGGTCGTTGGCGGCCTTCAGCAGAGCATCTTGAAATGCAATCGGCGGTGGTAGGGAGGGTGGTGCAGCTTGCGGTGGATTGGCCGCCGCGCCAGGAGCGGCTGGCGTGGGGGTCGCCTGGACAATGCGGCTGTGAGCCGGAGCAAGCCTGCCCTCGGTTCTCATCGTCAGCGATTGCGTGGATTCGCTCTCGCTCAAAGCTGCAGTGACGAAACGGGGCTCTGACGTGTCCCTGGAGTGCATCGATTTGCCGGTGGTCACGACCGAACCGACGAGGGCACCCATACCGAGGGCTATGGCCCCCATGACAATAGCGGCGATTTTCGCTGGCAACATGGGAGGTATCTCCTGATCGGGAGGAAGGCGTAGTTTTGCCGGGAAATCAGTATGGTGAGCCGTCGCGACCTGCGCCTGTTCCGTACGGAACAGCCGATCATTTTGTTGGCACGTTGACGACCGCTGGCAATCCGCGTGAGCTACGGAGCCGATATCATTGGGGTGATGTCTCTCCTTCACGATCGCGAAGATCGCCTGCTCGCGCAGCCATGCCGTTACCCTTAATTGGTGGACGCGTTCGCTCTCTTGGCGGGCTTGCGCAGTTACTTGGACTGCGACCAGCCGAAACGAGCCAAGGGCTCGGAGCGCCAGGCTCGTCTTCATCTGCGTCGACCTCTACCGGCCGCTTCTTATGACGGAGGCGCTGCAAATCAACGGTCTTGCTCTCAAGTCGCGAAATACCATCTTGAGGCGGACCGCACAGGATTGCGATCGCGCCGATCATGCAGCGGACAACGACGCCAATCCCCGGAATCGCCATTCGTCTTGACTACGTCAGGGAGTTCGCCATGGTCGTCGTGGGAATTGGCCTACGTTAAGCCTGGCGCACCGCCACATACCGATCCAGTCAGACGCAGCAAAGTGCTCGAAGGGGAGCTGACCCACTCTCGATCACCTCATCGCGCCAAAACGGCTGCTATTCGGGTTGCTTCTTCGTGAACAGGCGGCCCGCCGCCTTCCATGCCCCAGCAAGTAGCATGAGTATGACAATCCAACCCTTCTTGAGAAATACGAGCGCGAGGGCAAAAAGGCCGAGCTTTTGGGCTATACCGCCGGCAATGAGCCCCCCGATGCCATAGGCGGCCACCTTGTCGGTGCTTGGAACGTAGTCGGTATATTTGGAGCCTTGGGTAAATTCCGGCATTGAAAGAACGGTTGGAACGACGGAGCGAATCTCGGGCAACTGGTCCATCCCGGCGACAAAATTGATGTTGAGGACGCCGCGACGACCTAACGCTCGAACAAAATAATTGAGGGTGTGCTCGTCTTGGCCGCCGAACTCCAGTTCTTTCGCCCAGTGAAGCTTGGCGGTGGCCTTGTCGTAGTAGGGCGGCGATGCCCAGCCTAACAGTCGGAGGGTGGGATAGCCCTCCTTAACCCGCGCCTCGCTGGCGCGGAGCGTCGCCTCTTGCATGTTCTTCAACAATTCGTCGTAGTCGATGCGGGCGGCATCTTCGTCGGAAACGTACCCATCGGCATCATAGGTGATGACTGCGCCCCAAGTATCGTCGGCAGGAGCGCGGGAAGATGGCAAAATCATTCCAAGCACACGCTCGGCCATCGAGGGCGGATTTTGCCAAGCCGTCACGAGCACGCGACGAGCGTCCTCCGACCCCAGGAAGTAAAAGCTTGGGGGCACGCGAAGCTCAACGCCAGTTTCCGGCAGAGCGATGGTGCCTTGGCGATAGTCGAAACTCTCCACAAAGCGCTGAATCTCGGGGTTCTCGTACGTTCGTGTGGGAAACAATTCTCGGAAAGGCTTCGCCTGCGCAATTGAAGCCAGCATGACCAATGCAATTAGCACCGACATCAATCTATGCAGCATGGTCCACTCCGACGTGAGATGAAGGGACAAAGTCTGAGAAGCGCATCTATACATCAGTGCATCAGGTTGTCGGTTGCGCAGAAGCAACACGTTGGTGCAGAGCGGAAGTACTCCACTGCGTAGGCAAGGCGCCAGGTTCTGCTCGGCCGCAGACTTGAACCGCTTGGTTGCCGATCAGGAGCCGCTGCTCGACAGCACGCAGTGTTCCGCTTATGCGTGGGTCGTCTGCGGGGAGAAAGCCCACCAGCGGCATCAGCAGAGGCTTGCGTCTCATCGCTTGGAACCGTAGGCCTGCACGAAGCTGTTGAGCTCGCGATCAAAACCACGCCCGCAGACCTCTGCATGGATTTCATCGGCGAGCGCACGCCAGCGGCCAGCCTCCTCGCCCGATCCCTCAACGCAAGCGCTGCCGCCGAGCGATCGAAGGCAACCCAGGCCATCCTCACGCCGCTCGGTTGAGCCAGGGTACCGTCACACCGTAGTTGAAGCGCATCACAAGTTCGGTTTGGAAGTCCATTCGCCCCGACTTGCCGAGCACGATCCGCACGAGATGATCACCGTTGCCAGGGGGCATGATGTCGATGATTGTGGCTCTGCCGGTGGAGGTTGTCAGTTTCGCGAACTTGCGTGCCGCGACGACCTTTCAGGGTTTGTCCGGATGTCATTGCCTCAACACGGACCATGCGGGAGCTCTGCACTCGACAAGCCCACAAGGGGTGCTGCCGACCAAGAACGGCGGCTTCTCGACCCCACGACGGCGTCCAAGCTCGGCCAGGCAAGGGCAGGAACAGACTATCATTGCCCCCGGTGCACTCTGAGCTCTTTGGGGGTGCGCTCCTGTGAGTGTGTCGTGCTGCAGATTTCCAACGCGGCGCTTCAGGTTGGGCATGGCTGTGCGCGAACGTGGCTAGCGCTGCTTGGTGAGGGGTCCCAAGTGGAAACCTTCACTTCGGAAAAGAGGTCCTGGGGTGATACCCTCTTCTCACCTTGCGGGGCATCGGACACTCGCCACCGATGTGAAGCAAGTCCAAAAAGCCAGAGGCTCAGTGGTCGGAGATCATTGGCGCCCATCTGAGCGAAGCGGCAGATTGCACTGGAGAGAGTGATGGCACGCGTTTTCGTCACGGGGTCCTCGACCGGGCTTGGCCTGATGGCCGGCCAGGTGTTGATCGAACAAGGCCACAGAGTGGTTCTGCACGGTCGCAACCATGAGCGCGCCAGTGAGGCGATGGCGCACGCGCCTGGCGCTGAAGCCGCCGTTGTCGGTGACCTATCGACCCTCAAAGAGATGCACTCCGTCGCCGAGCAAGCTAATCGGCTCGGACGCTTCGACGCCGTGATCCACAACGCAGGGGTAGGTTACAGGGAAACGCTTCGTGTGGAGACCGAGGACCGCGTGCCGCACGTGTTTGCCGTCAACGTGCTAGCGCCTTACGTGCTCACCGCGTTGATTGAACAGCCAGATCGGCTCGTCTACTTGAGTTCTGGCATGCATCAGACTGCCGAGGCGAACCTCGGCGATCTTCTGTGGCACAATCGGCCATGGCGCGGCGCCCAGGCCTATGCTGAAAGCAAGTTATATGACGCCATGCTCGCCTTCGCGGTCGCACGGATTTGGCCGAAGGTGCGTTCCAATGCGCTCGAACCAGGTTGGGTGGCAACCCGCATGGGTGGGCCGGGGGCGACGGGCGACCTGAGCAAGGGGCACATCACGCAAGCGTGGCTGGCGGTCAGCAATGATGCGCTCGCGCTCTCCAGCGGCGAATATTTCTTTCACAAAATCCTGCGCGCGCCAAACCCCGCAGCAAAGGACGAAAGGTTGCAGCGGGGGCTCCTCGATGCGTGCGCGCGGCTCTCTGGCATCTCGCTAGAGAGATAGTTCGCAAGGGCAATCCCCTTGCGCCGGTCGACGGCGCATCTCTGCGCAATCGCGGTCTATGCCGTCAATAGTCCCTGCAAAAGGCCGAACGGAGTTGGGGTAGTGATCCACCGCTGCATCGGCTCGGATGCGAGAGCACGTCGGGGAGGCGCCGATGGGGCGCTGGACTTGATCGCGCCTTAATCCCTGCTCAGACCGTGACCCTAGTCTGTCCCGATTTATTGTGGCGCATGATTTCCTGGAGTGCGTCGAGCGGAAGCGCGTGGACCGTGCGGCCGTCTCGGCCAGTCATTGTTTCCGCAGTGCATAGGGCGTTCAGTATGGCTTCTTCCGTGGCCTCCGCTGCGGCACGCAACAAATTGGTCATAGCCTCGGGCGCGAGCATCTGGACGTTTGTGATCCTCTCGGTCTGCCCCACGTGATTGGCTGTCGAAAACGCAATAAAGAGATCGCCGCTGCCATTAGCGCCGATCCCACCGACCCAGGCCAACCCGGTTGTCGCCCGGCGCGCGAGACGCTGGCACTGAATGGGGAGAAGCGGCGCATCGGTCGCGAGGACCACGATGATAGAGCTGCCCTGTTCGTTTTGCGGTTTCGGGGTTTTACCCGAGAAATGTGCTGGCACAACCTCCGGACCGATTTCACGCCCAACCGGTACGCCAGCGACCCGCAAAAGCTCACGCGAACCATAGTTGGCTTGCACCAATGCACCAACGGTATAGGTCGTATCGTTTTCGATCACGATCCTCGAACTTGTGCCGGTGCCGCCTTTGAACTCATGGCAGATCATGCCGGTGCCACCGCCAACGTTACCCTCGGCGATCGGGCCGCCACCCTTGGCCGAGTCGAAGGCGGCAAAAGCATGCTCCTGTTGCAATGGAAAGCTCTGAATGTCGCTCAACCAGCCATCATAAGTTTCTGCAACAACTGGCAAGTGAAACGCTTGTGACGCACCATCGCGTACCGCAAGGGCACAGATTGCGTCGCGCACAAGACCGACCTGGTAAGTGTTTGTAATGCCGATCGGTGCACCAAGCAGCCCTTGCTCCGCGATCCAGGGCAGGCCGGTCATTTCACCATTGCCGTTGAACGAAAATGTGCCGGCAAAGACGTAGTCGGTCCAGATCTCGGGCCCACGTGGCCAGATCGCCGTTATACCGGTCCGCACGACATGCGGTGTGTCCCTGACCAGCGTGCAGTACCCAACCTTTACTCCGGCAATGTCGGTGATGGCATTGAACGGCCCGGGAGGCAGAGCTCCCACGGTGATCCCAAGATCGCGCAGCCGCGCACGCGTCATGCGGCCCTCCTAATGGTATGAGTCCCGGCAATTTTGCCCAAGCCCAGCATACTTCCGCGTGATCTGCTAGCCACACCGAGGGAGCAGGTGGACGAGCCTCGCGGCACTTTGGATCGGATGGAGTGCCAACCGCCGTTTGGATCCCTCAGGCGTTCTGCGCTCTCACAGGTTTTGCCGACAGCAGAGGGAGGCTCTCAGCGCCTCTCATTTATCGCAAGCGAAACCTTTCGACTGCGACCGTGTTGCCGAACCCTTCCGGACCAGTGATCCTTGCGCCACTCGTCCTCGGTGACAATCCCTCGCCAAGGACGGTCTCCTCGGGCCTGTCCCTGCTGCTCTGAAGGAGAGGCGCCAGCGTAACGGTTTTATCGAGGCTAACGACGCGGCTTTCCTACCCGCCGTCTACGCGTCATGCGGGATGTTGCCCGCTCTCCCTGCAAGACCTGCTTCCGGCCCCGGCTGGCTCGCCATTGCCCGAGAGGGTTGCATCCTCAGGATCGCATTGAGAGGCGTCTTGTTATCCAGACGCCACGTAGCTCAACTCAGGAGTTCCAGCCTGCTGCTGGGTTTCAGATGCTCCCCAGGTGGGCTCACCATCATGGCTCAGCCAGTCTGCGGGAAGCTCAATGCGGCACTTGACACCGGACGCCGCAAAGGTCAGATCGACCGCCCCTGCGAACTCATAAGGGATGACGTCGCGGATCGTGCTTGTGCCGTAGCCAGACTTCTGGGGCGCCACGACGGGGGGCCCCCCGGTTTCGCGCCATTCGAATACCAGGGCATACCGGTGCCCATTTGAGGATTGTCCCCATCGGATCGACACGCGCCCTTGTTGAGTGGAGAGCGCCCCGTACTTTGCGGCATTGGTGGCAAGCTCATGGACGACCATGGCCATGACTTGCCCCGTCTCTGCCCTCAGTACGACCTCAGGACCATCGATCTCAGTATTGCCGTCCTTGATTTAGGGTGCCAGCTTGCGCTGTATTATCTCTGCGACAGAAATACCCCGCCATCTGACCACCCGTTTTGGGTGTCCGTCCGCATCGTACTTGATGAACTTGCGTGCTTCGATCCACCGAACCTCTCCATCGCGAACAATTCGGAACTCGGCGGTGTATTCGCGTCTGCGTTCACGGTACGCCTGATCCCGCACCGCCTCTAACAGTCGAAGGTCCTGAGAGTGCACGCGAGCCTGCCATTGACTGAGTGGAATTTCCGTAGTGTTTTCAGGCAACCCATAAAGCGCCACAAAACCCTCCGTCACTCGAGACCGACGCGTCTTGGGATCATACGCGTAGGTACCGACCAGGGCCGCCTTTCCGGCCAGGGCGAGTTGCGCGTTGCGTTCCGCCAATGAATCTTCTGTCCGTTTGCGCACGGTGATATCGCGGGTGACCCCAAGCAATCCCACGGGTGTACCCCGGGGATCTCGCAGGACCGAACTCTCCAACGTGACCCAGCGCGTCTCGCCAGCGTGTGCATGGCCACGCGGCTGGACCACGCGGTACTCGGCATTCCAGGACCGGCCCCCGCGGAATGCCTCTGCCAAAGCCTCGCCTATCCGCAGGCGATCACCCCGATGCACATATTGTCTGGCTTCCTTTATCGAGCTCGGCAATGCATGGTGCCCATGCATCAGGGCAGTCCGGACGTCGCACTCAAATTGCCCGGTAACGAGGTTTGCGCTGAATGCGCCAAGCTCAGCCCCGTCGAGAGCCAAGTGAAGCCGATCTTTACTCTGCTTGAGCGTCTCTGCACTGCTGCGACGTTCCCTGAACAATGCAACGAAGACGAGTGAAAACGGTGACCATGACCACAGTCATTTGCACGCCGTGCACTCGCTGTATGACCGGCAGAACATCGCTGAGGTGACCTATACCGAAGGTCGTCGTAGAGATAGCGCCAGCGGAAACGACGAATGCACCAGCGATTGCGAATGGTGCGGGCCAGCGAGCCGCAAGCCACAGCAGCAGAAGGATGAACGCGTCTGGATCGAATGAAATCCACGACTCAGTTGGGTGCGCAAACACGTAGATGGCCAATGCGCCTACAACGGTGAGCACCGCTGCGCCTTCGATCGTATCGCGCCACGAGGGCGGCTCAACCGCCGCTCGTCGCAGCTCTATGATGAGTGGTGCGACGACCACAATCCCGACGCCGTCAGACAGCAGCCAAACGCGCCAGACGTCCCAGAACGGTGCCGTCGTATGCAGCAAGGTGATCGTGGCAGCACCCCCGATTGCCGAGGTTGCAGTGCCGATTGCAGCAGCCGCGAGGAAGCCGAGCACCCGGCGCAGATCGCTAAACGCAAACGCCGGTCCAAACCATCGTTGTAGCAACCAAGCCACAATGACCGGTTCGCCGATGTTGCAAAAGCCCTTGAGCACGGCCGTTGCCAGGCTGCGATCACTCATAGGTTCGCCGCGACGGCTCAGACGATGATGCCGATTGCAAGTGGGGTGAATGCGCGTCGGCCAAACGCAATCAAGATGCCGGCACCGATGCCGGATGCCGGCCAAAACACCGCTACTTCGCTGGGTGGAACCAGCAGGGAAAGCCCAAGCCGAGATGTCAGAAAATAGGCTGTGCCGATGACGACCGACCAGCCGACTGCCGACGTCCACCCCCCATTACGGGCAGCGGACGCAAGGTCTCGACCCTTGCCATCAAATGCGCTGGTGCAAGGTTCCCCCGAGAGCAACCCAGGAAGATACTTTCGCCGGCAGACATAGATAGCGTCTATCAGGTGTTGTCTGTAGGCGAGCGAAGAGATAAGAACCGAGCTCTCTTTAGAATCTCAAATACGGCTGTGCTGGGATCCCGGGCCAGACTTGTGTCCGGTGCGTCCGTTTTTGGCGATGCGGCCCTTTATTCGCAGAAGGCACTGCGTCGCCGTCGCGCTAGATCGAGATGCAGGTGATTGCGATGGGCCTCGTTGGCCTCCGGGCCGAGCACGGTGCCGAAGATCCGGCAGGCACCGGCATGTACGTCCCGCAGAAAGGTGGCCTCTGGGGTGCGCGGTTCCGGGACCACGGGAACGTCAGTCATGGTCTTGCGTTCATCGGAGCGCCGACGACCGGAGGCTTCCTTGCGCGAGGGTGTGCGCCCACGCTCACCTTTCGTCTCCTTTGCCTTTGCTTCGGCCCGCCCATCATCGGCGCTGGCGCTCTGCTTCTTGAGATCTCTCGCCGTGGGTCCCCAATTCGTCAGGACGTCGATCGTGCGCCCGTCGGCGGTGACGACGGCGCTGATGTCGATGGCATTGGCATAGGCATGTTCGCTGATCCGCGTGTTGGTCGAACCGATGCGGTTGCGGCAGTCGTAGGAGGAAACGGTGACGATGCGGGTGATACGCGATCGCAAAGCCCGTTCCGCGGCCGGCTGCAGCGAATCCCTGATCCAGTCGTGCAGCTTGGTGACGATGTTGCAGTTGACGACGGCCGGCGGGTTCACCTCCATGTCGATCGGCAGCATGAAGCCCTGCAAGCGCACGGGAGCAGGGGTCCCGCACTGGCCATTGCGTATCGGTTCGAGCGACTGCACCAGCGCTCCGGTCGGTGCCAAATCGGAGACGCAGC
>Ga0075425_100001340_pt1 | contig 24099 bp, 17 predicted proteins | sample SoiMethybrSBSTD4_FD_75300 | JGI IMG/M metagenome (GOLD analysis project Ga0075425, IMG submission 75300) | Bulk soil microbial communities from a Populus tree surrounding site in Tennessee, USA - Soil MetaG P. TD hybrid SBSTD4 | ecosystem: Environmental > Terrestrial > Soil > Tree plantation...
GCAGCCTCCATGGCGAAGCCGGCGACGCCGCCGAATCCGACCGCCGCCGCGACCAGCGCGACGACCAAGAACACCAGCGCATAGTGAAGCAGATTGCCCATGAGCACCTCCGTCAGTTTGGCTACCCGCAGCCCACGGCAGCCGAGCGTCTCGGTTCGTGCAAAGGCAACGCTGCACGGAAGATTGCAGTTCCGGGCAAGCTTGGGCGAAACCGGACCCTTGCCCAGGCGTTTACGGTGGTGTCGAGGAAAGGCACAAACTGGGCTCACGGACAAACAATGCCGACCTCGGCCGACACGGAAGCATTGATTGCCGAGCGTGCCCGGGCGTCTGCGCCGATCGTGTGGCTAGTTGGCAAGGTGCAGAGTGGGAAGACGTCCATCGTCCGTGAGCTGACCCAAGCGAGCGACCCCGAAATTGGGACTGGCTTTCGCGCTTGCACCAAGACGGCCCGGGTGTTCGACTTTCCCGCCGAGGCACCGATCATTCGTTTTCTTGATACGCGTGGCCTGGGCGAAGTCGCTTACGATGCGAGCGAAGATATAGCATTCTGCGAAGGTCGATCGCATCTCATCCTGCCGGTAATGAAGGCGCTGGACCTCGAACAGGGGATGGTCCTGGATGTGGTGAGGGCGGCGCGGCTGCGCCACCCCGACTGGCCGGTGGTCGTGGCGCAAACGAGCTTGCACGAAGCCTATGGCGCGGGCCAGGGCCACATCGTCCCCTATCCCCTCGCGCAAGGGGTCGGGCACGGCCTCTTGCCGGAGCGACTGGTGCGAGCGCTTGAGTATCAGCGCTCCCTCTTCGTCTCGCTGCCTGGGCGCTCACCACCGAGCTTTGTCCCTATTGATTTCACGCAGGCGACCGATGCTTTGCAGCCCGCGGACTATGGGCGTGACGTGCTCGTGGATGCACTGATCGCTGCGGCACCGGCCGCTGTAGCCGTTGCGCTGACTGAGTTGCTGCGCTCCGAGGACGGAGCATTGCGGCAATCCAGCGCGCATGTTCTTGGCTTTGCTCTGGCCGCGGGAGCGAGCGATGCCTTGCCGGTGGCCGGTATTGTGACGGTGCCGATGATGCAGGCCGCCATGCTGCATCATTTGGCAAAGCGCTACGGTGTCCGCTGGGACAAACAGGCCTACACCGAGTTCGGAGCGGCATTGGGCGCGGGTACGTTGCTGCGCGCCGCGTCGACGTTTGCGGTGCGTCAGCTTGGCAAACTCATTCCAGTTTACGGTCAGAGCGTCGGCGCCGCGACGGCCGCGGCGGCGAGCTTCGCTACAACCTATGCCATGGGTAAAGCCGCCAGCTATTTCCTCTTGCGGCGCCGGCGAGGGCGAGAGGCCGAACAAGTCGCATCCGTCTACCGCTCGGCTCTGAAGGAGGCATTCGCGTTGGCCAAGGAGCGCCCGGTGGGTTCGGGCGCGGCGGGGGCAAGCGCGTGACGGGGCACAAGCAGGATCCTGGCTATCCGCGCCTCGTGCTACTGGCCATCGCCCTCCTATTGCCTGCCGCGAGCCTCATTCCCCTTGGCAGTCTCTGGCTTTGGGAGCACGGTTATGTTGTCTACTGGGCCATTGGCACGTGCATCGTAGCTGCGGCTGCCTTCCAGCTGCAGAAGCGGCTGATCACGCCGGTGCGACCGCCGCCGGCGGATGAGGTACCCAATTCCGGCAACGGCGATTGGACCCCTAGCCAGGAACAGGCTTGGGACGATGTGAAGCGCCTGGCTGCCGAGGTGGACGTCGAGCGCATCACCAGTCGCGATGCGGCTCTCAACTTAGCGCTCGAGACGATCGAGGTCGTGGCGAGGCGGCTCCACCCGGAGCGCGGGGAGCCGCTCTTGCAATTTACAGTGCCTGAAGCCTTGGCCGTCGTTGAGCGCGCCAGCGCCAATCTGCGCCGCTTCCTTGCGGACTCCTTTCCGCTCAGCGACCGCATAACGGTTGCGCAGCTAATGTGGCTCTACCGCTGGCGCGGTGCGCTCGATATGGTCGAGAAAGGCTACGACCTGTGGCGCGTCGTGCGTTTGCTAAACCCGATGGCGGCTGCCACACAGGAGCTGAGGGAGCGGTTCACGCGCCAGCTCTACGACATGGGCCGCGCCCATCTGGCAGGGCGGTTGGCGCGGGCCTTCGTCAGGGAGGTCGGGCGCGCCGCCATCGATCTTTACGGCGGAACTCTGCGGGTAACATCTGAACGACTGCGCGCGCACACGACCGCCGCGACGCGTAGGGACTTGGCTCTTTCGACAACCAGAGACGCCGAGCCCGTCCGAATTCTGGTCGCCGGCCAGACGGGCGCTGGTAAATCAAGCCTCGTCAATGCGCTTGCCAACGACGTCGAGGCCGCTGTTGACGCACTACCGGCGACCGCTCGCTTCACAGCCTATAGGTTGACCCACGATGGATTGCCGGCAGCTTGGATCGTCGACAGTCCAGGTATTAGCGACGACCTTGGCGGGTTCGATGCTCTGATCCAGGCCGCTGATACGAGCGACATGGTGCTATGGGTGTGCTCGGCGGCGCGCGCGGCGCGCGCGATCGATGCCGGTGGACTGGAGGCCATTCGTCGACGCTTTGCTGCTGAAACCCATCGGTACCGCCCACCGATGATCCTGGTTCTAACCCACATCGATGCCCTTCGCCCTTTCAACGAGTGGGAGCCGCCCTACGACCTTGCGTCGGAGACCCGCGCCAAGTCGCGGTCGATTCGCGCCGCTATGGAGGCAGTCTCCGCCGAGCTCGGCTTCCCCATCGATCACATCGTACCCGTCCGCGTCGATATCGCGGTGGCCCCCTACAACGTCGATGCCGTGTGGGCAAAGATCATAGACCTCATGCCGGAAACGCAGCGGGCTCGGCTCCTACGCGTGTTGGCCGATATCCGAAGTGCATCGGCTTGGGATGCGCTCTGGTCGCAGGCGGCGAGCGCCGGCCGCGTCATCAAGGGCGCCCTGCTCAGCCGGAGCACAACACAATGACGGCATGACCAAGCCTCGGTCAGTCAGACTTGGCTGGCATGAACTTAGGGCTTTGGAGGGGTGTTGCGGTGATCGTCGGAAGGGGACCATGGTGCCCCCTGTCACTTCAGGTGGAGGTTATACCGAGCCGATGCCCGCAAGGTTCATTCCAGGATCCGGGCGAACGGGCAACCGATCGTAGGGCCACGCCAAGCAAGGTCTCACCTGAAGAGAATTGAAGCGCTGGGCGACGGTACCAAGGGGTGATGGGGCGCCACCCCTGCTCCTTGACGCGCGCCGTTGACGACGACTGCCGCCTCCTGTTCCTCTTCAGGTCCGGAATGGTCGGGAAACCGCACGCCAGCAGCAGCCCGATGCCGTCCATCGCGCCTAAACGGGTGTGTGTTTGACGGGTGCTGCGCATCAAGCGTGCCCGCCGACCCGCATGGAAGGGCTCTGACGCCTAGCTTTGCAATTTGCGGCGGTGTGGGGCACGGTGTGTGGCGCGACCGGGTAAGGAAGATGGTAAGGAAGATATTGAATGCCTGTCCAATCCCAACATCGGAACAGCGATCTCGATGCAGCGCTGGCGGAGGCGAGAGAGCACTATGCGGCATCACGTCCGCACAGCGCCCGGATACACGCTCAGGCGCGCGCGGTCCTCCCCGGCGGCAACACCCGATCGGTCCTCTTCTACACGCCTTTCCCGACGGCGATGACGCGCGGAGAGGGGTGTTTCCTCGAAGATGCCGACGGCCACCGCTACGTGGATTTCTGCGGCGAGTATACCGCTGGATTGTTCGGGCATTCGGAACCTCGCATCCAGGCTGCCCTACATGCCGCCATCGACCGGGGGCTCAATCTGGCGTCGGTTGGAGAGCGGGAAGGCCAATTGGCGCGATTGCTCTGTGAGCGTTTCCCTTCGCTCGAGCGCGTGCGCTTCACCAACAGCGGTACAGAAGCCAATATGCTTGCGCTCGGTGCTGCGCGCGCCTTCACAGGGCGTTCAGGCATTGTCGGATTCAGGGGCGGGTACCACGGGGGATTGCTCACCTTCGTCGGGGGTGGAAACGCGATCAATGCTCCGATCCCCGTGACGTTGGCCGATTACAATGACACGGGTCAAGTTGTGGATCTGATCCGCACCAATTCGGCTAAAATCGGGGCCATTATTCTCGAACCGATGATGGGCTCGGGCGGCTGCATCCCTGCGGGTGCTGAGTTTCTTGCCGCTCTGCGTGAGGCTACGTCACAAGCCAACGCTCTCCTTGTCTTTGACGAGGTGATGACGAGCCGGCATTCCTCGGGTGGGCTGCAAAAGCTGCGAGGCGTCACGCCCGACCTCACCACCCTTGGCAAGTACATGGGTGGCGGGATGAGCTTCGGTGCCTTTGGTGGACGTGGGGAGGTGATGGACCTTTTTGACGCCCACCGGCCGGGTGCGCTCATCCATTCTGGCACCTTTAACAACAACGTCATGACGATGGCGGGCGGCCTGGTTGCCATGGGCGACATTTTTAGCTCCGAGGCTGCCGATGCCCTGTTCGCGTTGGGCGAGGCTTTGCGTATGCGCCTGAATGCCCAGTGCGAAAAACATGGCGTGGAGATGCAGTTCACCGGGCTGGGCAGCATGATGCAGGCGCATTTTCGGGGGGGCCCAATCGCGCGCCCGTATGTGCCCTCAGCTAGGGAAGAGGCCTTGCGGGAGCTTTACTTCTTTGACCTGCTGGCAGCGGGGATCTACATCGCGCGCCGCGGAATGATCGCGCTGAGCTTGCTTATCGGAGCTGCGGAGTGCGATCGGTTGGTTGCGGCAGTCGACGAGTTTTGCGCGCTGCGTGGGTCGTTCATGCCGACGGATAGAGCGGGATCGGTGCAGGCCTAACGCGATTGACCGGCATGCACGTGGGAATGCATTCTCGTTGTCTCTCCTCGGTCTGTCGGGCCGGCAACATCCAGTCCAGGACACCTCTGATGAACCTTCTCCCAGATCCGATTACGTTGTCCGTCATTCAGCATCGGCTGCGTGCCATCGTCGTGGAGATGGGGGAGGCCATGTTGCGGACTTCGTACTCGCAAATTCTCAACTCGAGCCGCGATTTTTCGACCGCTCTTTGCGATCCCGAGGGGCGGCTTGTGGCCCAGGCCGAGCATGTGCCGATTCATGTGGGCGCCTTGCCGTTCGCAGCCAAGTCCGTCCACGAGTTCTTCAAGGGCAAGGTCCGAGCCGGTGATGTCTATCTTCTGAACGATCCCTATCACGGCGGCAATCATCTGCCTGACTTGACCGTGTTTGTTCCCGTCTTCGATGGCGACCGCATGGTGTTCTGGTCGATCAATCGCTCACACCAAAGCGATATCGGCGGGGCGACGCATGGCGCCTACAACGCAAGCGCCACCGAGATCTTCCAGGAAGGCATCCGCATCCCACCACTGATGCTCTATGAGCAAGGAAAGCGACGAGAGGATGTGTACGAAATGATCGTGCTCAACGTTCGCCATGCGCGCGACTTCCGTGGTGATCTCGCAGCCATGATCGGCTCGGCGCGCATCGGCGAGCGGCGAATGAATGAGCTGCTCGCGGAGTTCGGTTCGAGAACCGCACATGCGGCCGTCGCCGCCTTGCTAGACGGCGCGGAACGGCAAGTCCGCGCGATCATTTCCAACTGGCAAGACGGCGTCTACGAAGGCGATGCGTTTCTCGATGACGATGGCCACGACGCCCAGGACATTCGCATTCACGCCCGTGTCACAAAGCGCGGAAGCGATCTTGAGATCGACCTCACTGATTGTCATCCGCAGGTGACCGGCTTCATCAATTCGTCCTATGCCAACACCTATTCGGCGGCGGTGGTGGCGCTCGCATACCTCATCGATCCCGAAATCCCCAAAAATGATGGGGCGTTTCGGCCCCTAAGCTTAAAACTCAAGGAAGGGACGGTCGTCTGGCCACGGCCTGGTGCACCCGTGACGCTATGTACCAACCACTGCGCCCAGGAGATCATTGAGGCGATCATCCGCGCATTGGCACCGGTCTGCCCAGATCGGGCGATGGCGGGTTGGGGCCGGCGCTTCCGGATGGCTATCCAGGGCATCGATCCGCGCGCCAGCAAACCGTTCATCTGGCATTTGTTCCAGGCGCGCCCCGGCGGAGGCGCGTCATCGGTCGGCGATGGCTGGCCGGGCGCCGGTGAATGGCAGGCGGCCGGTGGTATCAAGTTCGGCAGCATCGAAGTGCAAGAGGTACGATTTCCGCTGCATTTCCGTCGCCATGAGTTTCGCCCTGACAGTGGGGGCGACGGACTGTACCGCGGCGGGCCAGGTGGTGAGCTCGAGCTCGTCATCGAGACGGCCCAGCCGGCGCTGGGAAATACGGCGGGCGATGGTGTCAAATACGGGGCGTGCGGGCTTCTTGGTGGCAAGGATGGCTGGCCGCACCGCTACTGGCTGCAGTCGGCGGGCCGTCCTGATCGAACACTGAAGACCAAGGAGACAGGCATCGTGTTACGGCCTGGCGATGTGCTCAACGCCCATTCAGGAGGCGGAGGCGGTTGGGGCAAACCGGAGCAGCGCAGTGCAGAAGGCCGCGCACGGGACGAGATCCTCGGGTTTGTCTCGAGGCGGGGAAGCTGAACATGTTCCGGATCGGCATCGATGTGGGCGGGACCTTCACGGACCTTGTTTGCGTCGACCCTGCGGGCTGCGTCACGCTAGCCAAGGTTGCGTCGTCTCCAAGTGATCAGTCGTTGGGCGTGATGGAGGGGCTCGATCGCCTCGCGGAGGCTCTGGCAATTGATCGCGGCGCGATGCTGGCTCGGACCGAGCGGATTGTCCATGGCACTACGGTCGCCACCAATGCGCTTCTCGAGCGCAAAGGCGCCCGGGTTGGCCTTCTGACCACAGAGGGCCATCGCGACATCATTGAGATGCGCGAAGGCCTCAAGGACGATCGCTATCATCTGCGTCAGCCACCGCCGGTCCAACTCGTGCCGCGCGAGCGCCGGATCGGCGTGCGCGAGCGAATTCGCCCGGATGGCAGAATTGACATTCCTCTGGACCACGACTCGCTTGCTGCGGCCATTACGAACTTGAAGGGCCAAGGTGTAGAAGCTGTTGCAATCTGCTATCTGCACAGCTGGAGGGATCCGATCCACGAGCAGTCGAGCGCGAAGGCTGTGCGTGCGGCGATGCCGGGTGCATATATTTCGCTCTCGTCGGCTGTCTTGCCCCAAATCAAGGAGTACGATCGCCTCTGCACGACGGTGGTCAACGCCTATGTTGGCCCTGAATTGCAGCGCTACCTTGCACGCCTTGAACTGAGGCTGCGTGAGGCGGGGTTGCGTGCACCGGTACTGATCGTTCAGTCGCATGGTGGGGTTGCTACCATTGCCGAGGCAGTGCGATTGGCAGCGGGATGCGTGCTCTCCGGGCCGGCCGGTGGGGTTGCCGGCAGCCAATATGCTGGCCGCCTGTTGAGCCACGGTGACCTCATTCCCTTCGACATGGGCGGCACCTCTACCGATATCTCTCTCATTGTTGGTGGTGAGGCCGCCATTGCGTCCGACCGGCGCATTGCGGGCCAGCGCGTGGCACTGCAGAGCCTCGACATCACCAGCATCGGTGCCGGAGGAGGGTCGATCGCGCGCGTCGACCACGGCAGCGTGCTGCATGTTGGGCCCGAGAGTGCTGGCGCTCAGCCTGGCCCCGCGTGCTATGGGCGCGGCAGCAGCGACGCGACGGTGACTGACGCCAATCTCGTCCTCGGGTTTCTCAACCCTGACAATTTCCTTGGTGGGCGTGCCCGCCTCGATTGCCGCGCGGCGGAAGCAGCCGTCGACCGCATCGCCGAAAAGCTCAGCCTCGACCGCATGGCTGCGGCTGAGGGGATCCACCGCGTGATCAATACACATATGGTCGAAGGCATCCGTCTCGTGTCGGTGCGACGAGGCGTTGATCCGAGACGGTTCGCCATCCTGGCATTCGGGGGAGCGGCTGGGTTGCATGTGACGGACGTTGCTCGCCAGCTTGAAATGAAGCGGGTTGTGGTGCCTCGGCTCTGCGCGCTGTTATCAGCTTGGGGCATGCTTGCGAGCAATCTGCGCTGCGAGGTGACACGGACACACATCGGCGATGCCAGTCACCTCGATCCTCGGCAGGTGGGCAATACGTTTCGAGAAATGGAAGCTGAAGGACGCCAGCGTCTCACGGAGGCATCGTTCTTTGGGCCCGTTCGCGTTCGGCCGTCCGCCGATATGCGCTATGGAGAGCAGGTCTTCGAGGTGGCAGTTCCCCTGGATGGCGTAGATCTCGAGGCACCCGATCTGTTGCAGCAAATGGCTGACGCGTTCCACGCCCGCCATGAGGCGCTTTACACCTACAGCCTCAGAGACCAGGATGCCGTCCTCGTCAATGCGCGAATTGCCGTTATCGGCGAGCTTCCGGCTTTGCCGCAGGAGCCGACTGTTCGCGCACAGGAGCCCGCCAAGCCCACGCAGGTGCGCCGCATTTACCTCGGTGGATGGGTTGAGACACCGGTCTTTGCCTTCGATGCTCTGGCGCCCGGTCAGGTATTGGTGGGACCGGCGCTGATTGAATCGGCGACAACTTCAGTTCTATTGCGCAGGGGTGACCGGGGACACACAAAGAGCTTTGGCTGGCTTGATATCGAGGTTGCGAGTTGAACCGAGGCGTGGGCGCGCGGCGGTTAGCTTGATGCGCGCTCCTCAAACGTCGCGTCTGCCTTAAAAACGCTGCGCAAGTGGGCGGTCATGCACGCGCAGAGAAGAGCGTCGGGTCGCGCCCGCGGATTAAAGCGAATCAATAGCCGCGGTCAGGTTAGTGACCCGCTTCAAGTCGAAGTCGCGTTTGCTTGGGCCCTTTCCGCGGTCATGAAATGACGTGCTATCGCTTCTCCTGTCGGCAGCCAGACGTCGCCAAGGCTGCGCGCCCGGGCAATGAAATCCCGGAAGATGCCAAGTCGCATTGGTCGGCCCGTTACCTGCGGGTGCAGCACCATCGTGACGAGACCGCCCCACTCGCGTGTCTGGTCAAGTTCGCCATTCCAAATCGAGAGCACGTGCTCCTTCGGGAACATTGGCCGCGGGCTGAACCGATTTGAGAGCCCATAGAGCCAATCATCGAACGACATGTTCACCGGAAGCTCAATTGGTCCATCAGAACCATCCCGCAAACGATGGCGGTAGGGGCGGATGTCGTCGCGCCAGGATGACGAGTAGAGAATACCACGATCACGTAGATGCTTTAGAAGCCTATCGTAGTTCTCCCCTGACGGCGCGCGATAGCCCACCGGTTTGACGCCGAGGACGCGATTGAGTGCTTCAAGCGCCCGGTCCACCTCTTCCGCATCGTGTTCGAAGTCGTCCGGATCGGGGCGCTTGTGCAGGTAGCCGTGATGGCCGACCTCGTGCCCGTCCTTGACGATCGCTTCACACATTTTGGGGTGGGCCTCGACCACCCAGCCTGGAATGAAAAAGGTCGACTTGAGCTCGATAGAACGCAGATATTCGAGGATCTTCGGGACGCCAACGCGGGCTTCGTAACCCCCAAAAGACATGGTCACGAGCCGGTTCACATTCTTCACGTCGTACGCGATCCAGGCGCTCTCGGAATCGACGTCGAACGAATTGAAGACGGCGCATCGCTTTCCCGGCGGCCACGCCAAGTTCGGCGCTGGCGGCGCCTGATTGGAGGGCCGGGGTGGCACATCGGGAATTAACGACATCTCAGTTCTCCTTATGGCTTTTGTCGGGAGACCCTTGCCCGGCCCAGCTCCGCGATGAAGAGAGCAATGAGCGTCAATCCAACGAGCAATGTCGAGATGGCAGTGAGAGCCGGATCGAGTTCGAACTTGACGGCTTCCCAAATGCGCTTTGGCAAGGTCGTCGCTCCGGGGCCGCCGAGAAATAGCGCCAAGACGACTTCGTCGAACGAGGTCAGGAACGCGAACGCGCCCGCAGAAATCAGCGCCGGCCGCACAGAAGGCAACGATACCGACCAAAATGCACGCAAGCACGAGGCGCCGCAGGCGCGCGCTGCAAGCTCGACGGCGGCGTCCGCGCGTCGAAAGGCCGCCCCGACAATGACGATCACTACGGGCATGGCAAGCACCGTGTGGGCCAGCAAAAGTCCGGCCGGCCTGCCAATGAGCCCGAGGCGGGCGAAAAGCACGTAGAGCGCGAGTGCGAGCACGATCGCTGGAACGATCATGGGTGAGACGAGGACGAACTCAAGGAAGCGGCGACCCGAAAACTGGCTGCGCGCCAGTGCATAGCCGGCGGGAACTCCAAGCATCAGAGCGAGAGCAGTGACTGCTGCTGCGAGCCACAGCGATAGCCAGAACGCCTCTCGCCATTCGCGGCTATCAAGCAATGTGCCGTACCAACGCAACGACCAGCGCACCGGTGGAAGCTCGAACAATGTCGTGTCGTTGAATGAGACGACTATGACGACGAGGATCGGTGCGATCAGGTAAATGATGACGAGACAGGAGAATACCCACAGCGCGAGCCGGCCGCATTCTGTCCCGATATTCTTGCCGGCTCTGAACATCACGTGCGACCCTCTGCGCTTGTAAGGCGCTCCGCGCCAATGAACAGGGCACCGAAGGCGAACACGCCGCCAACTAGGGCCATCAACGAGAGACTCAACATTGCGCCGAAGGGCCAATCCAGTAGATCGCGCACGACCATCTCGATGAGCGAGGCAATGGTAATGTCGCGGTCACCGCCGAGAAGGGCAGGCGTAATATAGAATCCGACCGCAAGCATGAACACCAGCACGCAGCCCGCCAGCAGTCCCGGTAACGAGAGGGGTAGTACCACGTGAATGAAGGCGCGCATGGGAGAAGCACCAAGCGAACGCGCCGCTGCGGGCAGGGACTGGTCAAGCCGCATCAAGACTGCCCAAATTGGCAAGATCATGAACGGTAAAAGAACATGCACCATGCCAATCTGGACGCCCAGACTATTAAAGAGAAGTGGCAAGGGTGCACTCACGAGTCCCGAAGCCACTAGCCATTCGTTGAGGATTCCGCGCTTGCCCAGCAGGATGATCCAAGCAAGGCTGCGTGCAAGCACACTCGTCCAGAAGGGTATCATGATGCCTGCCATCAGCAGAGTGCGGGCCCTGGGACTCGTGGTCGCCATGAGGTAGGCCAAGGGATAGCCAATGAGCGCACACACGAGCATGGTGATGATTGCGGTGCGGAAGGTCGTGATGAATGCGGTGTGATAGGCGCCTTCGGAAAGCAGTCTTCTAGCTTGCGCAAAGGTGAAGCCGCCATTTGGCCCACGGAACGCCCATCCAGTGAGAATGAGCATAGGCAGCAAGTAGAGGGCGCCGAGGAACAGGACGGCTCCCAAGATCATCAAACCGGGACGCGCCCGCCAGGGTTTCCGGTCCCCGTCCGGGAGTGCGGATCGCCATATCCATCGCGGTTGCCTCACGATCTCTGCACCATCCATTTGGCGTAGCGTTCCGTCTGAGCCTCAATGTTCGTCTTGCCATCAGGACCGACTGCTCCCCACCAGGCGATGTCGTTCCAAAATTGCTTCGTGAGATTGTCCGGGCTGGTGATCAGATCCTTGGCCTCGATCTCGGTCAGATGGTTGAAGGCGTCCGACGACGACGGCCCGTAGGGCACGCGTTTGGCAAATTCAGCTTGCACCTTGCCATCAATCACAAAATTCAGGAATTGATAGACGGCGTCTAGGTTCTTGCCTCCTCTCACGAGGGCCCAGTTGTCGGGCGCCAGCTTTCCACCTGCATATTCAACATCCACTGGGGCTCCTTCCCGCTTGGCGACAATCCCGCGCGGTCCAACCGTGCAGCAAACGTCGACTTCGCCCTTCGACAGCAGCTGGATCGCTTCCGCGTGATTGGCGTACCACTTGCTAACGAGCGGCCGCAACCGGTCCATTGCCCTCCAGGCGCGTTCGATGTCGAGTGGGTAGACCTTGTCGATAGGCACGCCATCGGCGATGAGAGCGACCTCCAGTTGTGGAGAGATCCCGCCACGAAAGGGAAAAGAGCGCCCGCCTTTGTATTTGTCGCCGTTCCACACGTCGGCCCACGACTGTGGATGCCGGCCCGTTGGAAAAGTTTTGGTATTGTAGACGATGTTGAAGCCGTAGATCAGATGGCCAAGGCCGTATTCGTGATGCAGGACCTTGGGGATCTTATCGAGCTTTCCCGGATCTAGCTTGGCGTAATCAATCGGCAACAGCAGATTGTTCTTTGCCATCGTGAGGATGGCTGGGATGTCGGTGTCGAGGACATCCCAGGTGATGTTCCCGCTGTCGGCCTGCGCCTTAACTTTGGCTGCCTCCGGCGGGCCATCGTCGCGCACGCGGATGCCGGTTGCTGCCTCGAACGGCTTGAACATCACCTCGCGCATGGCGCTCGTGCGCGAGCCCCCCCAGCTGGCGACAACGATCTCGCCTTTGTCGGCGCGAGCTTTATTCGTATGGAGGAAGGGTGCGGCAAGCGAGCTCGCAGCGCCTCCACGCAGAACCTTGCGTCGCGAAATCAGCTGTTTGGACATGGTGTTCTCCGGTTCGACGATGGCCCGAGACAGTCAAAGGCTGGCAGGCAAGATCGGGGCTTCCTCTGGTGACCAGCTGACGCGAACTTGGTCGCCAAGCTGCGGACGGAAGAGGTCGCGACGGTTGGGCAACTTGGCCGTCAACACAACGGCTTCAGCCAGCCTCAGCACAATGCGCGTCACGTCTCCAACATAAACGAGATCTTCAACTTGCGCTGGCAGGCCGCCGTAGGCCGGGTCGGCCGATGTCACCGACAGTTTCTCTGGGCGTAGGAGCAGGACTGCTGCCGCTCCCTTGGCTAGAGAGCCTGTTCCTTGCAGGGGGGGACCGTTGCGCGGACGCAGGACAATTTTGCCATCGATGTTGTCTTCGACAGTACCTTCCACCAGCGTGCCCTCACCGATGAAACGCGCAACGAAAGCGTTAGCAGGGCGCTCATACAGGTCGGCAGAACTGCCGATCTGGATGATCCGTCCAGTGTGCATCAGCGCTACGCGATCGGATAGCGTTAAAGCTTCCTCCTGATCGTGCGTCACATAGAGGATTGTGATCCCAAGCTCCTGGTGCAATCGACGAATCTCGCCCTTCATTTGTTCGCGCAAACCTCGATCCAGCGCCCCGAGCGGCTCATCCATGAGAAGGAGGCTAGGCTCGAAGACGATGGCACGCGCGAGCGCCACGCGCTGTTGCTGGCCGCCCGAAAGCTGCGATGGGAATCGGTGCCCCAATCCCGAGAGCCCGACACGATCCAGCGCCGCTTCGGTGCGCTGGCGCACTTCGCCCTTTGTCAGCCGTCGCATATTCAACGGAAAGGCTATGTTGCGGAATGCCGTCATGTGCGGGAAGAGTGCATAGTTCTGAAACACGACGCCAACGCCGCGCTTTTCTGGAGGAAGGTGATGGATCGGCCGCTCTCCAAGCCAGACTTGGCCGCGATCAGGTGCAGTGAAGCCGGCTATCATCATGAGCGTCGTGGTCTTACCGGAGCCTGAGGCGCCGAGCAGGGAAACAAACTCTCCCGCGGTCACTTCGAGCGAGATGCTGTTGACTGCGGCTGCTCGTGAACCTGAGTAATGTTTGCAAAGATCGCTTAGCCGAAGCGAGGATCCGGCCGATCCGCGACCTCGAGAACGCACTGCAAGAATTGGCAGAAGCGTCACACAACTTATCCTGATCTAGAACTCCCGGTCCCTGTGTTGGGATTAGGTTACCAGGGAAGACGAGGATCCGATACGCTTCCTCTGACAGGGTCGAACTTCGATCCGGTGACGTGCCCTCAAAGCCGTCTAATCACACCTAGCGCACGGGGTGGGAGCAACGGAAAGCGAGCGCGCAGCTCACGTGCTAGACCTTGTCGCTGCCAATGCGGGACCGCGACGTCGTCGCTCTGCGATCCATTGGCTTTTCTGCGACGGATTTGCAGGATTGCCACAGTGCCTCATGGCAGCCTTGCCACTCAGGCCTGGGAAAATGCAGCTTGGCGTTTGCGCTTCAATGACCTCGATACAGGCCCCATCGGAGTAGGAGATACGCCGAACGACGCCCAGTCAGAACAGTGCTCGCCAGATTGTCATGGCGGTCCACATGGAGCGCAAGCGAGGATCTTGTTGTACCGCGTTGAGGGGGCGGTCGGGCATTGACACGGGCGAGCCCGCAGACCTTGAGGATTTGTGGGGTTTACGCTTAGGTTGAACACGACCGTACAGAGCGTTCTTAGAGGCGCATTATGAACTTTACAGCACTCATATAACCACTCGTTGGAAGTGCTTGGCCTTAGGCAGTGTTTGCAAAGAAACTCAATTTCCGCCTTCTGGGTAACTTGGCGGATCATTCGGCGGTCGTGGCGATCGGTTGGGACTGCAGTCGCAAAGTTGGGCCTTGTTAACAAGCGGCGATCTCGATCGTCACATCAACAGTTAACCATTGCCCACTGCAGGATCTCGCCGATTGCCAGGGGGCCCGCGTTCTGAGCAAGCAGCGCTCAGACTCTAGCCTTTGCGGCAGTCCGGGGCTGCGTGCCTCGTTTGAATAGTCCACGGCGCGGCCCCGTTCTGCGGGCCACCCGTCGTGCAAGGAGGTGGCTATGTATGGAAGCATGCTGCCATCGTTGACGAAGTTTATGAAGCCTGACGTGATTTGCCAAAATGGCCTCCGGGGCTGGCATTTCGGATGTCACTTGCGCGCAAAAGACGATCTCTGGAGCAGCACCTGCGATCCTGTCAGGCCTCGCGGGTGTTGCTTCGAAGCCGGAAGGAGCTCGGCAGCTGTCGGCTGCGATTGCTGGTCTGCCCTCCAACCTCCTGGGCGATTTGGCCGGTATGATCGGCGGATCTGGACGATTGGCCAATATTGGCAATGCCGCTCTGACGAAACTGTTTGGCAGCACCACACTGGACACGTTGGCCAGCTCGGTGCTCAGTATGGTGGCGCCGGTAAGTCTGGGTGTCCTTGGACGTGAGACTGGCGGAACTGTCGGCGCGCTCAGCCAATTCCTTTCATCGCAGAAGGATAAGTTAAGTTTGTCGGCGCCATACCACCGGCACAGTCCGATCTGCTCAAGATGAGCGGCATTGGCTTCGAAGACCTTAGCACAGTGTCGCCAGCGCCGCTTCCGACAGCCGAGCCCGATGGTGCGGCTGGTAGTGTGCACGCCTCGACATCGAGTTCCTCTACATTCTCTGCAAGATGGGCTTATTGGCGCGCTCGCGGGTGTGCTTTGGTATGTCGTAGGCGGTGAGAGGATCTTTGACCGCGCCGCAAACGGTTTCTCGCAGGCGCTCCAGCTTACTGCACCAGGACCGGCAACGGATCGCAACCTACCGAGAGGGTGCAACAGCAGGCCCGCAAATGGGCTGCGCGATTCTCTCCTCTAGGCTTGGTTGCGCTTGACCGGTTTCCAAGGATTCGTCGCGGCGTACCGATTTTTGGACCTGAGGCCGAGGTGCTTGGCCGGGGGTCATCTGCGTGCTTGCTGCCACGCTCTGGACCTCTGTCATCGGGGGCAGTTTCGGGTGGACGCTGGTCGGGCTGTTGAGGGCCCGATCCGCCCACAACCCCTAACGTCCTTCCTACACCACCAGCCGGGACGCTAAGCCTCGATGGTATTCCGGGAACGAGCGCCGTATCTATTGTTGTGTAGTGTGGTGAGAGCTTGGCCGGGGGTACTTGGACCCGGGGTTGGGCGGCACCTGTGGACCTCTTGCATCCTACCTTGCGCTCATTGCAGTGTTGTTCGTGCGGCCTTTTGGACTCTTCGGTCGCAAACAAGTGCAAAAGGTATAAGCTCAATTGACTAGGAACGGGGTGAGGAATGGTGGAAGCACTCGCGGTTCTGGCGGATTATTGTTGCGTGGGGTGTAGCAAAAACGGAATGGTCGACACGTGAACGGTCATCAAGAAATTGTTGCACGCAGCTTGGAGCAGAGGAGGGTCGCTCGATGTGAGAAGATCGGAACGAACCGCCTCATCTCTTTTGGTTTATCAATCGGCCGGTGTGATAAAGACGGCTTTTGAGGTGGTTCCATAATAGGGGTGGGGCACTGGGTCGACCAAGCGGCCGGAGAGCTCGATCGCGCGATGGTCAGCACAACATTGCCAGATCACGAACATGATGCGCAAATCCATCCCCAGCTCCTGGCCGAGTTCCTGGCGGCAAAGCGATCTGAGCGATCCAAGCACGCGTTTTGCCGGTGACCGACGCACAAGGAAGGAATGCTACTTGCTTTTGGAAGATCATGATGGGCGTTGCACCTGTGTGGGCTCGGGAACATCACCATGACCAATCCGGGTATCGGCAGTTCACCTTTGCGTCGTGAAGACCATCGTTTGATCACCGGAGCAGGAACGTTCGGAGATGACTTCACGCTTCCTAAGCAAACATTTGCCGCGATCGTTCGCTCTCCTCATGCGCACGCGATCCTTCGGCGCATCGAAACAACAAGAGCTTCTGGACTGCCCGGGGTACTCGCGGTGTTGACTGCGTCAGATTACTTGGCAGATGGACTGAGGCCGCTTACCCACTCACCGTTTACGGTTAGTCCACCCGACATAACCCTACGAAATCGTGACGGCAGGGCGGCCTTCATCGCACCTCACTATCCGCTTGCCAACGACCGAGTTCGGTTCGTGGGCGAAGCCGTTGCGCTTGTCGTTGCGGAAGACTTGGCGACCGCGCGAGATGCGGCTGAACTCGTCGAGGTGGAGTACGAGGTGCTAGCGGCGTGCGCCGAAGGCGTTGATGCGGCCAAGCCTGGAGCGGTGTGTATCTGGCCGGAAATGGATTCCAATGTTGCGCTTGATGCGAATGTCGGCGACGCGACAGCCGCGGACGATGCATTCAGGCGGGCTGCTCACGTCGTTCGCTTAGAGACAAAGGTACCTCGCGTTACCGGCGTAACCATGGAGGTCAGAACCGCGATGGCGGCATGGGAGCCGGACAGCGGCAAAGTAACGCTCTATGCCGGAGGTGGTGGAGTTGTTCGCCCAAAAATGGATCTCGCTCACATGCTTGGCCTGGAGCCGGCGAGAATACGAGTGGTCGCGAAAGACGTGGGTGGGAATTTTGGTACGCGCAACAACTCTTATCCTGAATTCGCACTTGTAGCATGGGCGGCGCGCCGTTTGCGGCGCCCAGTGAAGTGGACTGGTGAGCGGACGGAATCATTCCTCAGTGATTACCACGGCCGTGATCTGACCGTGTCGGCGGAGCTTGCCTTGGACAATTCCGGCAAGATCCTGGCGCTTCGCGCATCGAATATCAGCAACATTGGCGCCTACGCGATCTCCTTTGTTCCGTTGACGAAGGGCACTGAGCTCATGTCGAGCATCTATCACGTGCCAACCGTATCGGTATGGGCGCGAGCCGTGTACTCCAATTCTTCACCCACGACGCCGTACCGCAGCGCCGGCCGGCCGGAGGTCATGTTTGTAATCGAGCGGCTCATTGATCGCGCTGCTCAGATGTGTGGATTTGACCGCCTTGCCCTTCGTCGTATGAATCTCATTGCTCCCCAAGCGCTGCCCTACGTCAATCCGTTCGGAATGACCTATGACAGCGGTCACTACGAGGAGGTCTTCAATGATGCCATTTCTCTCGCTGATTGGAGCGGCTTCGAGGTGCGCCGTGCCGCCTCGATGGCGAAGGGGTTGCGCCGGGGCATTGGCGTCGGGTGCTACATCGAGTCGGCAAGCGGCGCACCCCATGAGCGTGCAACCATTAAGATCTCGCCGGAAAACGCAGTCACTGTGACGATTGGTACCCTGTCGGCTGGTCAAGGTCACGAAACGAGCTTTGTGCAATTGGTCAGCGAATGGCTCGGCATCGCTCCCGAAACGGTAACACTTGTCACCGGGGACACGGACTTGGTCAGCGCGGGAGGCGGGTCGCACTCGGGACGATCGATGCGACACGCGGCAACCACATTCCGGCGCGCAACTGATCAAATCGTTGCCAGGGGTTGCCGAATTGCCGCGTGTCTCCTAGGAGCCGATGAGGCTGACATTGCTTTCGCCGACGGCACATTTCGCCTGAAGGGTTCAAACCGCGCCGTGGATCTATTCGAGGTCGCAACGGCGGCGGTGTCCGGGACTGATCTGCCAGGAGAACTGCGCGGCTTGCTGCAGGCGACAGGCGAAGTCGACAGCCGTATCTCATCGTTCCCATATGGATGCCACGTCGCTGAGGTTGAGATCGACGTTGATACCGGTCAGGTGAGGTTGGCCCGATATACCGCGATCGATGACGTTGGTTGCGCTGTCAATCCGATGATCGTGGAAGGTCAAACCCACGGCGGGATTGCTCAAGGCGTTGGTGAAGCATTGATGGAGCATTGCATCTATGACTCCGCTGGACAGCTTCTGACGGCATCATTGATGGACTACGCAATGCCGCGCGCAACGGATCTTCCGATGTTTGCAACGGCAATTAGCGAGGTACCATCAACGACCCATCCACTCGGCCTCCGCGGCGGCGGTGAAGGTGGAATTACGCCGGCACTTGGAGTGATTGCCAATGCTATCGTAGACGGTCTGCGTGAATTCGGGGTGACGCATGTCGACCTGCCGGCGACGCCCGAGCGTATCTGGCGTGCCATCCAACAGGCACACGCGGCATCTTGAGTTTGCTTGTTGTTCGGTTGGCGCCATGGGGGAAATGTAGCACTGGGGCGGCACCACTTTTGGGCGTTCGGAAGCCCGCGAGCTATCGAACCATCTGAGCCCAGCAACCCCCGCGGACCTGCCGATTGGCGCGAGATCGGCCATGCGTTCTATCCAGACGCGTAGTTTGCTTACTCGCTTCAATGATCGTGACCTTGGTCCGTCCTGCATATGACCGCGGCGGCGACTATGCCAATCCAGCGCGCCTTGCGCCACTGCTTGCAAATGGCGATGCTGTACTAGATCTTCGTGCGGGGTCCGAGGACGGGCACGGTCTGGCGCACCATTTGCCGACCTTTGCATGCGAAGAGAACAGGAGACCGGCATGGCCAATCAGGTGAACTACAAGGTGGTCGAGGGTTGGGAGCAATTGCCCAAGGGCTTTGCACATCGGGACGTGGCCGGCGTCGCAGTCGATCAGGAAGATCGTGTATTTTTGATCTGCCGCGGAGAGAACCCGGTGATCGTCTACGACCGCGAAGGCAATTTCCTACGCACGTGGGGCAAGGGTGACTTCTCCATGCGCACGCACGGTATCTACGTTGCCCCCAATGGCACCATCTTTGCCACGGACGACGGTAACCACACGGTTCGTCAGTTTAGCCCGGAGGGCCGACTGCTGATGACCATGGGCACCCTGAACGTACCATCGGATACTGGCTATGACGGCAAGACCACCGGCTCGATAGAGCACGCTGGGGCGCCATTCAATCGTCCGACCAACGTTGCCATCGGTCCGAAAGGTGACATCTACATCTCGGATGGCTACGGCAATGCGCGCGTCCACATGTTCTCGCCCAGCGGGCAATTGAAGCGCTCGTGGGGCGAGCCCGGCAACGGCCCCGGCCAGTTCCGGCTGCCGCACGGTATCGGGGTCGCCGCAGACGGACGGGTGTTCGTGTGCGACCGCGAAATCGACCGAATTCAGATATTCAGCCCAGACGGCGAATTCCTCGAGCAGTGGACCGACACGCAACGCCCAACACACCTTACGTTCGATGCCAAGGGCAACGTTTACGTGACCGAGCTCGCCTGGCACGTTGGCGACACTTCATATAGCTTCGGCCCCGTCAGCAGAATGCGCCACGCACGTTTCAGCATTTTCGATCCGACCGGCAAGGTGCTTACACGCTGGGGCACACCCGACTGCACGACACCAGGCAGCTTCGCTGCGCCGCACGGCCTTGCGCTGGATTCCAAGGCTGATCTCTACGTGAGCGAGGTGACCTGGACATTTGCCGTGAGTCGCGGCCGCGCTCCAGAAGATTGCCACACGTTTCAGAAGTTTGCTCTGGTGGCGTAACGGGGCTGGAGGCGCTGAAACGCGGGTGCGCGCTGAGGGAGGGCCCGCGAGCATCTCGATCCTGGCGCAGATGATATGACCGGTTCGCGCAAGCCCGTCGCGTACGGGCGACGATATTGCGGTAGCTTCTAGCAGTATCCAGTGCCGCTGACGGCAATGGGATTGGCGTTCCATGAGCAGTGTCGTTGACGGCTCCAGGAAGGTTCGTGCCAATGGCGATTGTGAACGGTCCAACCGCCGGGGCTACTCCGTGACATCTGTCTCGTCTGGATGTGTGGTGAGCAGCTGGGCAAGTCTGTCACCAGCTGCGCGCAGCTGTGCGTGCGTGGGCAGGCCGAGTGCCAGACGGACCGCGTTGGGTGCATGCCCGGGTGCAATGGTGAAGGCGTGCGAGGGGGTCAGGGAAATCCCATATCGAGCAGCCGCAGCCGCGAAGGCCTCCGACCGCCATCCGTCAGGCAATAGCAACCAGACGTGATAGGAACGCGCGTCGGCGACGATTGCAAAGCCGGCGAGGCATTGCGCCACGATCTCTTGGCGTTTTCTCGCGTCTGTTCGCTTCAGGCGTGTGATCTCGGCAGCCGTGCCATCGCTCATCAGACGGGCGCCAAGCTCGAGGGCAAGCGAGGAGACGGACCAGGCGCCCGCGCGCACCGTGGCTGCGACTCTCTCTCGCAAGCTCGCGGGAACATGAAGAAAGCCGACGGCAACACCGGGGGCGATCCGCTTCGAGAGGCTGTCGACCACAACGCATCGGTCGCCGGCAGACGCCGCCAGAGGCGGATCATCGCTCAGAAATCCGTAGACCAGGTCCTCGATGATGAAGAGACCAAGCTTGGCAGCGAGCTTTGTCACTTCCTCACGTCGGCGGGCAGTCATGGAATGGCCCATCGGATTGTGTAGCACTGGCTGCAAATAGAGCGCGGAAAGGGCACCAACGCGATGTGCCTTGGCGACGGCATCGGGTCTGATCCCCTCACTATCGACGCCGATGGGAACAACGGTTACGCCGAGCTTTGCGGCAATGTTCTTGATCGTCGCATAGGTGATTGCTTCCACGCCAAGGCGGCCGCCAACAGGCACCAGCGCCGAGACAGCGGCCGCAATCGACTGGCGGCCGCACCCTGTGAACACGAAGCCGTCGGTACGCGGCCGCCACTGCGAAGTCCGCATGAACTCAGCTACTACGAGGCGTGCGCTTTCGAGACGTCCCTGCGTGACCGGACCCATCGACGTGCTCATATTGTCGAGGCGCTGCAATCCCATCAGAGACTTGGCGATCAGCTGGAATTGAGCGGCGACCGTCGGGAAATTGAACTCTAGGTCAATACGTCCGTCGCGCGGCTCACCGCGGCCCAACGCCGGTGATGCGAGACCACCCGCAACAAAGGTGCCGCGGCCCACCTCGCCCACAACAAGGCCCCGCCGCAGAAGCTCGGCATAAACGCGACCTGCCGTCGAAGCGGCAATGCCCTTTTCGTAGGCAAAGGCGCGTTGTGGAAGAAGGCGATCGCCTGGCTTCAGGCGCCCGGCAGCGATAGCCGCCGCCAGTTCGTCCACGAGGAGAATGTATTCGGTCGCTGTCATTATTGCACCGAGAGCAATGTTTCTATTGCACCGACAAATGTACTGCGCCACATGTCTCGCAACAACGCCTTTCTGCAATAAGCGTGAGGATCCGATGGCAAAGATACGCTGGAGCGAAACGTTGGACACGGTCCAAGGACGCACGCCCTGGGCCACGATATCGGCTTTGCTAAGCCTGCTGGTGCTTTGGCGTTGGCGCGTACGCTACCGGCATGAGTTGTCCGCTCTTTCCGCCCGGCAGATGGACGACGTTGGGCTGAATCCCGACGTCGTCTGGCGCGAGAGCAAGAAGCCGTTCTGGGAGGCCTAGAGCTGCTTGGATCGCATCTGCCCTCGACTTCGCAATCTCAACGCTCAGGCAAAAGGGCAACTCATGCCAGCTCATATCTTCCAACAAGTGGATGTTTTCACAGCGCTCGCCTTCAAAGGCAACCCATTGGCGGTCGTCCTCAATGCCGAAAGTCTCAGCGATGAACAGATGGCGGCGATCGCCAACTGGACCAATCTGAGCGAGACCACGTTTCTGCTGGCACCGACAGATCTGAGCGCCGATTACCGCGTGCGTATCTTCACGCCCGAGCGTGAGTTGCCGTTCGCAGGGCACCCGACGCTCGGGAGTTGTCACGTTTGGCTGAGTGCGGGCAACTCGCCCAAGGGCGAACATGTCGTGCAAGAGTGCGGGGCGGGACTCGTTCGGATCAAGCGCGATGGATCCCGCCTCGCCTTCGCCGCCCCGCCCTTGCGCCGCAGCGGGAACGTCGCTCCTGATCTGCTCGCTCGCCTGGCGCTGGGGCTGCGGCTTCAACCTGCGTCCATAAAGTCCGCGCAGTGGATCGACAATGGACCTGGCTGGATCGCCGTGATGTTGACACACCGCGCTGAGGTTCTTTCGATCCGTCCGGACTTTCCGGCCTTCGCCGGCCAGCCTGTAGGTGTGGTGGCGCCGTGGGATCCGCAAAAGGACGGCACCGATGCGAGTTTTGAAGTTCGAGCATTCATTGCCACTCGCTCGGCTGAGGATCCGGTCACAGGAAGCCTCAACGCCGGCCTCGGACAGTGGTTAATCGGATCAGGCATTGCGCCGGATCACTACATCGCCAGCCAGGGTACCGTCCTTGGACGCGCGGGTCGAGTTCACGTCGATCGCGCGGGCAAGGATATCTGGATCGGCGGGGATACAGTCACCTGCATCGAGGGTAAAATCACCGTGTGATCCGGATCGCTAATCGCGGAAGCTCTGTGCTCTGCCAAGCGCGGGCTGGCGATCCCAATATGGCGCGTCTGCTCGGTCCATCTGCCGGACAGACCCTGGGCGGTTAGCTCATTACGACGGTGGCGGGACGAACAGGCAAATCAACTTCATGGTGTCCTGGACGGATCGGATGCATGCGTGCATCTCTCCGTCTTTTGACGGCCTGCGCGGGAAATTCGGTGGCACGCGCGCGGTTCCATGCTTGGTGGTGACAACCAAGATTGGAAGATCGGTCTCCGCGTTCGCGGAACTGGCATATGTTACGTGCTCGACGACGGCACAGTCCGTGCCACTGCAGCATTCCATCGGATACCAGTCATGGCTGGCAGAAGGGAAGGCGGACATCCCGGCAAGCATTAGTGCGGCGCCGACGACGGCGCGCCAACCCACGCGCTTTCGTCTCATAGCCCCCGTCCCATTTTAATGCGGCAACTGAACAAGCCCAACGAAGATCGCCGAAGTGAGCATGGCCACGGCGAGTGTTGCCAAAAGAATCAGCGAGCGCGCCACGATCAGACGCTACCAGTTATCGCGGCAGCAACCGCAAGAATGACGCCCACCGCCGACAACCCGCCAACGACGGACGCTAGCCAAAGAACCTCGCGTAGTTCCTCCCACCATCGGGTCAGCACGACGCACCTCCAACAGCAGTGAAACACCTGCATCTGGTGAGTGATATGGAGCAACTTGTAGCGGAGTGAACAGTCGCTCACAAACGTGTGAGAAACAGTTACCGCCGCGTGTGACGATATTGGCAGAACCGGCAGATTTGGTGAGATTTTAATCGAGATGTGGACCACCCATAAGGAGACGATCGGTCAGTGGCCGAGGAGCCGGAAAATCCTAGGCCGCCGAATGCAAAGAGCGCCAAGCCGGCACGTGCCCTGTCAAAGCCAGCCGCGGTTGGCGCGAGTGGATACCCTTCTAAACGTCTGGCATTGTGCCAGGGTGACAACGCTGTAATACCGCAGGAAAAATTGTAAACCGGAGCCGTACCCCCTTCAATTACCCTCCAATTGGAACAATGTGATACGTAGTGTCGAAGAATGAAAACTCTAACGAGGCTTCGCCTCAGACCGACGAGGTATATCGGCACAACATGAGCTGAGGATATTGGGGATTCCTGGTCGTTCTCCAGTGGACTCCGGTCGCGCCTCCAGGGACACGCCCTGGATATAGGAGCTTGACACTCGGTGGGTCCGAGGACCCGTGGACGACCGGAGCCCGCGATGACGATAGCACGTTCCGTGGCGGACGTAATACGTGATCATGTGGT
>Ga0075425_100001343_pt1 | contig 24086 bp, 18 predicted proteins | sample SoiMethybrSBSTD4_FD_75300 | JGI IMG/M metagenome (GOLD analysis project Ga0075425, IMG submission 75300) | Bulk soil microbial communities from a Populus tree surrounding site in Tennessee, USA - Soil MetaG P. TD hybrid SBSTD4 | ecosystem: Environmental > Terrestrial > Soil > Tree plantation...
CTGACCCACCGCGATGGACTTAACATTGGTGAGAACGTCGCTTGCCGGAGGTACCGACCGATTGGTCATCGTCCCATCCCCGAGCTGACCCCAATCGTTCACTCCCCAGCAGCGCACGCCGCCGGAGCGGGTCAGAAGGCAGGCGGTTCCCAGCCCCCCCGTTGCGACGATCATGACCGGCGGCTCGACCTGGCTACAAGGAGGCGGCCCACCCGCCGGGTAGGCCCCGACCGCGCAGCTTGCTCCTCCTGCGCCGCCGATGCCGGTGGCTCCTGCATAGCCGCCGGCGCCAGCACCAACGGTGTGGGTCGCAGAGCCGCTTTGGGTCGTGCTGCTCGTACCTTGGCTCCCCGAGCTGGTGCCCGTACCAACCGCGCTTCCGCCACCGGCGCCGTTTCCGCCGCCGCTCCCGCCCGCACCGCTCCCAACCGTCATTCCTTGGCTCGAGGATGTCCCAGATGTTGCGGTAGAGCTGTCGGCTGTTCCCGTTTCCGATGCGATCTTGCCGCCGCATGCCATCACGAAGCAAAAGACGACTGCAATGGAGCATCTTCGCAACATCGTTGGACTCAGTCGCAAGAATTAGGCCGCAGCTGCAAACGCGCTAGGCACAACTCGGCTGCGTTCCATCGTCTATCCATCGCGGCGCCCATGCCGTTAAGTGTGCCACGGCCCGTGTGCCACTCGACCTTCATCACAGCGCCGGAGGTGCCGCTTGGTTGGCCCAGTAGACGGTGGTTGTGTCGACTGATGCACCCGTGAAGTTCGTTGGAAAGCTACACTCGCAACGGCACCTGATTGTGCGAAAGACCCTAGTGGGACCGAGGCTTGACCCCCCCACCACCGTCGGGTCACTCTTGCGCGGGATGACGAGCATCCTTCGAGCAAGAGCGAGCGTCGCTCTCGCATTCGGCGCGTCGATGTTCACGTCTGCGTGCTCGTCGGGCCCCATCTCCGTCGGGGACAACCGCGAGCCGCCGGTTTCTCCCGATGCCAGTGGCGGTGACGCCTCCGATGGTGCGCTGCACCCTCTCGGCGGGTTTCAGGACATTTGCCTTTTCATGCGGGCGATCGTTGTAGAGGACACGATGGCCGTCGACACGCAAGCATCCGAGCAGGTTCTGGCCTCGTTGCAGATCGCTTGCGGAGTCACGTTCGCCATCCGGCATGTCTCGCAAGCCGATGCCGGAATCCTCGCGGCCGACGGTCGCCCGCTCTGGGACCCGAGTGAGCTCGGCGTGCTGGCCGGCGGACCGCAAGTCCACGATGCCGTCCGGTACCTTGATATGAATGCCACACAAATCTACGTTCAAGAAACGGACCCCAACGCGGTTTGGGGCGAGCGCGCAACGAGCAACGTCGTCGTCTCATTGCCGCTAGCTGCGTTCACCCCGACACACGACGTCGGCATCATGCAGATCGTCCGAGAGCCCATCGGCGGCACGGTCTCGCTCAATGTCTACGGCCACGCAACACCAGGCACCCTCGCCGCCGCTTATTACCTGACCACCGTGATCGCTCCCAATCTGAAGAACGACCGTCGCCGCTACTACGTCATCGAATGGACAGATCAAGACGGCGACGAGATGCCTACGGCGGCGGACCTCTTCGAGCTGAGGGGCTCCAGATAGATTCGATCGGACGGGGTATGCCAACACTGGACGGCCGAGGTCGACGTTCCACGGCTTCGACGCGAGCTGCTCGAGGTCCTGCAGAGGCTGGAGGATGGTTGACACGGTCCGACCGTCGGGGACGCAGGGCAGCCTAAAGTTCTCGGAACAATGCACCGTTTCGGTCTTCATGAGGTGCTCGCCCAGCGCCCGCGTCTGGACACATCGGTTCGTGATGACAGCGTGTGCCAGTCTGCTCAGCACGAGGTGCGGAAGGATCGGCTACGATCCTGAGGGGCAAGGGATCGTCGGTGAAGGTCGCGACGCTTCCGCGACGAGTACAGGTCTACCAGGCGGCACGAAAGATGGTGGTGCGGGGTCTTCAGGCTTCGCTGGAAGCGCGAGCGATGGAGGGGGTGCGGGTCTGGACGGTGCGGGCGTGGGGGGTGCAGGCGTCGGCGGCACGAGCGCTGGTGGCGTGGGCGGTGCGGGCCTCGGCGGCACGAGCGCTGGTGGCGCGGGTGTCGGCGGTGCGAGTGCTGGGCGAGGTGGTGCAGCCGGCAATGCGGGGACGGCGGGAACCTCGGACGGCGGAACGTGCCCCGGAGGCGATTCGTGTACGCCCGATTGCGCAGGGGGCGCGTGCTGCGCATCACGGGGAACATGCGATGTGACTTGCCTTGGCAACTGCATCATGACTTGTCGCGGCTCTGCTAGCTGCACGTACCAGTGCACCCAGGGCTCATGCATCTTCGATTGCGAGGACGGGGCGAACTGCGATTTTAGCTGCCCCGGCGGGGGGTGCTGGTTCACCTGCAAAACTTCCGGGCGTTGCATGACGTCATGCGCGGGTGGCGGTTGCCTCGGTCCATGATCACAGTCGCAGTTTCGGGCGGAAGTCGCCGGCATGCTGGGCGCGCTGATGCACCGGCCTGATCGCTAGCAAGAGGCCGCGGCTCTCGAACCACGTCGCGATCGGCGCGCCTGCGGCGAATGGAATCGATGAAAATCGCCGTGGTACCAAGGCAAGATGATGCACGAACATCCAATGCACGCCGAGTCATCCTTCCAACAGCCACCGAGTGCAGCGCCCAGGCTCGATTGGCAGCGAGCGCACGACGAGTTGTCACGCCTGGCGAGATCGCGAGCGCGACTCGACTGGGAGGAAGGTCGCTTGTTGCTCGACGCCCTCCGGTCCAACGCCCACTTGCATCTCGGGTTCGGCGCGTTCGGCGAATACGTCGAGCGCATGCTCGGCTACACCCGCCGAGCGACCGAAGAGCGACTGCGAGTGGCCGAGGCGCTCGAGCGATCGCCCGGGCTCGAGAAGGCCCTTCGCGACGGCACCCTCAGCTGGTCGGCCGTACGCGAGCTGACGTGCGTGGCGACGACGACCAATGAGCAAGCTTGGCTCGAGGTCGCCAAGGGACACACGCTGAGGCAAATCGAAGAGCTCGTGGCCGGACATCGAGCCGGCGACAACCCGGACGACGGTTACGATCCTTTGCTACGACGGCACGTCCTGCGCTTCGAAGTTTCGCCGGAAACCTACGCCACGTTTCGTGAGGTGATGGCCAAGCTTCGTCGAGAGGCCGGCTCGTCCCTCGATGACGACGCCTCCCTGCTGCTCTTGGCGCGTCAGATTCTCGGCGGCCCAACGGACGAAGGAAGGGCTCCCTACCAGATTGCGCTGCTGGTTTGCGAAGCGTGCGGTCGAGGGCGGCAACAAGGACGAGGGGAGTTAATCGACGTCGGGTCGGACATCGTGGAGATGGCGCAATGCGATGCCCAGCATATCGGGAGAATCGATTCGCTAGTTCAAGACGGTGAAGGCGAAGACCAACGGCACGTGGACGCCCACGTGGGCGGCGTGCCGGGGAAAGCTCGGCAGGACGTGCCGCCAGCAGTGCGGCGTCATGCTCTGCGGCGCGACGGCGGGCGGTGCGTGGTTCCGGGATGCCGGCAGAGCATTTTTCTAGACCTGCATCACGTCGTGCTTCGCTCCGAAGGCGGTGATGACATCCCGGACAATTTGATCACCGTTTGTGGCGCGCACCACCGTGCATTGCACCGTGGCCAGCTGATGATCGAGGGGCGGGTGTCGAGCGGTCTCGTGTTTCGTCATGCGGACGGCGCGGCTTACGACCGGATTGTCGACCCTCGCGCAGCGACCGTCTACGAACAGGCATTCCAGGCGCTCCGCTCGCTCGGCCTTCGGGAAGCTGATGTACGGCGCGCGCTCGACTCGCGTCGGGCCGACGCCCACGTGGGAAATGTCACGATGGAGGGCGTCTTGCGGCGAGCGCTCGCCGTGCTCACCACGGAACATTGACCGGCCCGAACACTCGGCGATTGCTCATGAGCCATTTGCCCCGGCCTGGTGCGAAAGGAGGGAGTTGAACCCTCACGGGAGTTACCCCACAGGAACCTGAATCCTGCGCGTCTGCCAGTTCCGCCACTTTCGCTCGAACGACTCCGGGCCAGTGCTGCCATCGACCCGGAACGTGGGCCAGCTTAGTAGCGCACGCTGGTCGAGCTCGGCAAGGGATGGCCGCGTCGGACAAGGATGGCCCGCGTCGGACGCACCGACGGACCGGCGGGCGGCAAGAGTTGGTCGCGTTCTTGGCCGTGGCGCGAAGGTGACCGTAAGATTCGCCCCGCCATGAAGTTTCTCGTGACTGTGATCGGGTTGTCGATCACTGGAGCGCTCGGCTGCCACTTGATCAAGGCGGACGAGCCGAAGCAGCGTCAGGATTGGACCGCTTCCCCCATGAGGTACGGCGACACGCAGTTCGAAGGACTGCGCACGCCGGGATGGCAGGGGGGGATGGACGGCGGGGTCGAGTAGTTTTCCCTTGTTTTGTAGTGGTTCGCGACGATGCGGATGCTTTCCACATCGAACGATGCAACGGTGAACAAGCGTTCTGCCCACGGGGGTTCTCACCAACTTTTCCACAAGGGATCCCCCATGCTTTCCACAAAAACTCCATCGACAAATGACAATCGTGCCCATAAAGTGGTCCCCACGAGTTGACCACGTAAGAGACCCAAGGTCGGGTCACGGGGGAGAGATGCAACAGGCTCAAGTCGAGACGGAGAACCTCGAGCAGGTCGCGAGAGACGTCGGGTATCGTTGGGGCGCGCGCCTCAAAGCACAGTACCTGGCGAGCGACCAGACGATCGGCAGCTGGCCCGGCACGCTCGATGAGGCGCGCCGTCTCATCGACGCTGCGGTCGGCCGAAGGGTCGCCGACGATCAGCGCGAGCTTTTGGCGTTGCTCGCAGAGCGCGGCGCGCGGCGCGCGTGGCACTCGATCGAGCACGGGGTCGCCGTCTTCGAATAGAGCCGGGTCGCAACCGCTCGTCGAGGTGAACGCCCGCCGCACGGGGCGTTACCGGCGTTGGCCGCGGTACCCCTCCCTTCGAGCGGCATTTTGTGGTACTCGCCCCCTGCCACACGATGCCGCAGGCTGCCTCAGAGCTCGTCATTTTCACCGGGATCCGCGCCATCGATCCTGCGCGACGGCTAGACGACGTCGTGGACGTGGTGATCGAGCGCGGCGTCATCACCCGCGTCGGGAAAGGGGCCGCGGCGGAGCTCGAAAGCTCGCCCGAGGCCCGGGTGATCTCGGGTGGCGGACGGTGGCTCCTGCCGGCTTTCGTCGACCTGCACACCCACCTGAGAGAGCCTGGACAGGAATACAAAGAAGACATTCTGACCGGCCTCTCCGCGGCCGCCGCGGGCGGCTTCGCGCACGTGTGCGCCATGCCGAACACGCGCCCCGTCAACGACAGCCGCGCGCTCACCGAAATGATGGTTGCGCGAGCGCGCGAGGTCGGCGGGCCGAGGCTCCACCCCATCGGCGCCATCACGATGGGACAGAAAGGGGAGCAGCTCACCGAGATGGGGGACCTCAAAGACGCCGGCGCCGTGGCCGTGTCGGACGACGGTCGATGCGTGACGTCGAGCGCGGTGATGCGCCGTGCGCTCGAGTACGCGCGGACGTTCGATCTCACCGTCATCCAGCACGCGGAGGATCACGCGCTCACCGAGGGGGCCCAGATGAACGAGGGGGTCGTCTCCACGCTGCTCGGCCTGCGCGGCTGGCCGCGAGCCGCCGAAGACATCATCGTCGCACGCGACGTCCTCTTGGCGGAAATGACGGGCGCCCGCTACCACGTCGCGCACGTGTCGAGCTCTGGCGCCATCCGAATTCTTCGCGAGGCGAAGTCGCGCGGCCTTCGCGTCACCGCGGAGGTGACGCCCCATCACTTGCTCCTCACCGAGGCCGCCGTTCTCGGGTACGACACCGCTTGCAAGGTGAACCCCCCGCTGCGCACGGCTGAGGACATCGCCGATCTTCGCGCAGCGCTCTCGGATGGCACCATCGATGCCATCGCGACCGACCACGCGCCGCAATCGCCTCTCGAAAAAGATTGCGAGTTTGGCGCGGCGTCGCCGGGCATCATCGGTCTCGAAACCTGCTTTCCTCTCCTTCTCGGGCTCGTGCGCTCGGGAGCCCTGCCGCTAACGCGGCTGATCGAAGCCCTGACGGCGGCGCCCGCGCGGGTCGTCGGGCTGGTGGCGCCGAGCATCAGCGAGGGGGTGCCCGCCGCTCTGACCATGATCGAACCGGAGCGCTCGTTCACGATCGACGCAAAGAAGCTCCGGTCGAAAAGCGCCAACACCCCCTTTCTGGGACGCGAAGTGACGGGAGCGGTCTCGTTGACGATGAGCGAGGGTGCCGTCATCTTCGATACGACGGAGGACACGTGAGCGGCGAGAAAGCTCATCTCTGCCTGGCCGACGGCACGATCTTCGAGGGCACCGCGTGGGGCGCGGCCGGAGTTGCGACCGGCGAGGTCGTCTTCACGACCGGGATGACCGGCTACGAAGAGGTGCTGACCGACCCTTCGTACTGCGGGCAGATCGTGACCATGACGGCGCCTCAAATCGGCAACACCGGCATCAACCCCGAGGACACGGAAAGCGTCGCCGGTGTGCCGCAGGTGGCCGGGTTCGTCGTCCGCGACGCAAGTCTCAACGCCTCGAACTACCGTGCGACCGAAACGCTCGACGCCTACCTCGCGCGGCACGGCATCGTCGCCATCTCGGCCGTCGACACGCGCGCTCTCACGCGACACCTGCGCGATCACGGCGCGCAAAACGGCGCCATCGGCACCCTCGCTCCCGACGCGCTTTTGCGAAAGGCGCGCGAGGCCCCTTCGATGTTGGGCCAGGATCTCGTCAAGCGGGTCACGCCCAAGGAGCCGTACGCCTTCACCGAGTCGATGGGCGCTTGGGCGACGGGGGCGCGTCGCCCTCCCGTCCGGCACGTGGTGGCGATCGACCTCGGCCTGAAACGCAACATCTTGAGGTGCCTCGTCGACGCGGGGTGCCGGCTCACGGTCGTGCCCGCGACGACCGGGGCGAACGACATCCTCTCGCTTCGTCCGGACGGCGTTTTTCTCTCGAACGGCCCGGGCGATCCGGCTCCGGTCACCTATGCCATCGAGACCATCAAAGCGTTGCTAGGCAAGACGCCCCTTTTCGGGATTTGTCTCGGACATCAGCTTCTCGCCCTCGCGCTCGGTGCGACGACTTACAAGCTGAAGTTCGGCCACCGCGGCGTGAACCAGCCGGTGCTCGACAAGACCACGGGAAAGATCGAGATCACGACCCAAAACCACGGGTTTGCCGTCGACTTGAGCTCGCTCGATGGGCGAGCAGAGACGACGCACCTTCATCTGAACGACAAGACGAGCGAGGGGCTCGCCGTTGCCGAGCTCAACGCCTTTTCGGTGCAATACCATCCGGAAGCCGCCGCCGGGCCGCATGACGCGCTCTACCTTTTCGAGCGCTTCACCAACATGATCGACCGGGCTCGCGGCTAGGCGCGCCGGCGCCGCGGGCGACGACGATTCACTTGCGCTTGGCGAAAAGATCGCCGAGCGTGCCGAAACTTTTGCCCGCCGGTTCCCCCTTCGGGTCACCGCGACCCCGGTGTTGCTCGAACTCGCGCCGCTCGACGTCGGCGTTCAAGGCGACGACCGAGAGCTTGATGCGGTTTCGTTCGTCGATGTCGATGATCTTCGCTTCGAGCTCGGTGCCGAGCGGAAACATCTTGCGCAGATCGGCGCCGCGCGGGACGCCGAGCTCCTGGACCGGAACGAGGCCGCGCATGCCGCGCTTGTGCGAACCCCCGCCGCTCACCGGGAGCTGCAAGAAAACGCCGTAGCGCTCGACGAGCGCGACGGTGCCGCGGACATTCGCCCCGACGACCAGCGCACCCCCGGCGGCCCCCGCGGGCGCGGCGATCGGCTCGGCGTCGGGCTCCTCGTCGGCCGGCGGACGAACGAACACCGGGACGAGCCGAACCGCGCCAGGCCGGCCGCCGGTTTCGACGACCCGCGCCGTGATGCGAGATCCGATCTTGACGGTGAGCTCGCCCTCCTTGCCCGTGAGGTCCTTGGACTCGATGAAACCCTCTTGCTTGCCGTCGAGCTCGACGAAAACAGCGTCGCGTCCGACCTGCACGACGACGACGTCGAGCTCTTCGCCCACGTCGAAGGAACGGCGTCGCGGTGTTCGCCCCGCCTCGCCTTCGAAAAGCGCCGCAAAAGACTCGCCTTTGGGGTCGTTGGGCATCGGAGTTCTCTTAGCATAGCCATCCAGGAAATGGCCCGCTCGCGGCGTCGTCGAGTGGCCGCGCGGCCCCCTTGGGCTATATTGCGCGACCTCGGATGTCGTCACCCCCCAAAACGATCCACCTGGTCAGCCTCGGGTGCGTCAAAAACCGCGTCGACAGCGAGGTCATGCTCGGGGCGGCCGAGCATGCCGGCTACTTGCACGTCGAGCGCGCCGAGGATGCCGAGATCATCGTGGTGAACACCTGCGGGTTCATCGGCGAAGCGAAGAAAGAGTCGATCGAGACCATTTTCGAGATGGCTTCTTACAAGGAAAGCGGGGCGTGCAAGAAGCTCGTCGTCGCCGGATGCCTCTCCCAGCGGCATCCCGAGGAGCTCGCCGCCGAAATGCCCGAGGTCGACCACTTCCTCGGGTCGAGCGACATGCTCGGTCTTCGTTCGGTCCTGTCCGGTCAAGCCGAGCGGATGCTGGTCGGCGATCCCGCAAGTTGGCTCATTCGTTCGACCGATCCGCGCGTCGTCTCGACCGGCAGCGCGAGCGCCTACGTCAAAATCGCCGAGGGGTGCAACCGCAGCTGCTCGTTCTGCGTGATTCCGCGCCTGCGCGGCTTACAGAGGTCACGAACCGCCGACGACGTCGTGCGCGAGGTCGAGCTGCTCGCGGCGCGAGGCGTGTTCGAGATCAACTTGGTCTCGCAGGACACGATCGCGTATGGGCGCGACCTGCCGCCCGGCGAGCGATCGAGCCTCGAGCTGGTCGTTCGGCGCGTCGCCGACGTGCCCGGCGTTCGCTGGGTGCGTCTCTTCTATCTCTATCCGGAGACGATGAGCGACGGCTTGGTCGAGCTTCTTGCGCAACATCCTCGCGTTCTGCCCTACGTCGACATGCCGCTCCAGCACGCCGCCGACGCGATGCTGCGCCGCATGCGAAGGGGTCACGGCGGCGACCGGCTGCGAAAGCTCGTCGAGCGGCTGCGTCGCGACGTCCCCGGGCTCACGTTTCGGACGGCGTTCATCGTGGGCCATCCGGGCGAAACGGACGAGGAGTTCCGCGAGCTCTTGGAATTCGTGCGCTGGGCGGAGTTCGATCGGGTGGCCGCGTTCCGTTATTCGGACGAGGAGGGGGTGCCGAGCGAGACGATGGACGGCAAGGTTGTCGAAAAAATCGCGGCGGCGCGCTACCGCAAGCTCATGGCGGCACAGCGACCGATCTCGCATGCGAAAAACACGAAGCTCGTCGGTCAGACGCTCGAGGTGATCGTCGAAGGGACGAGCGACGAGCACGAGTACGTTTTGATGGGTCGCCACGCCGGTCAGGCGCCGGAGATCGACGGCCAAGTGTACCTCTCGGGCGGCGAGGCGAAGCCCGGAACGCTCCGCCGCGTGCAGATCACGCAAGCGTCCGACTACGACCTCGTGGGCGAGCTACTCGAAGAACGCGAGACGCTCCCCCGTGTCCCGCCGATCGCACCGGCACGCCGCGTCGCGCTCCGTGTCGTGCCAGCGTCGTACCGCTGAAGCGCCCGGCACATTTGGCGCTTGCCCGCCGCCTCAGCCGAACTATCCTCGATCCGGCCATGAAGCAAGCGACGATTCGAAGCGTTTGTGAGTGCCAGAGTCAACTCGAGGCGATTCTAGACCAGCACCGCTACGTCGTCGCCGGCTTCGCGATCGCTCCCGACCGCGTGCGCGAGCGCTCGCCCGCCCACAGCATCGAAGCCGACCACCGTCGTTTCGATGTCGCCTGGCTCTGCCCCTACTGCGGCCGCAACACGCTTCGTAGCTTCAGTGCCGACGCCCTCGCCTGGGGCGACGCCGAACCCCCACCCCCAGCCATCGTCCCGCCCGTTCAGCCCCCTGCTCCCGGCGGCCCAGGACCCGCAACCAGCCTCTCCATGGCACCCAAGGGCATGGCAGCCAAGGTCCCCCCTTCCCCCTCGGTCCGCCCCCTCCCGGCGCGCCCCGTCACCTCCAGCAATCCCTCAGCCCCGCCGGCGAAAGCGCCCACGTCGAATCCCCCGAGCGCTGCCACCGCGGTGGCCCTCAAATCGCTGGTCAGCCAGTCACGACCGCCGAGCCGCCCACCGCCGGCGCCGGCCAGCACGCCGCCCCCCCGCCCCACGCCGGCGCCGACCAGCGCGCCTCCCCGACCCGCGCCGACCGCAGGAACCCCGCCGACCGTAGGAACCCCGCCGACCGATCCGCACAAGCCGAGTTGAGCGGTGAGCTAGTCGCTCTCCATCTCGCGCTTCAGGAAGATCGCGCCGTCGGTGACGACCTTCTCGCCGGGCTGGATGCCGCTCGACACGCGCACCTTGCCATCGACTTCGGGACCGGTTTCGACGATCCGCTGCCGGAAGACATTGCCCTCGGTCGCGACGATCACGCGCGTGTGCTGACTGTCGGTGAGGATCGCGCGCGAGGGGAGGAGGATCGCCTTTCGCTCTGTCGCGTTGGTGAGCTCGATGCGAGCGAACATTTCGGGCTTCAGGCGATTGCCCGGGTTGGGCACGACACAGCGGAGCTTCACCGTATGGCTCATCGGGTCGAGGACGTCGCCGACATGGTCGATCTTGCCGGCAAAGGCCTCGCCCGGGTAGGCCGGAACGCGCACGTTGATCGAAGCGCCCGGGGTCACGAGACTGAGGTCCTGCTCGTACAAATCGGCGAGCACCCAGACCGTGCCGAGATCGCTGATCGTGAGGAGCGGCGAAACGCCGTCGGCCCGCACTTCCTGCCCGACGAGGATATTGCGTTCGACGATGGTGCCCGCGATGCGCGCGCGGAGCGACGCGCTCACGTTGGGGCCCGAAGCCGAGAGACTGAGCGATCGAAGTTGGGCGCTGCCGCGGGCGGCCTCGGCCTTCGCCTTCTTGTAATCGGCCTCGATCTGCGCCGCTTCCTTGTCCGAGATGGCCCCTTCGAGCCGCAGCTTGCTCGCTCGCTCGAGCGCTTTTTCCGCGACAGAAAGGTCTTGTTCCGACTTCTGCGCCTCGGCTTGCAATCCCGCGGCCTGCGCCGACGTTAGCTCGACCAGCGCTTGACCGTCCTTTACCTTTTCGCCGAGCTGGACCAAGATCTTTGCCACCCGTCCGTCGATCGGAGACGCCACTCGCTGCGTATGATCCTCGTCGAACGCGACGCGACCGGTAAGCTGCACGCTCGGAGCCACGTCCGCCTCCTGCGCGACCTCGACCTTGATGTAATTGAGCCGCGGACTGCTCGGATCGAGGCGGATGAAATCCCGTCTGCGCTCTTCGGCCGTGGCGGGTGTCGCACGGGCATTGCAACCGGCCATGATGCCGCAAACGATGAGGAGAGCGAGGGCAAGCACACGATGCTCGGTCATTTCAGATCACTCCCCACGGCGCGACGCAAGTCGACGCGTGATTGCCGGTAGTCGTCCTGCGCGCGCAGATACTGAGCGCGAGTCTCGAGAAACGTGCGCTGAGCCTCGAGTAGCTCGATGAGCGAGATGGCGCCCGCCTTGTAGGATTTCTCGGCGACCTTGAGGGCGTTCTCGGCGCGTTCGATCATCCCTCCTCCCTCGAAGATGCCGAGCAGCGCTCTGGCGCGCTCGAGCTGGCGCGCCGCGTCGGTGACTTCGCGGCGGATCAGGATCTCGAGCCGCGCCCTGTCGTTCGCCGTGCGGCGGATCTCGAGCTCCGCGCGGCCGACGTTGGCCTGGTTTCGGTCGAAGACGGGCAACGGCAAAGAGACGCCGAAACCGAGGGTATTGGGGTTGTCGCCCGAAACCGCGAATTCGCTGTGCGTGTAGCTCGCGCTGAGAGTGATGTCGGGCAGCGCTTCGCGGCGCGCGGATCCGAGACTCGCTTCGGCGAACGCTCGGGCGCGTTCGGTTGCGCGAATGTCTGGACGGTTTTCGAGCGCTCTCGCGACGAGGGCGGGCAACGGAACCGCGACGTCGGGCGCATGGTCCTCGACGAGCGGTTGCGGCAGCTCGGCCGTCGATCCGAGTCCGAGCAGCGCCGCGAGCTTTTGGCGCGCGAGGTCGTACTCCGTTTCTGCAGCGACGACGTCGGTCTGGTACTTGAGCCCTTCGAGCTCGATCTTCCTGAATTCGGCCTCCGAAATCTCGCCTGCCGAAAATCTCGCGCGCGATAGGCGCACGGTCTCGGCGTACCGATCGCGAATGTCGTAGGACAGCTGCCGTTCGGATTGTTCGCGCTCGACGTCGGCGAAGGCCGACCTCACGGCGTGCGCGATCTCCCGGAGCGCGTCCTCGACTTGCAAGCGTCGCAGCTCGAGACCGCGGTCGGCCGCCCGCGAGCGAGCACTCCGCTTGGCCCAGACATCGATGAGCTCGGCGATGGCGACGGTCTGGACGGGCTGTGAGAAGAAACCCGGAGACGCGGGCGCTCCGCTGGCCGTGTTGTAAACATTGCCCGACCCGATGGGAAGGTTACCGACCGAGTAGGACAGAACGGGATTCGGGTAGAGCCTGGCCGCTACCTGATCGAGCTCGGCGGCGCGGATCTCGAGGCGGGCCGCGATGACGTCCCGGTTTCGTTCGAACGCGATCGCCACCGCCTGGTCCATCGTGAGAGACGCTCCTTCCCCGCGCGCCGAGCGCGCGGCGACGAGGGCGAGCGCCACGACAAAGACGATCGCGAGGAGCCGCGCGTTCATTGGGCCCCCCTGCGCGCGAGACGGCCGGAGCCGAACCAACGGTCCACGAGCTCGTAGAGCGTCGGCAGGATGAGCAACGTCAAAAGGGTCGATGAGATGAGACCCCCGATGATCACGATGGCGAAGGGTCGAAGCGTTTCCGATCCGATCGCGTGCGACATGGCCGCCGGCACCCGCCCGAGCGCGGCGAGGATCGCCGTCATCAAAACGGGTCGAAGGCGCTGAGCGACCGCCTTCATGATGGCGTCCTTGGAGTCGCTGCCGTGCTCGGCGTGGGCCTGCCGGATGTACGTGACCAGAAGAACTCCGTCCATCACCGCAACGCCGAACAGCGTGATGAACCCCACCGCGGCCGACACCGAGAGCACGTTGTGCGTCAAGTAGAGAGCGAAGACGCCGCCGACCGTCGCGAAGGGGACGTCGAGGAGCACGACGATCGCGGGTAGCGCCGAGCGGAACGTCAGATAGAGGAGGATGAAAATCACGCCGATCGAGATCGGCACGATGACCATCAGGCGCTTCATCGCGCGCCGCTGGTTCTCGAACTCGCCGCCCCAAGTGAGGTAATACCCCTCCGGCAGCTGGACTGACTTTTTCACGTTGGCCTGGGCTTCGTCGACGAACGAACCCATGTCGCGCCCTTCGATGTTGCATTTCAGCGCCAAGAACCTGCCCCCTTGCTCGCGGTTGATCTGCGTTCTTCCCATGTCGACGTGCACGTTGGCGAGCGTTCCGAGCGGCAGCCGCATCGACCCGGCGGGCACCTCGAGCCGGCCCACCGCGTAGGTGTCGCCCTCTTGCGGGCTCGGCAGCTTCACCCGCACCCCGACGCGTCGCTCCCCTTCCCACATCGCCGTAGCCAGCGTGCCGCCGTACGCGCTGGCGAGCGTCTCTTCGACGTCCTTCACCGGCAGCCCTACGCGCGAAGTCGCCTCGCGATCGATGTCGGCGACGATGTGCTGCGCTTTGCCGGCCCTGTAGATTTCGACGTCGCGCGCCCCGTTGGTGGCCGACAGGACCCGCTCGACGTCGGTGAGCTTTTCGTGCATGAGGGTGAGATCGTCGCCGTAGATCTTGACGACGATCTGGCCTCGAATGCCGGAAATGGACTCCTCGACGCGGTCCTTTATCGGCTGGCTGAAGTTGTAGTCGATGCCCGGCCGTTTCTCGAGCTCGGTCCGCATGGCGTTCACGACCTGCTCCTTGGTTCGGCCGCTCTTCCATTCGCTTTCAGGTTTCATGAGCACGAACGTTTCGGCCTGGTTGGGGGCCTCGTCGTCGGTGCCGTCTTCGGGGTGCCCCTGCTCGGTCAGAACATCGTCGACCTCGGGGAACTTCAGAAGCACCAACCTCAGATCCCTCAGCACTTCCGCGCCCCTTTCGAGCGAGGTCTCGGTCGGCATCGTGACCGTAACGTGGATGTCCCCCTCGTTCATCTCCGGAAGGAACTCGGTGCCGAGCCTCGGAACGAGAATCACGGCGAGTGCGAGGATCGGCACGGCGGCCAGGCAAGTGATCACGGGATGCTTGAGGAGCCGGCGCAAGGCGTCGAGGTACTTGGCGCGCAAGAAAACCAGAAACCGCGGCTCGGTCTCTCGAACTTCGACGTGCCGCATCAACACGACCGTGAGCGCCGGCACGCATGTGAGGGTGAAGAAAAGAGCGCCGGCGAGGGCAAAGGCGAACGTGAGCGCCACCGGGCGGAAGATGCGCCCCTCGACCCTTTCGAGCGTGAACACCGGCAGCATCGCCGCAACGATGATGGACAGCGAAAAGAGGATGGGGCGAACGACCTCCTTCGATGCCTTGGCGACGACGTCGACGACCTCGCCTGGCGCCGGCTTTTTCTCGGCCATGTGCCGGTACACGTTCTCGACCAGAATCACGGCGCCATCGAGCAGGATTCCGAAATCGATGGCCCCGACACTCATCATGTTGGCCGGAACGCCCGCAAGATGAAGACCTGCGAAGGCCGAGAAGAGAGCGAGCGGCATCGTGACGGCCACGGCGAACGACCCCGAGAGCGCCCGCAAGAACAGCCACAAGACGAGCGCGACCAGCGTCGCCCCCTCGAGCATGTTGTGGGCCGCCGTCGAGAGCGTCGAGTCGACGAGCTTCGTGCGATCGTAAAACGGCACGATGCGCATTCCCTTCGGCAAGACGTCGCGGTTGATGCGCTCGACGGCTTCGTGAACGCCCGTCAAGACCTCGCGCGGATTTTCTCCCCGCCGGAGCAAGACCGTGCCCTCGATCGAATCGATCGACTCGCCTCGCGCCACGGCGCCGCGCCGAGGCGTGTACCCCTCGACGACCTTGGCCACGTTGCGAACGAGCACGGGCGTGCCGTTCTCGGCCGTGACCACCGCTCTCTCGATGTCGGCGGCGCTCTGAAGGTAGCCGCGGCTTCGCACGACGAACTCGGTCTCGCCATACTGAACGTAGCCGCCGGACGTCGCGCCATTCGACCCGGCCACGGCGCCGATGAGCTCTTTTAGCGTGAGCCCGCTCGCGCGAAGTCGCGCCGGATCGGCAAGCACGTGATACTCCTTCTGGTAGCCTCCGAAGCTCACGACGTCGGCTACGCCGGAGACGCGCATCAGGTGCTTTTCGACGACCCAGTCTTGCCAGCTGCGGAGCTCGCTCGGGCTGTGGTGATCGCTCTCGAGCGTGTACTGGTAGACTTGGCCCACCGGCGTATCGTTCGGGCCGAGCGTCGGCACGATGCCCTCGGGTACCTCGGCGCTCGGTAGCTTTTCCGCTACCTGTTGGCGCGCGAAGTAGATGTCGACACCGTCCTCGAACGTGACGATGACCTGCGACAGCCCGAACGACGTGATCGAGCGCTGCACCAGCACGTTGGGCACGCCGAAGAGGGCGCGCTCGATCGGGATGGTGACCTGCTTTTCAACCTCTTCGGGTGCTTGCCCCGGGTCCAGGGTGATGACCATCACCTGGACGTTCGTGACGTCCGGAAACGCCTCGATCTTGAGACGGCTCAACGTGTGGATGCCGAAGAGCGCAAAACCGACGGTCAGGACGAGGGTTGCGATTCGCCGCCGGACGGCCAGATCGATGAGGCGTTCGAGCATGGAGTGGAGCGGGCAAGGTCCGCTCCCCACGTGCAAGGGTCGTACTCACGCGGCAGATGCGCCTAACTGTTGGTCGAAACTTGCTTTTGCCCCTAGCACCCGGAGCCCGCCCCCAAGCTTCTTGTAGAAGAAAACTTAGTCCCTGCCCGCGTCCGTGGGAGGTAGGATGCACACGCCCATTCCCGTGCAGCCGAGAGCGCAGGCCGGCTCGCTCACCCAGAAGCCGTTCCCGTCGCACTGCTGGGGCACGTCTCTATCGCATTGTCGGGCCATGGGATCGCAATCGCCGCTGCAGACGCCGTTGTTGCAGACGTGGGCGCAATCGGCCCCCTTGACCCACTGCCCGTTCGGCCCGCAGGTCTCGGGCGTCTTGTTCTCGCAGCGCACGTCGACGTTGGGCATGCAGACGCCGCAGATTCCGTCGCCCACGCACAGGCTGGTGCAAACGGGCCCGTCGTTCTGGTACATCCCATTCGCGTCGCAACGCAGAGGCTGCTGGCCGGTGCAGGCTCGCATGTCGGCCGAACAGGGGCCGGCACAGACCCCCTTGCCGATGCATGCGTTCGCGCACGCGCCGCCGTCGTTCTTCCAGTGACCGGTCGGGTCGCAAAGCTGCGGCTGTCCGCCGTTGATACATTGCCGGTCGCCGGGGGTGCAGTCGCCGCAGGCTCCGTTGCCGAAGCAAACGCCGCCGCAGGCACCGGTCGCATCGTCTTTCCACTGCCCGGCCGCGTCACAGGTTTGCGGGGTCTTGCCGTTGCATTTCTTGTCGCCGGGCACGCAGACGCCGACGCAACTGCCGCCGCTGCAAAGGAAGGGGCAATCGACCCCGTCCGAGTATGCGCCCGTGTTGTCGCAAGTCTGGGGCGTCTTGTTCATGCACCTCTTCGCCGGTGGCCTGCAGATGCCTCCGCACGTACCCGACGTGACAGCACCGTTGACAGCGGTAATGCAAACGTTGGGACACGGAGTGTTGTCGACCCACGCTCCCGCGGTGTTGCAAACCTGCTGGGTGAACCCAATGCACCGAGTGCGGCCGGGGACGCAGGCGCCCGCGCAGGCGTTGGGGGTGACGGCGGAGTTGCAAAAGAAGGGGCAGGGGCCGGGCGTCCACACACCGAGCGCGTTGCAGATCTCCAAAGTCATCGCGCCGGCACACCTCGTTTGACCGGGAACGCACGCACCCTGGCATGCGCCATCTTTGCAGACGTATTGGCACGTCGTCATGGTCACCCACACACCCCCCGTGCAGCTCTGACGGACGTTGCCGCTGCACTGCAGATCGCCCGGCGTGCAAGCCATGCATTGCCCAGCGCTGCAGATCGGGACGGTGCAAGCCAATCCGGTGTTCGACCAACTCCCGTTACCGTCGCAGAGCTGGGGCTGAAGGGTCTGAGTGCCGGCGCACTGCCGGTCGCCGGGCGTGCACATCCCACTGCAAGCGTTGTTCAGGCAAACGTAAGGGCACGTGGCCACCGCTTGCCATGCGCCCGTCTCGTTGCAGGTCTGGAGAACGGCCCCCGTCGAGTCGCATCGAAATCTTCCCGGCACGCACGACCCTCCGCACATGTTGCCGACGCAGACGTAGGTGCACGGCTGGCCCGCGCCCCAAGTGCCGTCGGCATCGCAAGTGTATTGGGTGCCGGCCTCGCATTTGGTCACGTTGGGTTGGCACTTGCCGACGCATGCGCCCCCTGCGCAGAAATTCGGGCAGTTCGCTTCCGTCTGCCAGGTGCCGCCGGCGCTGCAGGTCCGGAGGGTCGCGCCGGCGCAGTCCTTCTGACCGGGCTGGCAATCGACGCTCGCGTCACCGGCGTCGCCAGGTCGATCCGCGGACGCATCCGACGCGTCCGCGGGCCCGCCGTCGGGTGGCTTCGGCGCGCCGGAATCGCGGTTCACCAGCGTGAAGTCGCCGAGGAGACTGGTACAGCCGAGCGATCCGACGGCAACCGCGAAGCCGAGCACCATCGGGCACCACAGGCGCCTCGACCGTTTCGCAATCACGCCTTTCGACATCGCTCCATCCAGCTTATGGAATGCGTTCCCGCCGAGCATCGATGGGCCGACGTTCATGGAAGAAAGCCCCTGATGAGCCGCGACCATATCATCGAGCGTGTGAGTAGACCACTCGCACCTCGAAGCACGGAGCTGCTCGCCGACGGGATCATGCCTTGTCCTTACCCAGTCCGTAGTCCGCGATTTTCTTTGCAATTGTGGGGTAGGAAACGCCGAGCAGGCGGGCGACTTGCGTTCGATTGCCCTGCGCGAACGCGAGCAGCTTGGCGATGTACATCGCTTCCAGCCGCTCGAGCGTCGGCGGTTGCCCCGACTCGTCGAGCTCGACGGCGAAGAATCCGGCCGCATCCGGGCCGTCGCCGCTCGGCCCGGAGAGGACGATGCTTTCGGGACCGATGGTGTCGCCGGTCGACAGGATGACCGCTCGCTCGACGAGGTTTTTGAGCTCGCGAACGTTGCCTGGGTAATCGTACGAGCCGAGGATCTTCTCGGTCTCGCGCGCGAAGACGAGTTTGTGCTTTTTCATCCGCAAAGCGAACATCGCGACGAACTTTCGTGCGAGCGGGACGATGTCGTCGCGCCGCTCGCGGAGCGGGGGTAGTCGCAGGTGAAAGACATCGAGACGGTGGTAGAGGTCGAGGCGGAACGCGCCCCGCTTCACCTCGGCGGCGAGGTCTTTGTTCGTCGCGGCAATGACTCGAAGATCGACCTTGAGATCGCGGGTACCGCCGAGCCTCCTGAACGTCATCTCTTCGAGCACCTTGAGCAACTTGGCCTGGGTGCCCGGGCGCATCTCGCCGATCTCGTCGAGAAAGAGCGTGCCTTGATCGGCGGCCTCGAAGAGCCCGCGCTTCTGCGCTTTCGCATCGGTGAACGCCCCCTTCTCGTAACCGAAGAGCTCGCTCTCGAGTAAGTTTTCCGGCAAAGATGCGCAGTTGATCTCGATGAACGGCATGAGGCAACGTCCGGGCGTCTTTCGGTGAATGAGGTTGGCCACCAGCTCCTTGCCGGTGCCGGACTCGCCCTGAATGAGCACCGTGGTGTCTTCCGAGAGCGCGACCTTCTCGACCATCTGCACGACGTCGCGGATCGCGGCGGACTCTCCCAGCGCGAGGTCGCCTTGCGCCGCTTTCTCCCGGTCTGCGAGGTTTCGCACTTGGTTGCGCAGGCGCTTGGCCTCGAGCGCGCGCCGGAAGGTCACGATGAGCTCGGGCAATCGAACGGGTTTCGCGAGGTAGTCGAAAGCGCCGAGCTTGAGCGCCTGGACGGCGCTCGACACGTCGGCATAGGCGGTGGCCATCACGACCAGCGTGTCGATGCCGCGCTCGCGCGCCTCGCCGAGAAGGACTTCGAGCAACTTGACGCCGTCGGTGTCAGGGAGGTTCCGATCGAGGATGACGAAATCGGTCGGCTCCTTTTGCCAAGCGCGCAGACCCGCCTCTCCGCTCGACGAGCTCGAGACGTCGAAGCCGTCGGTGCTGAGCGCCTCTTCGACCACGATGCGGAACGTTTTCTCGTCGTCGATGACGAGCACACTCGGTTTCATCCGAAGCTCTCCTCGCGCCTGACCGGAATCCGGACCTTCAGCAGCGCGCCACCGAGATCGGGAGCCGCTTGGGCTTCGAGCTTGCCGCCATGGGCTTGCACGTAGCGCAGCGAAGTGGGAAGCCCGAGCCCCGTGCCGTTCGGCTTGGTCGTGAAAAAAGGCTCGAACATGTGCAAGCGCGCCTCTTCGGACATGCCGGGACCGTCGTCGGCCACGTCGAGAATGGCCTCTCCGTCTTCGACACGAGCGCGGATGTGGACCTTGCGCCCGGCCTCCACTGCGTTCTTGAGCAAGTTCATGACGACCCCCTGAATCTTGTGGCCGTCACACTCGAACATGAGGTGCGGCGGGATATCGACCACCACTTCGGCTCCGCGGTCGGCGATGAGGTCGCCGAGCGTGTCGACTGCGCGATGCACGACGACCGACAAGTCCTCCGGTCGCTTGTCGAGGCGCGGTGACCGCGAGAACGACGAAAGCGAATCGACGACGTCGCGCAAGCGGTTGATCTCGGAAAAGACCCGCGTTCGAAGGCGCGCGACGCGCGGGCTCGTGGGGTTCTCGACGATGAGCTCGACGGCCATCCCGAGCCCGTTGAGCGCGTTCTTCAGCTCGTGGGCAATGGCAGCCGACGTCTTGCCCATGGCAGCGAACCTTTCGACCTCGACCAGCGCCTTTTGCGCGGCCTCGAGCTCTCGGGTTCTCGAAGTGACCCTTTGCTCGAGCGTGTTCGCCGCCTCGCGAAGCTCGCGGTCACGTTCCAAAATTCGCTTTTCCATCTCGAGGAAATCGTTGACCAGCGCGCCGAGCTCGTCCCCGCCGACCACGGCGTGGACGTCGGTCGACGGGCCCCCCTGCCCGGTCGCAATCCTGACCGCGCTCCTCCTCAAGAGCTCGAGGGGCCGGGTGAGGTAAGCAGAGAACCAAAGGCCGGCACCCGCTGCGACGAGCACGCCGAACAGGAGAATGGTCGCGAGGACCCACACCTGACGCTGCACGTTTTCGATGAGCGCCCACCAGGGTCTGCGAAAAACGACGACGAAATCGCTGCGCGCTTGCACGGTGGCAAATCCGAAAAGCGATTCCTCGCCGCCCGCCCGCCCGCTCACTGCCCCCGATTCGTCGAGCAAAGCCGCGTGCACCACGTGGGCCCATTGAGACTCGGGCGCCACCAGCGCCCGATCGGTCGGAAAGATGACGCGACCCGTCTTGTCGGCGAGAACCGCCTCGGTGTTGGGCGGCAGTTTGTCGCGCAAGCTCGGCACGATGATGTTCGCCTGGTCGAGCGCGATGATACCCATGAGCGCGCCGACGAACTTTCGCTTGCGAACGATGGGCTGCACGATGTTCACCGTTCGGCCGACCGATGGATCGTCGGCGACGTGGAACATCACGTCCGAGCCGGCGTTCTTCACCGCCTGAAACCATGCCAGGTTGCCGAAGCGTCGGTTCTTGAACTCCGGCTTGTCGGGCACGGCGCCGACACATTCGCCGTCGGCCGACACGAGCAGAACCGCCGTGTTGTAGAGAACGGAATGTTGATGGGTGTCCTCGAGCAGCTGAGCCTCGGGGCTCGGATCCTCGTCGGAGAGATCGACTTGCGGCGAGAGCGCTAGGCGGGCAAGCTCGTCCTCCAGGATCTCGAGGTTGTCGCGCAGCGCGAAGGCGCGGTTTTCGGCGAGGAGCTGGTGCTCGCGGGTCAGACGCTCTCGGGCGTTCTGCGCCGATTGGTAAATCAGGATGCCGCCGGTCAGCCCGATCGACAGGACCAGCAAAACCGACAGAACGAGTGAGAGTTTCGTCCGTAAGGTCAACGGGTCGTTTGTACCACGCACTGCGCTTTGGGGCCGTCGCGCTCGACTCGGTCGACGTCAGCCCCTCGGCGCGCCCGCGAGTTTCAAGAGAACCCGGCGGAGGGCGGTCGCCTTCGGTCTCTCGCCGCCACGCTCGCGTAGGTAGACGGCCTGCTTCAGCGCCCGCGCGGCTTCTTCTCGCTTGCCGATTCGGGAGAGGACGTCGCCGAGCGACGCCCAGCGGGCTGCGTTTTCTTCGTCGAGCGCGCACGCCTCGCGCAGCGCCACCGCCGCTCGGCGCAGCTCCCCCTTTCGCCGAAGTTTCTGCGCCCGCGTCGCCAGATCGCGCGCTCGCTCGACGAAGTCGACGTCCCCCGCCGGAGCCGGGTCGAGCCGCTGCGGAACACCCGAAGGGGTGGAACACCCGGAGGGGCCGGACTTCCCAGGGTCGTTCTCTACTCGTTCTGAAGCCTGTTTGCCCACCTTGTGGTCTCCGCATCTCCAAAGCAGATAGATCGCTCGAAGGGATGCGAACCGCGTGCCGCGCGCGGCGATACCCCGCCCAAGGGCCTCCGGGCGCTTGGGGCCGGGGCCTAGGCCCCTCGACCCTGACAGCGCGATCACATGGAGGCCTGGTACAGGGCGAAAAGATCGGCCCGTGTGCAGGGGCGCGGGTTTAATCGATGGCAGGCATCCTCGATGGCGCCGTCGGCGAGGGGGTCGATTTGTTCGGGCCTGACGCCGGCGGCTCGAAGTGAATCCGGCAAGCCGAGCTCGGCGCGGAGCTCGCGCAATCTCGCCGAAAGCGCGCGCGAGGACGGCTTGACGCCGAACGCACGAGCTGCCTCGCCGAGTCGCGCTTCGACCGTCTCGCCGTTGAAATCGACCACCGCCGGCAAGCAAAGCGCGTTGGCGAGCCCGTGGTGCAGGGCGCAGAGGTTCGAGAGCGGATGAGCGAGCGAGTGGCAGGCGCCGAGCCCCTTTTGAAAAGCGACGGCGCCCATCATCGCCGCCTTCATCATCGCACCGCGCGCGCCGAGGTCGGTGGGACTGGCGACCGCGCGCGCGAGGTTCGCGGCGACGAGACCGAGGCCGCCGAGCGCGATGGCATCGGCCATGGGATGGTCGCCGAGCGCGACGAACGCCTCGAGGCAATGCGTGAGCGCGTCGAACCCCGTCGCCGCCGTCGTTCGCGCCGGCATGGTGAGGGTGAGCTCGGGATCGAGAATGGCCGCGGTTGGCATCAGGTGGGGCGAGAAGATCACCGTCTTTCGATGGTTCGCATCGAGCGTCACGACTCCGCTGCGACCCACTTCGCTTCCCGTTCCCGCCGTCGTCGGCAGGGCCAGCATCGGCGGGACGTTGGGCGTGATGTACGCGTCGCCGCCCGTGGCGTCGTCGTACTCGACCAGCGGTCGCTCGTGGACCCCCGGGCGAGCTCGGAGGCGGATGATCTTTCCGACGTCGAGCGGCGATCCGCCGCCCACGGCGACGATCAGCTCGGCGCCCGATTCGCGGTACGCGCGCACGCCGTCCTCCACGTTCTTCTCCACGGGATTCGAATCGACGCCGTCGAAGGTCGCGACGCTGATTCCTGCTTTTCGAAGCGCCTCCGCAACGGGCGCGAGAAGGCCCGTCGCCACGACACCCTTGTCGGTCACGAGGAGCGCTTTGGTAACGCCGAGACGTTTTGCCTCATTTCCCGTCTCAGCCGCAGCTCCGTCGCCGAACAGCACGCGCGTCGGGAATGACCAGATCGCCACTTTTGCCATGCCCCGAGTCTATACCCGAACGTCGTCGAGTTGCTCCCCGGCACGACGGACTACCACCCCCGCGGAATTCGCCCGGACAAGCAGATGATCGTATTCGGCGCTCGCGATGCGGGCGCTCAAGTCGCCGCTCAAATGGCTTCGAAGTAGCGGCGAAGCTCCCAGTCGGTGACGGCGCGGTCGTATTGTCTGATCTCCCATTCGCGCGTTCGCACGTAATGATCGACGAACGGCGCGCCGAGGATCTCGCGCGCGGCCGCGCTTTGGGCCAAGAGCTTCGTCGCCTCGTCGAGCGTGCGGGGCAACGGCTTGTGCACCTCACCGGACGCGCTGGCGTCACCGCTCGCGGGGGGCGGCGGGCTCGCTTGTCGCGAGATGCCATGAAGGCCGGCTGCAAGACAGGTCGCAATGGCGATGTAGGGGTTGATGTCCGCCGCCGTCTGCCGGTACTCGACCCGCGTCGCGGTCGCGTCGCCGGCTCCGATCACGCGGATGGCGCAGGTGCGGTTCTCGAAACCCCAGCTCGAGGTGAGCGGCGCCCAAACGCCGGGCACGTAGCGCTTGTAGCTGTTGATCGTGGGCGAATAGAGGGCGGTCAGCTCGGGCATGAGCTCGACCTGACCGGCAATGTAATGACGCATCAGCTTGGAGAGCCCGTTCGGATCGTCGGGCGCCGAGAAGACGTTCCTCCCCTTTTGCCACAAGCTCTGGTGGATGTGGCCCGACGAACCGGGAAGATCGGCGTTCCACTTGGCCATGAACGTGACCGATAGGTCGTGCTCGAAAGCGATCTGCTTCATCGCCGTCTTGAAGAGCGCCGCCTTGTCGGCGGCACGCAGGCAATCGTCGTAACGAATCGCCACTTCGCAGACACCGGGCCCGGTTTCGGTGTGCAAACCCTCGATCTCGATGTCGAACGCCTGCATACCGTCGAGAATGCTGCGCATGAGCGCGCCGTTTTGCCC
>Ga0075425_100001344_pt1 | contig 24069 bp, 13 predicted proteins | sample SoiMethybrSBSTD4_FD_75300 | JGI IMG/M metagenome (GOLD analysis project Ga0075425, IMG submission 75300) | Bulk soil microbial communities from a Populus tree surrounding site in Tennessee, USA - Soil MetaG P. TD hybrid SBSTD4 | ecosystem: Environmental > Terrestrial > Soil > Tree plantation...
TCCGTCACGGCCCATCCCTTGAGCCGCCAGGGATCGGCGGCATTGGGCGCCGAGTAGAGGCCGGTCCTGTCGGTGTGATACGCGAACACTTCCACGCCGGCGGCGGGCTTGCCCGCGGCGTCGAGCACCAGTCCATGGATCGTCAACGGCGTGCCCGGCTCGTTCGCCGGCGCGATGCGCTCGTGACTCGTGAGATGCGCGGGCTTGAGCTTCTGCGCGTCCTCCCACTGCTGCTGTTGCGCGACGAGTGGTGTGGCGAGCGTGGTGGTCAGTACAGTGACGGCTAACGTGATTGACGTCTTCATGCGCTTAAGACGTCGCCGGTCGGCGTGGCGTTAACGCGGCGATGTTCTCGCGTGCGCCGCCTGGTGTGTTTCCACGGACGCGCCTGAATGCGCGGTACAGCCCCCGCTTCGTCCTCCACCCGACTGCCATGGCGATCGGCTCGACTTTCGCGTCGCGCTCGATGTACAGCAGTGCCTCGGCTCGTTCGACGCGGAGGCGGGTAAGGAATTCGCGCGCGGTCATTCCGAACTCCCGCTGAAACGCACGACGGAGCGTCGCGGGATGCGCGCCGAGACTGCGCGCGGTCGAGTCGATGCTGATCCGTCCATCCTGCGTCCTCATGAGCGCCGCGGCCTGCTCGGCGAGCGATGCCCCGTGCGTGGCGTGCAATTCCTGTGCGATGGCGCCGATGCAGGCGACGAAAGCGTCGACCTCGCGCGCGGCGAGTTCGCCGCATCCACCGTTCCAAAAATCCGGCGCATCGAGAAGCGTCGTCACGACGCACGGCTGGCAGCGGCAGCGTCCGGCAAGACGTCGATGACGTTGCCGGCCCCAGCGAAGCGCGATTTCGAGAAGGGTCGAGCGCAGAAACGAACTCGCGAGCGGATGCGCCGGAGGGGGGATCGACTCCCGGAGGATCTGAGCGCACCGGACCGCGTCTTCCACGCTCCCGGACATCGCTGCCCCGCACACGAACTGCTGGCAGGCACTGACCACAGCGAACGACCAGTCTCGATCCACGGGAGGCCCCTGGCTCTGGTGTCCCGAACGCGCAGGCCGTGACCGGCAGTTGCGCGAATGCGACACCCGAATGTGCTTGGTCGGGACGAACGGTTCAGCTCAGAATGCGGCGCCTATTCTACACGGGAGCGCCGTCATGACCAGACGCGTGAGAAGTGGCCGCCGGGCCGCGTTCGCTTTCAGCATTTTGTGTCTACTGATCCTCAATCGTGACGGCCGTAGCCAGGGCACCAGCGTCAGCTTCGACCCGGTGGCCGCTCAGATCAAGCGCGGATACTTCGCGCAATTGCCCTTCGAGCGCATCGACATGGTCAACGGCAACCTGCTGTTGTCGTTCACGGATCTGTCCCTGCCGGGGAACGCCGGAATGGATCTTCGAATCGTTCGGACGTTCAACAAGCAGACCAACCTCTGGAAGTTCGGTCTCGACGGCGTCCCGATGGAAGTGATCGAACCCGAGGCGCCGTTCCCCAGCGGACCGGGAGAGTCGCGGCATCCTCCGAAGCTGCGGATGGCCGACGGCAACATCTATGTGACGAGTCCGCAGGCATCCCTGGACGCGACCGACGTGTGGATCACGCCGCGCTTCTGGCGTTATACGCGGGCGTCCCGCACGGTCGACTTGCCCAACGGCTGGACCGCGAGCTACAGCGACGATCCGGGCCGGGCGGTGCTGGAAGAGGTGCACGATCCCTTCGGCAACCGGATATCGGTCGATTGGGAGCCTTACGATCCGCACGACGTGACGCTGCGGCGTCCGGCCGCGTTGTTTCAGTCGCTTGGCGGCGACACGCGCGAGGTGAGATTCACCTACGACACGACGTTCTCCGACCTCCCGAGCACGATGACATTCAATGGCCGCGTTTGGACCTACGGCTACGAGAGCAACGGCGTCACATTGAATGTGGTCAACATGCCAGCCGGCGGGGCGTGGACGTACAACTACGCGAATGGCCTCACCATCACAACGCCACAGGATGGGTCGGTTCACTACGACTTCACGCCGCAGGCATTTCCCGACGATGGCGGCGGGCCGCCGCGCACTGTCGTTTCAGGCAGAACCGTGGCCGGTCGCGATGTTGCGCCAGGCTCCTGGACGTTTTCGTACTCTCCGCAGAACCCCGGGCAATCGGGGAGTTTCGGGAACATAGACGGGCCGCAAGGGCTGCACTTGTTGTTTCGCCACGACTGGTCCGGGCTCGCCGGCGAGTGGCTCCTGAGCGAGAGCATCCTGAGCAAGGCCGGGACTGAGCTTAGGCACTTTACACGGGGATACACCCTGTTGCGGTTTCTTCCGTGGCAGTCGACGGGCACCATCCCGGTTCCCGGTGTAGACATCGTCTCTCAGGACGGCTCAAGTTATTCGTCGACGTATGAGTACGACGTCGATGACGAAGCGCATCATTTTGCGGACTTTCACCGTGCGCATCGCGTGACCGAGTCGGGCCAGCTGACCCGAACGACGGATTCCACATTCGAGTACGGATTCGACGGCGATCTCTATCTGCTGGATCGAACGAAGAACGAGACGGTGACAGTTGACAACGAATCGTTCACGAAGTCCTACGGGTACCAGAGCGCCACGGGCTTCCTTGCGCGCGAGACGATCTACGGCGTAGACACTGCCTACGGACCGGACGCATTCGGAAATCGCGCCGTCTCGACTGACGCGAATGGCAATCAGACGACGTATTCGCATAGATGGGGCGCAATCGAGAATACCGTCACTCCGAAGTACACGATTACGCGCATCATCAATCCAGATGGAACCGTCGCCCAAGAGACGCGCGGCGGTGTCCAGACGCAATTTGGACACGATGACATCGGGCGCGTTACCTCGGTGTCGTCGCCACATGTCGACACCACGATTACCGACTACACCCCGAGTGCAATCGTCGTCTCGCGCGGGCCGACGCAAGTGACGACCGTCGTCGATGGATTTGGTCGCGTCGTCGCAACCGCGGACGCCGTCGGCGTGCAGACGCGAATTGTCTATGACGACCTTGGACAGCGGGTCTTTCAGAGTTATCCCTATGACACCTCGAGTGGGTCGCCGAACATCGGCGACACGACCGTGTTCGATGGCCTGGGGCGGCCAAGTCGTATCACTCATTCCGACGGAACGTTTGTTCAGTACCAATATGCGGGCACAGACGTAGTCGTGACGGATGAGAACCATCACGCGACACTGCAGCACTGGGATGCGTTCGGCGACCCCGAGGAGCGCCGTTTGCGGTTCGTCGTCGACGCCCGCAACAAACAGTGGAACTACGGCTACAACGCGGTCGGCAGCCTGACCAGCGTCAGCGGCCCCGACGGTGCGCAGCGGACCTGGTCATATGACGCCCACAATCGCCTGCGCGTGGAAACACAGCCCGAATCCGGTACCACCCGTTACGACTACTATCCCGCCGGCAATCTGCGAGTGAAGAGCGATTCCGTCAGGGAGATTGGGTATTCCTACGACGCGAACAACCGCCTCACGCACATTTCTACGCCAGACGGCGTCGACGACGTCACGTTCGACTACGACGCGTTCGACAACCGTACGCTCCTTCAGAACGCGGTCATTCGAACAGACCTGGAATTTGACGCCGTGCGTCTCAAGAAGCGGACCGACACGATCCTGGGTCGGACGTTTGAGACGCGGTTCGACTACGACGGCCGCAACAATCTCGCGTATATCAAGTATCCGAGCGCGCGTGAGGTCTTCTACTCGTACGACAATGGAAATCGGATCACAGAAGTCCGTGGTCATCCAGTCGCAGGGCACGAGATTTACGCCGGATCGGTGTCCTACCATCCTTCGAGGAATGTGAGCGGCTACACACTCGGCAATGGTACCGCGCAGGGCGTGACCTTCGACGATCGCGCGCGCGTACGCCACCTGGCCAGCGGTCCGCTCGACGTCACCTACACCCCCGACGGCGCCGGCAACATCCGCGACATTACCGACGGGCGGCCGGCCTTTTCGTCGCACTTCGATTATGACGAGATCGACCGACTGACATCGGTCACCAACTTCGGGGCTCGCACCTTCACCTACGACGACGTGGGCAACCGCCAGACGATGACCGCGGGCGGAATCGGACTCACCTACGGCTACGACGAGGGCGGCCGGCTGTCGGAGATAACCGGCGGTGTCTCGCCAGGCACGTTCGACTACGACCTCGCCGGCAACATGACCAGGGACCCCGTCCAGAGCACCTACACCTACTCGTCATTCAACCTCATGACCACCGCGACGGTTGCCGGAGCGCGCAGCGTCTATTCGTACGACGGCGGCGGCGCTCGTGCGGTCCGGTCGACCCCCGATGGAGTGACATGGTCCATCCATGGCAGCGGTTCCGAGGTTCTGGCCGACTACGATGCCACATCCGGCGAACCCGAACTGCTGCGCGAGTACATCTACCTCGGGTCCCAGCTGGTTACGTCCATAGGTCGAGGCGCGGTACCGCCGGCTCCTCTCTCGGTCCGGGTCACCTCGCCCAACCCCGGCGACGCGTTTCCGAATGACGAGCCGGTGACGTTGACGGCGAGCGTCACGTCCACGTTGCCGAATGACACGGTTTCTCGCGTCGAGTTTTATCGCGACGGTCTGCTCATCGACAGTACGACGACGTCCCCGTACTCGGTTGACTGGACATCGAACCTGCCGGCCGGCACCTATTCGGTGATCGCGCGAGTCGTCATGGCGAGTGGAGTCGCGGTGACGTCCGCCCCGATCAACGTCCGGTTCTTCCTGGTGGGCCGGGTGACCGGGGTCGCCGTGACGCCCGATCCGTTCAACGCGGGAGACACCGCGACCGTTACGGTCACGGGCAACATGAACCTCTGCGGCGCGGTCGGCCTTGATTTCGGCGACGGCGACGCGCAAGTGTTTCCCTACGACCAGGCTCTGGGGATCGCGCCGTTCGTGAGGACTCACGTCTGGACGAGCGGGGGACCGAAGACCCTCGTCGCCACGGGCCACGGGAACTGCCGTGGTCGTGTGGCCATCACGGTGACACCACGAGGGCCGCACGCGACAATCACCGCGCCGGCGTCAGGGACATCCTTCGTCACCGGCGATCCCATCCCGATCACCGCGACCGCGGGTGACGACGCCGGATTGCCGATCACCCGAGTCGACTTTTATGCAGGGGAGACGCTCCTTGGATCGGCGGCTTCACCACCGTATGCCATCACGTGGACCGGCGCGGCGAACGGCATTTACCTGCTGACAGCTCGCGCGATCAACTCCCTCGGCGTCGTCGGGATCTCGGCTCCGGTCAGCGTCCGGGTCGCCAACCTGGCCTCCGTGACCGTCAACCCGCAGGTACTGGTGCCCAATCAGCCGGCGACGGTCACGGTGACCGGTGTCAATCCCTGCGGCGCGCTGCAGATGAACTTCGGACCCGGCGCATCGGACGTACCGCAGACGTTCCCCATTTCCGGCCTTCCGTTCACTCGGACCGAGCGATGGAACACCGCCGGCGTCAAGACGATAAGGGTGATAGGCCAGGGGAACTGCGCCGGCGAGATTACCGGACAGGCGACGGTGATCGCCGATAACCCGCCCAACGTGACGCTGACCAGTCCGGCACCTGGAGCGTTCCTGTCGCCGATGTCGTTCACCGTCACAGCAACGGCCGGCGACAGCGATGGTGCCATCGCGCGGGTCGAATTCTATGCCGGAACGGCACTCATCGGAACGGCGACGACGCCGCCATACAGCATCGCGTGGAATAACGTGCCGCACGGGCAGTACACCCTGACAGCGGTCGCGATCGATGACCTGGGTGTGAGCGCGACGTCCCCGCCTGTCTCGGTGACGATCACCGATATCAGCGGTGTCTCGGCGTCACCCGCATCGCCGCACGCCGGCGCGCCGGCGACCCTGACGGTGACGGGCAGCGCGACGTGCACCAGCCTGCAGGTGAACTACGGCGACGGAGTCGTCACGCCGTACGCCATAGCGGGTCTGCCCTTCAGCGTGGCGCATACCTGGCCGTCCGCGGGCACCTTCACGGCGACGGTGACGGGAACCGGATCGTGCCAGGGACTGGTCACGACGGCCGTTCCGGTGGTCGCCAATGTGGCGCCGGCGGTCAGCATCACCAGCCCCGCGCCCGGCGCGAGTTTCATCGCACCGGCGTCCATCGCGCTGTCGGCGACGGCAGCAGACAGCGACGGGGTTGTCACGCGCGTGGACTTCTACGCCAACGGCACCCTGTTGTCGTCGGACGCGACCGATCCGTACCAGTTCGCCTGGAGCGGCGTGACGCCGGGCCTTTACACGCTGACGGCCGTCGCCTTCGACAACGCCGGCGGCAGCACCACCTCGTCCGCCGTGTCTGTTACCGTGACGAATCTGGGATCGGTTTCGGTCAGTCCGGCAACGGTTCCGACGAACCTGCCCGCCACGGTGACCGTCACCGGCGTGAATCCGTGCGGCGCACTGCAGATCGACTTCGGATCCGGCGCTATCGATCCGCCGCAGGTCTTTCCCATCTCCGGCTTGCCCTTCCAGCGCAGTGAAACGTGGACGACGGCCGGCGCGAAGACGATCAGCGTGATCGGGCAGGGCAACTGCGTCGGCCAGGTCTCTGGGCAGGCGACGGTGATTGCGAACAATCCGCCGGCGGTGACGCTGACCGGTCCATCGAATGGTGCGACGTTCGCGGCGGGAGGCAACATCCCGCTGAATGCGACGGCGAGTGACAGCGACGGCAGCATCAACCGCGTCGAGTTCTATGCGGGAACGACCCTGCTTGCGACGAAGACCGCGGCCCCCTACACCTTCACCTGGGTGAACCCCGCCGCCGGCAGTTACTCGTTGACCGCACAGGCGGTCGACAATCTCGGCGCGAGAACGATCTCGGCCGCCGCGTCGGTCACCGTCACGGTTGCCGTCACGGGCGTGTCCGCGTCACCGGCGGGCGTGCTGAGCGGGCAGGCCACGACGGTCACGGTGACCGGCAGCGGCACGTGCGGCGCCGTCCAGATCGACTTCGGCCCCGGCGCCTCGCAGGTGCCGCAGGTGTACGCGATCTCCGGCCTTCCGTTCCAGCAGTCGGTGTCGTGGAGCATCGGTGGCATCAAGACGATCACCGCGACCGGCCAGGGCAATTGCAGCGGATCAGTGTCCGGCACGGTCACGGTGACCGCCAACAATCCTCCGAGCGTCGCGTTGACCAGTCCGGCAGGTGGCTCGACCTTCAACGCGGGCAGCACTGTCAGCCTCGCCGCCACGGCTGCCGACAGCGACGGCACCGTCAACCGCGTCGAGTTCTATGCGGGCTCCACTCTGCTTGCGACGCAGACGACGGCGCCATACACGTTCTCGTGGGTGAATCCATCGAACGGCACCTATTCGCTCACGGCGCAGGCGGTTGACAACCTCGGGCTGAGAGCGATCTCGCCCGCGGCCTCCATCACGGTCACCAATCTCGTCACCGCCGTGTCGGCGTCGCCGGCGACCGTTGTCACCGGTCAACCGACGTCCGTGACGGTCAGCGGAGGAACCGCCTGCGGTGCCGTGGGCATCGATTTCGGCCCGGGCGCATCGCGCGGGCCGCAGGTGTATCCCATCAGCGGTCTGCCTTACCAGCTCACGGTGTCGTGGAGCACTGCCGGCACGAAGACGATCGTTGCGACAGGCAACGGCAACTGCAGCGGCCAGGCCACCGCCGCCGTCGGCGTCAATGCCAACGCGCCTCCCTCAATCACGTTGACGTCGCCGGCAAATGCCAGCGCCTACACCAGCGGCACCGTCATCGCGCTCTCTGCCAACGCGAGCGACAGCGAAGGCCTCGCGCGCGTGGACTTCTTCGTCGACGGCGGACTCTTCGCCAGCGACACGACGGCTCCCTACAGCGTGAACTGGTCGGTGCTGTCGGGGACGCATTCCATCACGGCGACCGCATTCGACCTCTATGGAGCCTCGTCGGGATCCGCCGCCGCATCCGTCAGCGGACGTGACGTCGTCAGCGTCGGCGTCGCGCCGTCATCGTTCACGGCAGGTGACACCGCGACGGTGACCGTGACCGGCAGCTCGGGCTGTGGAGCCGTGACGATCGACTACGGGGATGGCACCGTCATCACCTACGCGCTGAGCGGCCTGCCGTTCGGCGCGGCGCACGCGTGGGGAACCGGAGGCTGGAAATTTGTCAGCGCAACGGGACAGGGCTCCTGCGTAGGTCAGGCCAGCACCTGGATTTACGTCAACTGGCCCCCTTCCGTCACGCTGACCGCGCCGGTGTCCGGCAACACCTACGTCGGACCCGCCTCGATCGGCCTGACCGCCTCCGCCGGTGATCCCGACGGCTCCATCATTGCGGTCACCTTCTACGCCAACAACATTCCGCTGTTTTCCACGGCGAGCGCCCCGTACGCGTTCACGTGGAACAACGTGCCGGTGGGCAACTACTGGATCTGGGCAGTCGCCACCGACAACGCGGGCGTCGCTCGCGGCTCGAACGTGTCGTTCGTCGCCGTCCAGGACCCTGGACCATCCCGGGTCACGAGCGTCGTCGTCTCACCGCAGACGGTCGCCGTCGGCCAGGCGGCCACGATCGCGGTTTATGGGACGAACCCATGTGGGCTGGTGCAGGTGAACACCGGCGACGGCAACGCGCCGTATACGCCCATCTCCGGGTTGCCCTACTCGCAGGCATATGCCTGGGGCGCCCCCGGCACCTACACCGTAACGATCACGGGCGGCGGTAACTGCCAGGGCCAGGCATCGACGACGGTGACCGTCGTCGGAGAACCCCTTGCGTCCGCGGCGGACTTCGCGCCAACAGTCTCAGCTCTCGCACCGAGCGAGGAGGTCGCCGCCGCCGATGACGGTCGCGATGGCGCTGACAATCCCGTTGGAGGGCCTCGCGTCGGCGAGGACGACGTGGCACCCGCGACGCTCGCGGCAGATACCGTCACGTTGACTGTCAACCTGATTGGCAACGGCGCCGGAACGGCGGCCACGGACGGCCTGACATGTCACGGCGATTTCGGACTGACGTGTACCGCGGTCTATCCGAGGGGAACGGTTCTCACGCTGAGCCAGGCGGCGGACGCGGGCTCGCGGTTCGCCGGGTGGGGCGGAGGCTGCGTCGGCACGTCGTGCCGGATCACCCTGAACGCGCCGCTACTGGTAACCGCATCCTTCAACGTGCCGCCGCCGACAGTGACGCAGTACTACCACCTCGACGCGATCGGATCGGTCAGAGCCGTGACCGACGCGCAAGGAGCATTGATTCGCCGTCACGACTATGCGGCGTTTGGAGAGGAGCTCTCGCTCGACGAGCCGCAACCCCTGCCGAACGATGCGAAGCATCAGAGCTATGTCGGCAAAGAGCGCGACCGCGAGACGTTCCTGGACTACTCGCTTGCGCGCTACTACGGCAGCCACTGGGGCCGTTTCACGACGATTGATCCCGTCATCACTTTCGATAAGAATCGCGTTGATCCCCAGCGCTGGAACCGATATGCATACGTCAGGAACAATCCCCTTCGCTACACTGATCCCGATGGGCGGATCATCTTCGATTGGGAGCAGTTCAAGGTTTATCTGAATGAAATCCGGAACTTTGGCCAGGACGGCTACGGCTATGTTGTTCCTGTCGCTGCCACTATCGCGGCGGCGGGCAGCGCGGCGAATGACCTTCTCATGGCCATCGGAGTCGGTGAGGGCATCCAGGCGCTGCGCTCGGGCGCGACAGCCGTCGCGACCAGTGGTCCCGCGGTTGCGGCCAGAATGGGGCGCGCCGGCGAGGCGTCAGTCCGAGCCGTTGCAGATATCGGCGACAAGGTTGCCATTCGCGTCGCTGGCCGCCTCCGATTCCCCGATGGGCTTACCCAGGAAGTGCTGACGGAAGTGAAGAACGTGAGCTACCAGGCGTTTACCAGGCAATTGAAAGACTATCTCGCCTATGCGCAAGAGAACGGCCTTCGCTTCGATTTGTGGGTCCGAAAAGGCACCGAGTTGTCGAAGCCGCTCCTGAAGGCCATCGAAGACGGGTTCATAAATATCCGATTCATCGAATGAAAAACAACGGGAAGACACGCGTTACCGCCGAAGAGCTCCTAAGCAGGCTGCAGTCGGATCCAGCCTGGGTAGCGAAACGGCAGGAGGAGGAGCGGGTTCGGGCAGAACGCGCCTCCCACTTGCGGGCGGCGGAAGCTCCGTTGATAGCCGAACTCGCTGATCGAGGGCTTCAGGTGGAGTCTGTCTGGGATCTCGTCAACACCGCGGGGTCGTATTCTGCGGCGATTCCAGTCCTGCTCGATCATTTACGCAAACCCTATCCCGACAAGGTAGCCGAGGGGATCGCACGCGCGTTGGCGGTTGCCGAGGCATACCCCTACTGGCAAGCGCTCGTCGACGAATATGAAGCGACTGATGTTTCAGCAATGCCCGGGAAGAAGGACGGCCTGGCGTGCGCGGTTGCAAAAACGGCGCGCAACATTAGCGAGGTTGTCCGAATCATCAGAAATCCACTGCACGGCGAGAGCCGATTGCTGCTACTGCCGGCGTTGAGACAATCCCATGACCCAGTGGCCGCGTTGGCGCTGCAAGAACTCGCGGGCGATCCGGTGTTCAAGAAGGAGATTGCATCGTGGAGGCATTTGAAGCGCTAACGCCAGAGTGTCCAGAGTACGGGCTCGGAGCGGATCCGGTGCCGCGCCGCAGCGCCTACTCGACGCGGTAGTTGGGGGCTTCCTTGGTGATGATCACGTCGTGGACGTGCCCCTCGCGCAGGCCGGCGGGGCTGACGCGGATCATCTTGGCGTTGCGCTGCAGCGCGGGGATGTTGGCGGACCCCGTGTAGCCCATGCCGGCGCGCAGGCCGCCGATGAGCTGATGGATCATCGCCGCCACCGATCCCTTGTGGGCGACGCGTCCTTCGATCCCCTCGGGCACCAGCTTCTCGCCCGACTCCGGGTTGGCGTCGAGATCGAACTCGTCCTGGAAGTAGCGATCGCGGCTGCCGCGGCGCATCGCGCCGAGCGAGCCCATGCCGCGGTACTCCTTGAAGCTGCGCCCCTGGAACAGGATCATCTCGCCGGGGCTCTCGTCGGTGCCGGCGAACAGCGATCCGATCATCACCGCGCTGGCGCCGACGGCGATCGCCTTGGTGATGTCGCCGGAGTAGCGGATCCCGCCGTCGGCGATGATCGGCACCTTGTGCGGCGCCGCGGCGCGCGCGCACTCGGCGACGGCCGTGATCATCGGCACGCCGATGCCGGCGACCACGCGCGTCGTGCAGATCGATCCGGCGCCGATGCCGACCTTCACCGCGTCCACCCCCAGCTCGATCAGCGCCTCGGTCGCTTCGCCGGTGGCGACGTTGCCGGCGATCAGCTCGACGTTCGGGAACTGGCGGCGGATGCGCCGGACCATGTCCAGCACGCCCTGCGAGTGCCCGTGCGCGGTGTCGATGACCAGCACGTCGACGTTGGCGGCGACGAGCGACTCCGCGCGCGACATCGCGTCCTTGCCGGTGCCGATCGCCGCGCCGCAGCGCAGGCGGCCGAGCGTGTCCTTGCACGCGTTCGGGTACTTGATCGCCTTCTGGATGTCCTTGACGGTGATCAGCCCCTTCAGCCGGTACTGGTCGTCGACGACGAGCAGCTTCTCGACCTTGTGCCGGTGCAGGATGTCGCGCGCCGCGTCGAGCGTCGTGCCCACCGGCACGGTGAACAGCGGCTCGCGCGTCATGATGTCGGAGATCGGCCGATCGACGTTGCTCTCGAAGCGCAGGTCGCGGTTGGTGAGGATGCCGACCAGCCGCCCCTCCTTGCTGCCGTCCTGGGTGATCGGCACGCCCGAGATGCGGTACTTCTTCATCAGCTCGAGCGCTTCGTAGATCCGGTTGGTGGGGGAGAGGGTGATCGGGTTGACGATCATCCCGCTCTCCGACCGCTTGACGCGATCGACTTCCGACGCCTGCTCCTCGACCGACAGGTTCTTGTGGATGATCCCCATGCCGCCCTGCTGCGCCATGGCGATGGCCAGCCGCGACTCGGTGACGGTGTCCATCGCCGCGCTGGCGATCGGCACGTTGAGGCGGATGTTGCGGGTGAACGAGGACGCCACGTCCACTTCGCTGGGCAGGACCGTCGAGTGCTGCGGCACCAGCAGCACGTCGTCGAACGTCAGCGCCGTCGCGAGCCCGACGGAGATCTGGTCCGCGTTCAAGACATCGGTCCGCGTTTCCATCAAGCTCCCTCTGAAACGAAAAAGGGCAGCCTAGGCTGCCCCGTGACACTTCTTGTATTTCTTGCCGCTCCCGCATGGGCACGGATCGTTCCGGCCCACCTTCGGCTCCTCCCGCTTCACCTGGCGGACGACGTCGTCGCCGCCGGAGCGCGCCGGGCGCGGCGGCTCGGCGACCGCCGCGGCGCCGCGGCTGGTGCCGCGAATCGCGCCGAAGGGTGAGGCCGGCTGCGCCTTCGGCTCGTTCAGCTGCATCGGCGGCGGCGTTCGCGGACGCCTGGGCGCCGGCACCGCCAGGACGGCGTTGTCGTCGCTGCCCTCGACCATCGGCATCAACCGCCACAGGTAGCGGACGATTTCTTCCTCGACGCGATCGCGCATCGCCGTGAACAGCTCGAAGCTTTCCTTCTTGTACTCGACGAGCGGATCGCGCTGTCCGTAGCCGCGCAGCCCGATGCCTTCCTTGAGATGGTCGAGGCTGTAAAGGTGGTCCTTCCACTGCGCGTCGACGATCTGCAGCATGATGTCGCGCTCGACGCGGTGCAGGATGCCGGGGTCGGGCAGCAGCGCTTCCTTCTTCTCGTACTTCTGCTTCGCCAGTGCCCAGACCGCCTCGGTCATCTCGTCGGCGGTCTTGCCCGAGAAGTCGAGCGACTCGCGCTCGGCGGCGTCGAAGCCGAACACCTCCGACGCGGCGGTCTCGAGCGCGTCGAGATCCCATTCCTCGGGATCGGTCTCGTTGCTGGCGTAGCCGGTGACGACCTCCTCGGCCTTCTCCTCGCCGAGCGTCATCAGGTAGCCGCGGGTGTCGACCGTCTCGTCCTCGGTGATGTGAATCTGCCCGTCGAGCAGCTCCCGGCGCAGCGAGTAGATGCTCTCGCGCTGCTTGTTCATCACGTCGTCGTATTCGAGCAGGTGCTTGCGGACGCTGAAGTTCTGCGCTTCGACCTGCTTCTGCGCCCGCTCGATGGCCTTGGTCACCATCTTGTGCTCGATGGGGACGCCTTCTTCCATGCCGAGGCGTTGCATCAGGCCGGAGATGCGATCCGACCCGAAGATGCGCATCAGGTCGTCTTCGAGCGACAGGTAGAACCGCGACGATCCGGGGTCCCCCTGACGGCCGGCGCGGCCGCGCAGCTGGTTGTCGATGCGGCGCGCCTCGTGGCGCTCGGTGGCGACGATGTGCAGCCCGCCCAGGGCGACGACTTCGTCGTGCTCCTTGTCGGTGCCCGCCTTGTAGTGCGCGAAGAGCCGCTCGTACTCCGCCCGCGCCACGCGATAGAAGCTGTCGAGGTGATAGAAGTAGACGAAGTCGGCGTCGTCGACGAACTTCTCCTGCCCCTTGGGCAGCCGTTCCGCGATCTCATCCGCCAGCGTCTGCTGCCTCGCCATGAACTCGGGATTGCCGCCGAGCAGGATGTCGGTGCCGCGGCCGGCCATGTTGGTGGCAATCGTCACCGTGTTCTTGCGGCCCGCCTGCGCGACGATCTCGGCTTCCTGCGCGTGGAACTTGGCGTTCAGCACGACGTGCTTGATGCCGCGCAGCTTCAGCAGCCGCGACAGCTTCTCGGATTTCTCGATCGACACCGTGCCGACGAGCACCGGCCGCCCGACCTTCTGCTTCTCGAGGATGTCGTTGACGATGGCGTCGTACTTTTCCTTTTCGGTGCGGTAGACGCTGTCCGCTTCCTCGACGCGGCGCATCGGCCGGTTGGTCGGGATGACCATGACGTCGAGCTTGTAGATGCTGGCGAACTCCGGCGCCTCGGTGTCGGCCGTGCCGGTCATGCCCGAGAGCTTGCCGTACTTGCGGAAGTAGTTCTGGAAGGTGACGGTGGCGAGCGTCTGGTTCTCGCGCTCGATCTTCACCTCGGGATGGTTGGTGTTGTGCTCCTTGGCCTCGACCGCCTGGTGCAGGCCGTCGCTCCAGCGCCGGCCCGGCATCAGCCGCCCGGTGAACTCGTCGACGATGACCACTCCGCCGTCCTTCACCATGTATTCCACGTCGAGGTGGAACAACGCGTGCGCGCGCAGCGCCTGGCTGATGTGGTGCAGGATCTTCATGTTGGCCGGGTCGTAGAGGCCGTCGGTGTTCGGCTCGAGGCGATGCGCCATCATCTTCTCGGCCTTGGCCATCCCGCTCTCGGTCAGGTTGACCGTCTTGTGCTTCTCGTCGACGATGTAGTCGCCGGTCTTCTCGAGCTCTTCGCGTTCCTCGGCCTTGACGTCGCCGCGCGTGACCGCGCCCTTGGTCAGCCGCGGGATGATCCGATCGACCTCGTAATACAGGTCGGTCGATTCCTCCGCCGGGCCGGAGATGATCAGCGGCGTCCGCGCCTCGTCGATCAGGATCGAGTCCACTTCGTCGACGATGGCGAAGTGGTGCCCGCGCTGCACGTAGTTCGCCAGGTCGAACTTCATGTTGTCGCGCAGGTAGTCGAAGCCGAACTCGTTGTTGGTGCCGTAGGTGATGTCGCAGGCGTAGGCGACCTGGCGCTCCTGGTCGTTGAGGTCGTGCTGGATGACGCCGACGGTCATGCCCAGGAAGCGGTAGATCCGGCCCATCCACTCCGAGTCGCGGCGGGCGAGGTAGTCGTTGACGGTGACGACGTGAACGCCCTTGCCGGCCAGCGCATTGAGGTACGCCGGCAGCGTGGCGACGAGCGTCTTGCCTTCGCCGGTCTTCATCTCGGCGATCTTGCCGCGGTGGAGGACCATGCCGCCGATCAGCTGCACGTCGAAATGCCGCATGTTCAGCGTGCGCCGTCCCGCCTCGCGCACGACGGCGAAGGCCTCGGGCAGCACGTCGTCGAGCGACTCGCCGTCGGCGACGCGCTGGCGGAACTCGGCCGTCCTGGCGCGCAGCTGTTCGTCGGTCAGCGCCCTGGTCTGGGTTTCGAGCGAATTGATTTGCGCGACGATCGGCGCCATCCGCTTGAGCTCGCGCTCGTTGGCGGTGCCGAAGACTTTCGCGAGGGCTTTATCGATGATCATCGCGGATGGATATCCCGTAATTGTAACAGGTGTCGGGCATAGGAAAGAGGGCCTGGGGATAGGGCCGAGGAAGAGGGCCTCGGGCCGAGGAAGAGGGCCTGGGGCCGAGGCAGAGGGCCTGGGGCCGAGGGCCGCGCTATTTCGCGAGCAGCGTCATCGGGTTGGTCAGGCGGCCGTTCATCCAGATCTCGTAGTGCAGATGGCTGCCGGTGGACCGCCCCGTCGATCCGACGTAACCGATGACGTCGCCGCGCTTGACCTGCTGGCCGTCGGCGACGGCGATGCGCGACAGGTGGCCGTACTTCGTGACGATGCCGAAGCCATGGTCGAGCATCACCATGTTGCCGTAGGCGCCGTTCGCTCCGGCGGCGCTGACGGTCGCGTCGCCGGTGGCCACGACCGGCTGGCCGTAATCGGCGGAGATGTCGAGCCCGGGATGAAAGTCCTTGTCGTTGGTGAAGGGATCCTTGCGCGTCCCGTAGTAGGACGACAACCACCCCGCCACCGGCCAGACCGACGGCGTCGCCGCGGCCAGCGCGTGGCGGCGCTCGACGCTGTCGCGCACCGAATCCAGGCGGCTGCCGAGCACGCCGAGCAGTTCGCTCACCATGCCGAGCGCGTCGGTTGACGCCATGCCGGCGCCAAGCCCTGCCGCAAACGCGGCGCGACGTGCATCGGCGATGGGCGAATTCCCGCCCATGGCGCGCGACCGCACGATCGCCGGCAGCTTGTCCATCGCGCGGCTGGCGTTCGGATCGACCGTGGCGCGCTCACCCAGCTGATCGACCGCCGACTGCAGCGCGGAGATCTGGCCGGCGAGCTGGCCCGTGGCCTCGCGATAGCTCGAATTCTCCACCTGCAACGTGGCGTTGGTCGACTGCAGATCGTTGATCGTGGCCGACGCGCTCCAGCGCGCGCCGAGACCGATCAGTACGGGAAGAGAAAAGAGACCGGCGACGACGCCGAGCGTCGGCCAGAGCGAAATCGTGAGGCGGCGCACGGCGCCGGTCTGGCGATTCGCGATCACGAGGGTATAGCGGCGTGCTCGCATGCAACCCGGGTCTTACGTGGAGTGAACCCTGGAACTGTAGCACAGCCGAGGGGTTACGGGCCAGCACAAAAGCCGGGCTAGTGGTTGTGGTCGGCTGCTTGCAGTAGGGCTCGCCGGACCCTGCGAAACGCGGGTTAGTGGGCAAACGGCCCACTCACTGGCGGAAGTGGATAGGCAAATGAAGGCAACCATCGTTCTGATCGTGCTCCTCGCCGCGGCGATGGGCGCGCTGGCGGCTCAGCCGGCTACACCAGCCGGGGTGACCGCCGCCGCTTCGTCGGTCCACGGGTTCGAGCCCGTGTGGATGATGTTGTCCGGAGCGACCCTGCTCGCCCTGGCCAGCGTGGTTCGTCGTTTCGTGCCCTAGTTCACCTTCGCCTCCGCGGCTGACGACCGTAAGACGGAGGTGCGAATGAGAGCACTCGGTGCTGTCATGGCGCTGAGCTGTGCAGTAATCCTGGCCCCATCGTACGCCTATGCGGATTCGGTCGGCATGCACGTCGCGAGAATCGCGTGCGGGCTCGACATCGACGGCGTCGATCAGCGGGGGGATCGCACGGATCGGGACAGCGTCGCGGCACTCAATTCCGACGGACAGGCGTCGATCAACGAGCATTCGCCGGAGGTCTCCGATTCACGCGGTGACGATGACGGGGACTCGGGCCCGTCGATCAACGCGGGACACGGAAACGCCGACGATGCCACGTTCGACGAGCGCGGCGGTCTGGAGAACAGCGGGCATTTTGCGAATCAGGGATCCCCACAAGTGTTTCCCGATGACCGTGCGAGCTTCGGCGACCAGATCGGCCACGACGGCTTCGGCCTGGACCTCGCCCGCAACATCACGTCGGCGTTGCGGAACAACGAAGGCAACCTGGAGCGGGCACTGGCGCCCGGCGGTGGCGTCGTGCTGGTGCCGCAGGCGGACCCAGGCCCGACCCCCAATCCCGAACCAGCGACCATGTTGCTGATCGGAACGGGACTCGCGGGTCTGTTCCGCTACCGTCGGCAACTTCTCTCGTAGCGCGTTCGCACGGATGTCGAGACGGTCTGCACCTGCTGTCGTGATCGTGGCCGCGGCGCTGCTGGCCGTCTACGCGCCCGTGATCGTGTCGCTCGTCCGACAGTGGACGAGCGACGAGAACTACTCGCACGGCCTGCTCGTCGTGCCGTTCGCGGTCCTCTTCGGGTGGCGTGCGCTGCGCGGCCCGGCGACCGCGCCACGGCCGCACGGGCTCGGGCTGGTCGTCGTCGTCGCGAGCATGGCGGTCTTCCTGGCCGGCCGGTTCGCGGTCGAGCTGTTCCTCATGCGCGTCTCGCTCATCGGCGTGCTGGCGGGCAGCATCCTGTTCCTCTGGGGTCCTGTTCATCTCCGCAGGCTGGCGTTTCCGCTGGTGCTCCTCCTGCTGGCGGTGCCGCTGCCTGCGGTACTTCTCAATCAGATCGCGTTTCCCCTGCAACTGCTCGCCTCGCGCGCCGGCGAGGCGGTGGTCACCGCCGCCGGCATCCCGGTCCTGCGTGAGGGCAATGTCCTGATCCTGCCGACGACGAAGCTCGAAGTGGTGCAGGCGTGCAGCGGCATCCGCTCGCTCGCGTCGCTGCTGACGCTCGGCCTGATCCTGGGCAAGCTCGCCGAGCCGCGGCGCTGGGCGCGGATCGCGCTGGTGGCGCTGACGATCCCGGTCGCGATTGTCGCCAACGCCGCCCGCGTCGCGGGAACCGGCCTGGCCGCGTCGTACGTCGGGCCGCAGGCGGCCGAAGGGTTCCTGCACACGTTCTCGGGGTGGCTGATGTTCGTGGTCGCGTTCTGCGCGCTGATGGGGTGCGCGCGGCTGCTGGCGCGAGTGCCGCTCCGCCGGCCGCTTCCGGTGGCCGCGCCATGATCGCGCGCGCCGCCATCCTCGCAGCCGTGATCCTCGGCGGCGGCATCTACGGCCGCTGGGCCCAGGGTCCGGATCGCGTGGTCCCGCGTCCGGCGCTGGCGACGCTGCCGTGCGCCATGGACACGTGGCGCTGCGCCGGCGACACGCCGCTCGATCGCGACGTCCTCGCCGTCCTGGGCGTGGACGACTACGTGAACCGCACCTACGTCGGTAGCCGCGACGAGGTCATGGGGCTCTACATCGGCTACTACGCCAGCCAGCGGACGGGCGAGTCGATCCACTCGCCGCAGAATTGCCTGCCCGGATCCGGATGGCAGCCCATCGCCTCCGAGCGCACGACGATCGACGCCGGCGGCACGACGCTGCCGGTCAACCGCTACATCATCGAAAAAGGGCTCAATCGACAGGTCGTGCTCTATTGGTACCAGGGCCGCGGCCGCGTCGTCGCCAACGAATACGCCAACAAGTTCTGGCTGATGGTCGACCAGGCGCGTCTGCACCGCAGCAACGGATCGCTCGTCCGCCTGGTCGCGCCGGTGCGCGGCCTGGACGATGCGGCAGTGGCGTCGGCCTCGGTGTCGGCGGACCAGTTCGCGCGGCTCATCTATCCGCGCCTCACCACCTACCTGCCATGACGACACATCGCTCCCACGTCGCGCTCGCCGTCTGTCTTTTTGCCTCGGCCGTATCCGCGCTCGGCGGCTGCAATCGCGATCCGAACACGAGCGTCGCCAGGGCCGACCAATACGTCTCGCGCAAGGAATACAAGGAAGCCATCATCGAATACCGGCGCGCGCTGCAGCTCGCGCCGCGCCGCGCCGACGTGCACTACAAGCTGGCGAACACCTACGCGAAGACCGCCGACCTTCCCAACGCCTACACGGAGTACTCCACGGCGGCCGATCTCGATCCGTCGATCGTCGACGCGCAGGTGCAGGCGGGGCAGTTGCTGCTGCTGGCGGGGGACTTCGAGCGCGCCAAGGCGCGCGCGGAAGGCGCGATTGCCGCCGACGCGGGCAACGTGCCGGCGCGCATCCTGCTCGGCAACGCGCTCGCGGGGCTGAACGACACCGCGCAGGCGATGAAGCAGATGGAGGAGGCGGTCGCGCTCGATCCTTCGTCCGCCCCCGCGTACGCGGCGCTGGGATCGGTGCAGTTCGCGGCGCGGAACCCCTCCGCGCGCGCGTCGTTCGAGAAGGCCGTCGCGCTGGAGCCGAAGTCGATCGAGGCGCGGCTCGCGCTGGCCAACTACGACTGGGCCGCCGGCGATCGCGCCGGCGCCGAGCGCGATCTGAAGTCGGCGCTGGAGATCGACGCGCAGAGCGCCGCGGTGCATCGCGCGCTCGCGCTGCTGTACCTGACCGACAAGCGGCCGGCGGAAGCGGAGCCGCACTTCAAGGTGCTCGCGTCGCAGTCGCCCGAGGGCGGGGTCGCGCTGGCCGACTTCTACAACGGTCTCGGCCGTTCCGACGAGGCGATGAAGATCCTGGAGCCGCTGACCCGGGACGTGAAGGTCGGCCGCATCGCCCGGATGCGCATGGCGGCGTCGCAGCGGCAGCAGGGACACCGTGCGGAGGCGCTCGCCACCGTCGACGGACTGCTGAAGGAGCATCCGGCGGATGCGGACGTCCACACGCTGAAGGCGCGGCTGCTGCTGACCGATCCGGTGGACGCGGCGGGGGCGTGGACGGAAGCGAACGAAGCGGTCAAGGCGAACGCCGACTCGGCCCCCGCATACTACACGCTGGGCCTGGCGGCGCTGGCGCGCCGCGATCTCGACGGTGCCGAGACCGCGTTCCAGCAGACGCTGAAGCTGAACCCGCGCGCCGCCGCGGCGCAGCTCCAGATCGCGCGCCTGCGCCTCGCCAGCGGCGATGCCGCCGCCGCGCAGACCGCGGCGGAGCAAGTTGCCGCGGCGCGGCCGCAGGATCCCGACGCGGCGATCCTCCTGGCGCGGAGCCTGCGTGCCCGCGGCGAGACCGATCGCGCCCGCCGTGAGCTGACGGCGCGGCTGCGCACGACGTCCGACACCGTGCCGATGCTGGTCGAGCTCGGTCGGGTCGAGCTCGCCGCGCGCCGCTCAGCCGACGCTCGCGTCGCCTTCGAGCGCGCGCTCGCCGTCGAGCCGTCGCTCGAGGACGCCCGCGCCGGCGCGATTGCCGCCGATCTCGCCGCGGGCGATCGCAAGAAGGCGCGCGCGCGCGTGACGCAGTGGCTCGCCGCCACGCCGAACGATGCCGCGACCCAGGTGCTCGCCGCGCGGGTCGATCTCGCCGAAGGGGCGGACGCCGCCGCCGAGCAGCGGCTGCTCGACGTCCTGCGCACGCAACCGGGCCGCCTCGACGCCTACGAGCTGCTCGCAGCCAATTACGTGAAACAGGGGCGGACGCCGGCGGCGATCGAGAAGTACCGCGCCCTCGCGGAGCGCTCGCCCGACGCCGCGGGCCCGGCCACGATGGTGGGGATCCTTCTCGAGTCCACCGGCGATCTCGCTGGCGCCCGCTCGCAGTACGAGGCCGTCCTGGCCAAGTCGCCGCGCGCCGGCGTCGCCGCCAACAACCTGGCCTGGATGCTGGCGCAGGACGGCAAGTACGACGAAGCGATGCGCTGGGCCAAGGTCGCCGTCGAATATCTCCGCTCGCGTCCGGAGCCGCAGGACACGCTCGGCTGGATCCACCTCAAGGCCAACCGTCCGATCGAAGCGCTCGCCGCCTTCGAGAAGGCGCTGTCGCTGGCGCCCCAGAACACGACCTACCGCGAACACGCCGAGGCCGCCAGGGCGGCGCTCGCGGCAAAGTGAACGGTCCGCGGTCTACGGTCCGCGGCCGACGGTTAACGGTTAACGGTTAACGGTTAACGGTAGACGGTTTCGCGGTTCATACTTCGAGGGTCGCGGCGCCTTCGTCGTCGTCACGAATGCGTTGACATAACGTTTCGATCATTCTCTGCAGCCTCTCGTAGTGATCGATGAACTCTGCGGCTCCGCCCTTGCGGCCGTACTTCAGCCTCGTTGTCAGATCGAGCAGCGACATCACCTCCGCGCCTTCACTCTGCGAGACGTTGATGATCCGCGCCTTGTCCCTTGGACTCCGCCGCTGTGAGCCTTCGGCGATGTTGCTGCCAACCGAGACGCCCGCCTTGCGAAGCTGGGCGGTGATTCCATACCGTTCCTCGACGGGAAAATCCGCACTGAAGCGATACAACCCGACGCAGAGTTCCTGCGCACGGTTCCACACGCGAAGCTTTCGAAAGTCCTGCATCTTCGCCTCCAGTCACGTCGAATCACGCCTCAAGGATCGACGACCGACAACCGACAACGGTCAACCGACAACCGTCAACCGTCAACCGTCAACCGTCAACCGACAACCGCGCACTGCGAACCGCGCGCTGCGAACCGCGCACTGCGAACCGCGCACTGCGAACCGCCGACGCACTCTCAGCCGCGGAACTGCAGCGCCTCGGCGATGTGCTCGTAGGCGACCGCGTCGGTGCCGGCGAGGTCCGCGATCGTCCTGGCCACGCGGCGGATCCGATCGAACGCGCGCGCCGTCAGGCCGAGCTTCTCCGCCGATGTCAGGAGGAGCCGCTCGCTGCGGGCGTCGAGCGCGCAAACGTTTCGCAGCGCCCTGGGTGTCAGGCGCCCGTTCGTGGACGCGTGGGTGGCGCCGGCGCGGTCCTGCTGGCGGGTCCGCGCGGTTTCCACGCGGACGCGGATCGCGGCGGTGGACTCCGTCTCTTCGGCCGACATCAGCTCCGTCGATGCGACCGCGCAGACTGCGACGGTGAGATCGATCCGATCGCGAAGTGGACCTGAGAGCCGTGCCGCATAGCGATCGATCTGCGTCGGCGTGCAGCGGCATTCGCGGCGCGGATCGCCGAGGAACCCGCACGGGCACGGATTCATCGCGCCAATGAGGACGAAGCGCGCGGGGAAGACCGCCGTGCGTTGTGCGCGCGCGATGCGGACCACGCCGTCCTCGAGCGGCTGGCGCAGCACCTCGAGGGCGTGACGGCTGAACTCCGGCATCTCGTCCAGGAACAGCACGCCGTTGTGCGCGAGGCTGATTTCCCCTGGCCGCGGGATCGGGCCGCCGCCCGCGAGCGCGACGTCGGACACCGTGTGGTGCGGCGCGCGGAACGGACGCGCCCGCACCAGGCCGACGCCGGGCGGCAGCAGGCCGGCCACCGAGTGGATCGACGTGACCTCGAGCGCCTCGTCGAAGCCGAGCGGCGGCAGGATCCCCGCGGTCCGCTTCGCCATCATCGTCTTGCCGGATCCCGGGGGTCCGGCAAGGAGCACGTTGTGTCCACCCGCGGCCGCGATCTCGAGCGCACGCCGCGCGGCGATCTGTCCGCGCACTTCCGCGAAGTCGCCGTGCACGACTTCCGCCGGCGGAAGATCCGCGTCGGGTGAGAGCGCGACCGGATGCGGATCGTTGAGCGCCGCGACCGCCTCGCGCAGCGACTGGACGGGATAGAAATCGAGCCCCTCGACGACCGCCGCCTCGCAGCCGTTGGCGCGGGGCAGCAGGAGTCCGCGGATGCTTCGGCGCCGCGCCGCCGCCGCGATCGGCAGTACGCCGCGGGCGGCCTGGATCCCGCCGTCCAGCGACAGCTCCCCGAGGATCAGCACGTCGTCCACGTCGCGGCGCCGGATCACGCCCGATGCGGCCAGCACGCCCAGCGCGATCGGCAGGTCGAAGGCCGACCCCGCCTTGCGAACGTCCGCGGGCGCGAGGTTGACGATGATGCGGTGGCGCGGGAACTCGAAGCCGGAGTTGCGCACGGCGCTGCGGATCCGATCGCGGCTCTCGCGGACGCTGGCATCCGGGAGGCCGACGATCGTCAGTCCGGGCAGGCCGTGCGTGATGTCGACTTCAATCGAGACGGGACTGGCGTCGATGCCGAAGACGGCCGCCGACCGTACGCAGGCAAGCATGCCGTCGCAGTACTGCAAGCGACGTCACACCACCGCGCCTCGCGTTTTGTCTGGGGATTTCGTCGAGTCTCGCCAGACGGCTCGCGGAGGTACGCAGAATGCGCACGCCCGTGGGCAGCCGGTCATGGCAATCCGTGCCGACGTGGCACCGCGAACCGACGTTTTGCAGACCTGACCCCCGAGCGCCCGCCGCCGACCGAGAACCGACGACCGAGGACCGCCACCGGTGAACCGTGAACCGCGAACCGTGAACCGCGAACCGTGAACTGCAAACCGTCAACCACCAACCGCCAACCGCAAACTGCAAACCGTGAACCGACTACGTGCTCCGCAGCGCGACCAGCGGGTCCACGCGCGCGGCGCGGCGGGCGGGGAGATAGCTGGCGAGCACCGAGACCAGGAGCATCGCGGCGCCGACGGAGACAAACGTCAGCGGATCCGTGGGCGTCACGTCGAAGAGCAGCGACGTCATCACCCGTGAGGAAGCGTAGGCGATGGCGAGGCCGAGGGCGAGGCCGGGCAAGGTCCACAACAGCGCGCCGCGGACGATCAGGCGTTCCACCGCGCGGCGGTGCGCGCCGAGGGCCACGCGGATCCCGATCTCGCGCGAGCGCTGCAGCGCCGCGTGCGCGACGACGCCGTAGACCCCGATCAACGAGAGCACGAGCGCCAGGCCGGCGAACGAGGTCAGCAACAGCATGTTGAAGCGCTGCGTCGCCATCGAGGCGGCGAGGATGTCGTCGAGCGTCCGCACGCGCCGCAACGGCATCGACGGATCGACGGAGGTGACGACGCGCTGGATCGAGGGCACGAGCGTCAGCGGATCCGTGACCAGGCTGCGGACCGCGACCGCGTCGAGCCGCGCGCCGTAGACGGTGATCTGGCGTGCGCAGAAAAAGACCTGCGGCGCGGCATCCACGAACTTCCCGTCCCGCCGGATCTCGCCGACGACGCCGACGATGGTCAGCGCGGGCGC
>Ga0075425_100001345_pt1 | contig 24068 bp, 25 predicted proteins | sample SoiMethybrSBSTD4_FD_75300 | JGI IMG/M metagenome (GOLD analysis project Ga0075425, IMG submission 75300) | Bulk soil microbial communities from a Populus tree surrounding site in Tennessee, USA - Soil MetaG P. TD hybrid SBSTD4 | ecosystem: Environmental > Terrestrial > Soil > Tree plantation...
AGCGTCGCGCTGATGGTCGTCCCGCCGGTGACGCTCCTCGTGCCGATGTTCGTCTTCATGGTCGACACCGGCCTGGTCAACCACCTGCAGTCCGTGATCCTGTTCTACACGGGCCTGCTCGTGCCGTTCGCCATCTTCTTCATGACGGGCTTCTTCCGCACCATCCCGCAGGAGCTGATCGAGGCAGCCGCGTCCGAGGGCGCCGGCCCGTTCACGGTCTTCCGCCGGATCGTGCTCCCGCTCTCGGGAGCGGCGAGCTTCACGCTGATCGTCGTGCAGGCGATCTGGGTCTGGAACGAGCTCCTGATCGCGCTGGTCTTCCTGCAGAGCGAGAGCTCGCGCACGTTGATGGCCGGCCTCACGCAGTTCCAGGGCCGCTTCGTGACGAACGAGCCGCTCGTTCTCGCGGGCGCGCTTCTCTCGATCCTGCCGGTCGTCGTGCTGTATCTCTCAGGCCAGCGGTTCTTCGTGCGCGGCTTGACGGCCGGCATCGGCAAGTAGCAGGCTCTCACCGCTCCGCACGTCGAAGAAGTGGAAGCCGGCCGGGTCCACGGCGAGCTCGAGCGACTCGCCGACACGCGCCTTCGTGGCGGCATCGACGCGCGCGGTGAAGAACGAGTCGGCTTCCGCCAGCAGGCTTGCCTCGTCGTCGAGCTCGCCGAGAGACTCGGTCGACACGCGCGGCGCGGCGACGCGGAAGAAGACGTACGAGTCGGAGCCGAGCTCCTCGAGCACCTCGACGGTCACGCCGATCCTCGGCCGCGAGCCCGGGGCGACCGCGGAATCGTCGAACGCCTCCGGCCGAATGCCGAGCACGACGCTCTGGATGCCCGGCGGCGGCCGACGGCCCGGCGCGAGCGGCACGCGGAACTGCCCGAACGCGATCGCGTCGCCGTCGACCTTGCCTTCGACCAGGTTCATGGACGGCGAGCCGATGAACGAGGCGACGAAGAGGTCGTTCGGAGACTGGTAGAGCCGCTGCGGCACGTCGACCTGGACGATCCTGCCGTCGCGCATCACCGCCACGCGCTGCCCGAGTGTCATCGCCTCCGTCTGGTCGTGCGTGACGTAGATGCTGGTGATCGAGAGCCGCGCGTGGAGCTGCGCGAGCGAGGCGCGCATTCCGACCCGCAGCTTTGCGTCGAGGTTCGAGAGCGGCTCGTCGAGGAGGAATGCGACGGGCTCGCGGATGATCGCGCGCCCCATCGCGACCCGCTGGCGCTGCCCGCCCGAGAGGTGAGCCGGCTTGCGGTCGAGCAGCTCCTCGAGACCGAGCAGCGCCGCGACGTCGTCGACGCGCCGCCTGATCTCCGTCTTCGGCGTGTGGCGGACGCTGAGCCCGAAACCGAGATTCGCGCGCACGTCCATGTGCGGATAGAGCGCGTAGTTCTGGAAGACCATGGCGATGTCGCGGTCGGGCGGCTCCAGATCGGTGACGTCGCGGTCGCCGATCGAGATCGTGCCGTCGGTGATCTCCTCGAGCCCAGCGATCATGCGCAGCAGCGTCGACTTGCCGCACCCCGACGGGCCAACGAGCACCATGAACTCGCCGTCCTCGATCATCAGGTTGACGTCGTCGACGGCGACGACGCCGCCGTCGAACGCCTTCGTGACGTGCTCGAGCGTGATCGCGGCCATTGCAGAGACCCTAATAACCGGCCTGAATCGTCCCCATCACGTCGACCTGCGCCTTGAACGCCGTGTAGCCCGCGTCGACCGGGAAGACCGTGCCCGTGACCGCACTCGACTCGTCGCTCGCGAGGTAGACGACGAACGGCGCGATCTGCTCGGGCGTGGGGACAGGGAGGATGTGGAGGGTCTGGATCGCCGCGCGCGTCTCCTCGTCGTCGAGCCAGACGCGCTGAGGCTCGGTGGAGACGAAGCTCGGCGCGATGGCGTTCACGCGCACGCCGTCGCGTCCGACACCGGCTGCGAACGAGCGCACGAGCGCCGTGACCCCTCCCTTGGCCGCCGTGTACGAGTCGAGCCCGGCGCAGCCGACGAGCGCGTCGACGGTGCTCGAGACCACGATCGACCCCGATCCCTGGGCGACCATGTGCCGCCCGACGTGCTTGAGCACGTTGAACGTCCCCGTCAGGTGGATGTCGATCATCCGCGCCCACACCTCGTCGTCGAGCTCCGTCAGGCGCCGGTCCTGCGTGTTGACGAAGTGGACGTCGGCGGCGCAGTGGTAGAGCGCGTCGAGGCGCCCGAAGCGCTCGACCGTGGACGCGACGACACGCTGGACGAGCTCGGGTGACGTGACGTCGACGTGCATCGCCACCGCGTTGTCGCCGATCGACCGGGCCACCGCTTGCGCGCGCTCGAGCGAGATGTCCGAGACGGCGACTCTCGCTCCCTCGGCGGCCATCGCCGTCGCGCCGGCGCGGCCCATGCCCGAGCCGCCGCCGACGACCAGCGCGACCTTCCCCTCGAGCCTGCGTCCCGTCATCCCTCCTCCTTCGCGAGCTGTTCGACTTGCCACGGCAGGTACTGGCCGGCGCTCCGGTAGCGCCCCGCGGCCTCGGCCACCGCGGCCTCGTCGACCTCGACCCCGAGACCCGCTCCGTCGAGGCTGCCCCAACGGGGGCCGGTTGCGATCGGAAGCGGCTCGGTCAGGACGTCGTGCTCCAGCAGATACGCGGTCTGCTGATGGCCCTCGACGCCGTTCGGCAGGGTCAGCACGACGTGGTGCGCGGCGGCGGCGGCGACCCCCAGCTCGCCGTGGGTGTGCTTGCAGACCTGCAGTCCCTCGTACTCGGCGACCCAGGCGAGGCGCTGGAAGCCCGCGATCGAACCGACCCAGTAGGGCGAGAAGCAGTAGACGTCGGCCTGACGCGCGCGAATGCGCGCGTAGGCGTCCGCCTCCGACCACAGCCCCTCGTTCGCGCACAGGGTCGTCCTGGTCCGCCGGCGCAGCTCCGCGAGCTGGCCCACGGGATGGTCGCGCACCGGCTGCTCGACGAAGTCGATGTCGAACTCGGCGAGTGCCGCGAGATTGCGAGTCGCCTGCGGGAGCGACCAGCTGCCGTTCGCGTCGAGACGGAGCCGGGGCTCGCCGCCGAGCGCCTCCCGCACGGCGGCGACCATGTCGAGGTCGAGCTCGTCGTCGAGCCCGACCTTGAGATAGAAGGTCTCGAACCCGGCGGCGAGGCCGTCGGCGACCTGTTCGGCGAGGCGCTCCCGCGAGCCGCGCGCGAGGTAGTAGAAGTACGTCGCGTCCCGTTGTTGCAACCCGCCGAGCAGGCGCCAGAGCGGTTCGCCGCAAGCCCGCCCGCAGACGTCCCAGAGCGCCATGTCGATACCGGCCCAGGCGAAGTTGCCGGTGCCGGCACGGAACTGCCAGAGGCCGTGCGTGAACGCGTCGCGGCGCATCGCCTCCCGGTTCCACGCATCGCGCCCGAGCACGAACGGGGCCATCGCCTGCAGCGCCGCGTCGACGGACGCGGTATCCGCGCCGCAGCAGGCCTCGCCCCACCCGACGAGCCCGTCGTCCGTCGTCAGCTTCACGAGCACGTCGCTGACGCCGTCCCGCGCCACCTGCGCGCTGATCTCCCGGTGCGTGTACGGGACGCTGACCGGAATCGTCTCGAGGCTCGCGATCCTCACAGCGTGTGCTCGAACTCCGTCAGGATCTCGTTGCCTTGCGCACCGACGCGGAAGGTGTGCTCGAGCCGGATGCCGCCCCAGCCGGGCAGATAGAGCGCGGGCTCGAGCGCGAGCACCATCCCCTCCTCCAGGCGTTCCTCGCAGTACGGGGTGATGCGCGGCTCTTCCGACCACGCGGCGCCGATTCGGTGCCCCGTGTGATGGCCGTAGGTCGGCCCGTGAGCGGAGAGCATGTCCCGCACCTGCCGGTCGACCTCCTTTGCGACGACGCCCGGCCGGCAGAGCGCGATGCCTTCGTGCAGCGCTTGCCGGATCGCGTCGAAGCGCTCGCGCGTCACCCGGTCGGGCGAGCCCACGAAGACGGCGTTGGCCGTGTCTGCCCAGCCGCCGTCGACCCACGGCGAGGTGTCGGTCAGCACGAGGTCGCCGGACTGGACGATCCGTTCCGTCGCGACGCCGCCGCCGGTGGCCGTCGCCTCGGCGCCTGTCGTGACGGTGAGGATGGCCGGCACGCGCCTGCCCGCCTCCCGTGCCATCGCGGCTGCGGCGAGGCCTGCGAGCTCGGCTTCGCTGATGCCGGGCTCGGCATGATCCTTGACTGCCTGCTGTACGACGTCCGCCAGCCTGCATGCGCGCTTGACCGCGTCGAGGTCCGGGGCGACTGCGACGGCGTCGTCGCAGGAGACAGGCGTGCGGCCCGCCTGCCGGAGCCATTCGGCGACGACGTGGGGGAGGTGCCGCGACTCGACGCCTGTCGCCGTGTGGGCGAAGTCCGCCTCGTCGAGCGCGGCAAGCAACGCGGTGCGCAGCTCGCCGGACGGATCCGGGGCGCGCTCGAAGTCATAGGAGCGATACGTGACGACACGGACGCCTGAGTGCCGCACGTCAGCTCCGTGGAAGTCGGCGACGACGAGCACCGCCTTGTCGGGCCCGAGGCAGAGCAGCGCCGGCACCAGCACGAACGGATTCGAGACGGGCCAGTCCTCGTGGGGCGTCTCGAAGCAGCCGAGGGCCGCGAGCGTCTCCGGATGCGACAACACCGCCTGCGTCCGACCGGCGGCGTCGAGCGCGGCGCGGAGATGGTCGAGGCTCACGCCGCGAGTCTGGCAGAGTCGCGGTTCAACTCGAAAGGAGCGCGCATCGTGCGGGAAGCCATCGTCGGGACCGCGGTCGGCGGGCCCTATTCACCGGCCATCGTCGCCGAGGGAAGGTTCGTCTTCGTGGCGGGGCAGGGCCCGCTGCGGGACGGTGAGTACGTTCAGGGCTCGATCGAGGACGAGACGAGGCTGACGCTGGAGAACGTCGGCGCGCTCCTCGAACGGGCCGGGAGCGGTTTCGAGCACGCCGTCCGCTGCGGCGTCTGGCTCGTCGATCTCGAGGATTTCGCCGGGATGAACCGCGTCTACCAGACGTTCTTTCCCGAGCCGAGGCCGGCACGGGCGACGGTGCGTGCCGACCTGATCGTCGGCAAGGTCGAGATCGACTGCATCGCGCTCGTGCCCTAATACGTCGCGCGGCCGCCCGAGATGTCGAAGCAGGCGCCCGTCGAAAACGTCATCTCGTCGCTCGCGAGCCAGCAGATCAGCGACGCGACCTCCTCGGGCCGCCCGAGGCGCGCAAGCGGAATGCGGGAGGTCATGTACTCGACGTGCTCCGGGGTGCTCTGACCGACGAGCGGCGTGTCGATCACCGCGGGTGCGATGCAGTTGACGAGCACGCCCGACCCCGCGACGTCCTTGCCGATCGACTTCGTCAGCCCGATCACCGCGGCTTTCGACGCGGAGTAGGCCGCCGCCAGCGGATTGCCCTCCTTGCCCGCGATCGAGGCGATGTTGACGATCCGTCCGTACCCAGCCGGCTTCATCTTTCGGACCGCGGCGCGATTGGCGTAGAACACGCCGTTCAGGTTGATCGAGAGCACGCGGTTCCACTCGTCGTCCGAGATCTCCTCGGTGTGCACCGAGTCGCCCGCGATGCCCGCCGAGCAGACGAGGACATCGAGCCGGGGCAGCTGCTCGATCGCCGCCGCGAGCTGAGCCGCGTCGCGAACGTCCTCTCCGTTGGCGAGGTCGAACACGTGCACCTCGGCACCCCCCGCACGAAGCCGCTCCGTGGTCGCGGCGCCGATCCCGCTCGCGCCGCCCGTGACGAGTGCGACCCTTCCCTCGAAGCCGTAGTGGTTGGCCATCCGCCTCTTGTAGCACTGCAGCCGACCCACTACGCTGGCCGACTACGTGGACGCGAACTTGCCCGACGGCGTCATGTTCGGGATGGACATCGTGGTCACCTGGCGCTCGGCCGCTGGCGCGTTCCTGGGCCAGACCTACCTCGACAACGACGCCCGCGGCGACTACGCCTGCCTGACCAAGCTCTGCGGGATCGGCTCGAACGCGAAGTACGGCGCCTGGATCTACGTCCACTCCTGAGCGAAGGGCGGAGGCCGTTGTTCGAGAGCGGTGGCTTCTCGCGCGAGGAGATGGGGGAGCGTCTCGCGCGCGTTCGCTCTGCGATGCTCGCGAGCGGTCTCGACGCGTGCGTCGTGCTCGCCCCGGAGAGCCAGTTGTGGCTGGCGGGCCTCGAGTCCTTCATCAGCGGTGTGTTGCCGCAGGCTCGACCCGCTGCAGATCACCCGCACCTCCACTCAACGACTCGTTCCAGGCGTCTCGTTCGTCCTCCACGCGTGCCTGCTCGACGAGCCCGCGGCTGCGGGCGTCGTCGTGGGAGGCACGTATGCGGTCCGCCAGGAGGGTGTCGAGATGCTCGCCGGCGCGGGAGCAGTCGACCTGGTCGAGGTCTGAGCCGCCATTCGGAGTCGTTCTTCGTCGCAGTAGGTTTCGCGAAGTGGAGAGCGCCGGAACGAGAGATCTGCGTTGAGCCCGGGGGACGACCTTCGTCGGCGGCTCGGGGCGGGGGAACAGATCGTCCTCGACGGCGGTATGGGCACCGAGATTCAGGCGCGCGGCGTGCCAATGGACGGCGAAGCCTGGAGCGCGCTCGCGAACATCACGCACGCAGACGTCGTGCGCGGCATCCACGAGGACTACATCCGCGTGGGTGCAGAGGTCGTGATCGCCAACACCTTCCCTGCCGGCGCGGGAGCACTCGCAGCGGCCGGAATCGAGGAGCGGCTCGTCGAGGTCAATCAGGCGGCAGTGCTGTTGGCGCAGGAGGCGCGGGAGCGGACGGGCGAATCCGGCGTCGCCGTGGCCGGGTCGCTGTCGGAGATGGCGCTCTCGGGCCTGAACACCCACGGTGACGAGGCGATCTCCGCTGACGAGGCGTTTCGCGCTCAAGCAACAGCGCTTGCAGACGCGGGCGCCGATCTGCTCGTCCTCGAGATGATGCGATCCGAAGCGGTGTCGGAGCCCGCGCTTCGAGCAGCTTGTGAAACGCGCCTACCCGTCTGGTTCGGCGTCTCGATCGGCGGCCTCGGACAGACCGGTGCACCCGTCACGATCGACGGCACGGACGTAGGTAGGCTCCTCGAGCTCGCTCGGAGTCGCGTGGACGCCGTGCTGGTCATGCACACGGACATCGACGTCGCGGGGCAGTCCTTGCCGTTGCTCAGGCGAGCATGGCCCGGGCCGCTCGGCGCCTATCCCCACGTCGGCGACTGGACGCCGCCCAACTGGGTCTTCGGCGAGATATCGCCGGAGGCCTTCGCCGATCAGGTTGCTCCCTGGGTCGACGACGGGGTGCAGATTCTCGGCGGTTGCTGCGGCATCGGGCCGGCGCACATCGCGGCCTTGCGCCAGGCGCTGGCCTCTGACTACCGCTAGCAACCGGTTCGCGGCGGCAGGTCGCGTGGAACGCCGACGAGATCGACGAACTCGGTCGCGAAGGACGCAAACCGCTCGATGTCGCTGCCGTTGGTCGCGATCCCGAGCGAGGCGCGGACGGCGCCGCCCGAGGGAAGCCCGATCGCCTGCACGTAGTCGTCGAGCGTCATCCCCTCGCCGAACTCGCCGCCGACGAGCGTCTCGCGGGAGATGGTGAAGACGACCTCGCCGGCGCCCGGATTGCAGAAGCAGCCGGTGCGCAGCGAGATCGAATGCCGTCGGGCGACGCGCTCGACGTAGCGCTCGTCGATGATGCTGCCGTCCGGGTGGAGGAAGTTGAAGGCGACCGTCGCGCCGCGCTGCTCGACCCCGGGCGGCCCGTAGACCGTCGCCGCCGGAGACCCGTCGGAGTGTCGCAAGCTCGACAGCACGCGCAGGAGCTGCTCGACGTTTGTCTGCACGTGCGCGTGAATCCGCTCCATGCCGACGCGGTCGAGATACCGCAGGCCGATCTCGACGGCGGGCAGGTTGAGGAAGTTGACCGTGCCGTCCTCGAAGTGGGCGGCGCCGGGCGCCCACTGGTACCACTCGCGCTGGACGAACGCGGCGACGATCGTTCCGCCCGAGAACCACGGCCGTTCGAGCTTTGCGAGCGCATCGCGTCGCGCGATGAGCGCGCCGACCCCGGTCGGCCACCCGCACATCTTGTAGACGGAGAGGCAGACGAAGTCCGGGTGCCACCGTGAGAGGTCGAGCCGGTTCGTCGGCACGAATGCCGCCGCGTCGAGCAGCACGTCCCAGCCGGCGGCCTGCGCGCGCTCGATCCAGTCGAGCGGGTGCTGGACGCCTGAGAAGTTCGACTGTGCCGGATACGCGAACAGGTTGTGATGATCGCCTCCGACCTCGGTCAGGTACCGCGGCAAGATCGTCTCGTCGACCCGCAGGTCGGGCGGTGTGCTCGGCACGTACGTCGTCTCGGCGCCGCGGGCGCGCGCGAACTCGCGGATGCCGTTGACCGAGTTGTGGTTGTCGAAGGTGAGCAGGAAGCGATCGCCGGGCTGGAACGGATAGGCCTCGCCGACGACCCGCAGCGCGCCGGTCGCGTTCGGGGTGAAGACTGCGACGTACTCGTCCGGCGAGGCGCGGAAGAACGCGAGCAGCTCTTCCCGCGCGTGCTCGACGAGCTCGGTCATCGCCGACGAGGTCGGGTTGACGGAGTGGGGGTTGCCGAAGACTCGATCGTGAAGCAGCGCCATGTGCTCGTCGAGCTGCGACCGCGCGTAGAGGCCGGCGCCCGTGTAGTCGAGGTACACGTGGCCGGCTGCGTCGAGGCGCGCGTACTCCGTGCGGCGGAGCTCCGCGAGCAGCGGGTCCGCCGCCGCCGACTCCGGTTCCGCGATTCTGCTCACGCGGTGGTGCTCTTCATCCTTCGATCCTAGGCGCTCGTGCGCGGACGGCCAAGCGTCCCTGAACGCGCACCAATGTGCACAATCAGCTGGGGATTCATGTGCCGCGTCCTCGCTTACCTCGGGCGTCCGCTGCCGCTCGGAGTCGTCCTCTACGACACCGATAACTCCTTGGTGCGCCAGGCGCACAGCCCACGGATGACCGCGATGCTCAATCTGGCGGGCTTCGGCGTGGCCGCCTGGGACCCGCGCTCCGTCGCGCCGCACGAGCCGCTCTTGTACCGCTCGACCGCGCTCCCCGTCTACGACCGCAATCTCCGCAACCTCGCGCGCAAGGTTGCACCGACGTGCGCCCTGGCACACGTGCGGGGTGTCGAGCTCTCAGAGGTGGGAGTCGTGAGCGAGCTCAGCCTGCACCCGTTCCACTGGCCCGGCACGCGCGTCGCGTTCGCACACAACGGCCATCTGCGCGAGTTCGACCGCATGCGTTTCTCGCTCGTCCCGCACATCCACGCGGAGCTGCAACGCCGGATAGGCGGGATGGGAGACACCGAATGGCTCTACGCGGTCTTCCTCTCGCAGCTCCGCGACCCCTACGGCACGCCCGCAGCAAACGAGCTCGCGGACGCCGCTGTGAAGACGCTCGGGATCGTGCGCGCGATGCGCGAGCTGCACGGCATCGAGACCTCGTCGCCGACCAACCTCTTCGCCACAACGGGCCGCGACCTCGTCGCCACGCGCTTCAGCTTCGACTACGGTTGGTACCCCGACGTCGACTCGCTGCTCGAGGTCGACCTCCCGTTCGTCAGCCTCTGGTACACGCTGGGCGATGCGTACGCCTTGCACGACGGTGAGTGGACGATGGGCAGCGACTATCCGATCTGCTCGCTGTTGCTCGCGTCGGAGCCGCTCACCGTTGATTCGTCGACGTGGCTCGAGGTGCCCGAATACTCCCTGCTCGTCGGCTCGCTCGATCGCGAGCAGCTGCACGTGGAGCTTCATGACCTCGACGTCTGAGCAGCTGCTCGGCTCGCTGCCGCTCTTCGCGGGGCTCGAGCCCGGAGAGCTGAGCGGCCTCCTCGCCGCCTGCGACCTGGAGACCGGAGAGCAGCTGTGGCAGCAGGGGGAGCGCGGCGACGCGCTTTACGTCGTCGAGGCCGGCTCGCTCGAGGTCGCTGGGCGGCTTCCCGGTCGGGGCGAGCTGAGCCTCGCGACCGTCGGCCCCGGGGACGTCGTCGGTGAGCTTGCTCTCCTCGACAGCGGCCTCCGCACCGCCGGCGTGCGCGCGCTGGAGCCGACGCGCCTGCTTCGACTCGGACGCGTCGAGTTCCGCGCTCTGGTCGTCAGCCGGAACCCCAGTGCGCGACTGCTCCGCCGGCGGATCACCGAGATCGCGTGCGCTCGTCTGCTTCAACGCCACCGCACGCTGTCGTCGACACTCCCAGGCGTTTTCGTGCACGCCGTCGCGACGCGCGGGGCGATGGCTCGGCCTCCGGATCTCGAGTACCTGCGCTGGCTGCCCTTCTTCCGCGAGTACCGCGCGGCCGAGCTCGAGCAGTTGCTCGCGAGTGCGTCGGTCGAGCGCGTTCCGCGCGGCGCTGTGCTCGTCACCGAGGGCGAGGTTTCGGCGGCGTTGTTCGTGACGTTGAACGGCGCTGTCGAGGAAGTGATCCGCCGCCAGGGAGGCTCGATCCGGGTGGCGCTCGCCGGCCCGGGCCGCGGCTTCGGTTACGCAGGCCTGCTCGCGAGGGGCGCGGCAACGGCGACTGCAATCGCGCGCGAGCGCTCCGTGGTGCTCGCGGTCGCACCGCGAGAGCTCGAACGTCAACTGAGGGAGGATCCGTTTGCGAGCGCCGTCGAGCGTGACGTGGTCGGCGCGCTGCGGCAGGCAGAGCGCCCACAGGCGCGACTCGCAATTCGTCGGAACGAGAGAGGGGAGACGTGACCTTTCAAGAGATCATCAAGCTGCATCCACACCCGACGAGCGTCGATCGCGACACGCTTCTGCGCTGCATCGAGGAGTGTCTCGACTGTGGCGCGAGCTGTACGGCGTGCGCGGACGCCAGTCTGAGCGAAGAGGATGTCCAGAGCATGGTTCGCGTCGTTCGACTGTGCAGCGACTGCGCCGACGAGTGCGAAGCCACCGGCCGGATCGTGACGCGGCAGACCGCGCCCGATCTTCGCCTCATGCGGACAATGCTGCAAGCGTGTGTGGCGGCCTGTGTCGTCTGCGCCGAGGAGTGCGACAAGCACGCCGCCCATCACGAGCACTGCCGCGTCTGCGCCGAAGTCTGTCGCCGCTGCAAACAGGCTTGCGACGAGCTGCTCGCGGCGATCGGCTGATCGCCGACTGTCAGCTGATCTTCAGGCCCTCGACGCCCGGCGGCGCTGCGGGGAACTTCGGGTCGATCCGCTCGAGCGCATGCAAGAGAAGCTCCGCCACCGCGAGGCTCTTGACCCAGTTGCGGTCGGCGGGGACGACGTACCACGGCGCCCAGTCGCACGAGGTCTCGTCGACGACCTCCTCCCACGCGCTGAGGTAGTCGTCATAGCGCTTCTGGACCTCGAGATCCTCGAGCCGGAACTTCCACCGCTTCTCGGGATCGTCGACGCGCTCCTGGAAGCGCTGCCGCTGCTCGTCTCTCGAAACGTTCAGAAACACCTTCACGATCGTGGTGCCCTCGTCCGCGAGCATGCGCTCCCACTCCCGAATGTGTGCGGGGCGGCGTTGCCACACCTCCTTCGGCGCGAGCTCGCGCATTCGGACGGCGACCACGTCCTCGTAGTGCGAGCGGTTGAAGATCCCGATCTCACCCCGGGCCGGCAGTGCTGCGTGGACGCGCCAGAGGTAGTCGTGCGCGAGCTCCGTCGAGGTGGGTGCGGCGAAAGCGACAACACGGCACCCCTGCGGATTGAGACCGGCGAAGGCGGCGCGGATCACGCCGTCCTTGCCCGAGGCGTCGAGGCCCTGGAGGATGAGGAGGAGGCTGTGCCGGCGCTCGGCGTAGAGCCGCTTCTGTAGGGACTCCAGTCGCACCTGGACCTCCGCGAGTCGATTCGCGGCGGACTGCTTGCCTCCGAACCCGAGCGTGTCTCTCGGATCGCGGTCGGCGATGGCCGCAGTCGTCCCCGGCTCGACGCGAAGGCGTCCGATCACGGGCGGCTGCTCGTTGGTGGGGCGGCTGCTCGCGTTGTGTTCGCGGTCATCGTCATCGTGCGGGAGAGGCGTATCGTACGAGCCGATCCCGCCCATCCCGACTCGAAGGGAACGACATGGCCGACACAAATCGGAAGATCGTGGCTGCGACATTCGCGACACCGGACGGTGGCTCGCGCGGCGGTGGTGCCGTCGGCGGCGCGTTTCCCGACAAGATCGGGAATCTCGCCGTGCTCCACGTCCGGCCCGACGGCAAGCCGAAGTTCGTCGAGTCGAAGGATTGGGGTGCGGGCCGCGGTGCGCTGCTCGGTGGCGCTATCGGCATCATCGGCGGGCCGCTGGGGATCGTCGCCGGCGGAGGCATCGGCGCGCTCGCGGCGAAGCTTCGTGATTCGGGCTTCAAGAACGACCAGCTCGAGCAGCTCGGCAAGTCGCTCAGCCCGAACGGCTCGGCAGCCGTGCTCGAGATCGGTGCCGACGCCGTCGACACCGCCGAGGAGCTTCTCAAGACGCTTGGCGCCCAGGAGGTCGTCGTCGTGGATCTCGACACGAACGTCGCCGACCTGTTCGCCGGCGAGCAGGAGCCGACGGCCGAGCCCGAGCCGGCTGCGACACCGGCCGCGTGAGCCCCGGACCCGGAGTCGACTCACGCGGTGCGGGGAGGATGCCGGGTCCGCGGCGGTTTGCCTCAGCCCGCGAGCCCGCCGAAGACCGCGAACGGGTTCGGCGGCAGCGCCTGCCAGACGACGCCGCCTCCGGGCTCGACGTGGACCGTGCTGCCGGGCGGTGCCTCCGCGCCGATCCGGCGCGCGAGCTCGTCGGCATCGTCCTCGTCGTTGGCACCCACTAGCAGGTACTTCCACCGCCGGACCAGGGGAGCACCCTCGGACGCGAGTCGGTCTGCGAGCCGCACGGCATCGTCATGCGACGGCAGCTCGACGCGCACTTCCCACTCCGCGGATCCGGTCCGACGCGAATCGTCAGCCTCCTGCTCCTCGAGTCGCTCATGCTCGGCCCGCCGCTCCGCCTCGGTCTGCGGCAGCGCCAGCGCGCCGTCTTCCCACCGTTCCTCGAGTGGATGCCAGCGGTCGAGTGCCCAGTCCGCGCTCAAGCCGTGCTGGGTCAACACCTCTCCGATCACGCCCTTCGCCCGTCGGGCGGCGTCGTCGGTGTCCGCATAGACAAAGAGGCGGTTGCCCTCGCGACTCACGGCTAACCGATCGCCAAGCTGCTCCCGCGCCTCGTCCTCGACCTCGTGCTCGTGCAGCGCGCGGAGGAGACGCGAAGCAGCGCCGTTGTCGTGAAGTGTTGCGGTGATCCGCCAGTCCTCGGCCATGCGCCGACGTTACCAATGGGCGCGCCCTGCACAGCGGGGCAACGACGCTATCGTCTCGGGCACGGATACGAGCTCGAATCGCGACGAGCGCGACGAACGGTCGACGTACTTCCGGCCGTGCGAGCTGCCGGGCGTCGAGGCGCTGCACGCGGCGTTCGTCGAGCATCGGTACCGGCCGCACTCGCATCCGACCTGGACGATCGCCGTCGTCGAAGCGGGGGCGGCGCGATTCGACGTCGATGCGCTCCACGAGCGGGCCGGCGCGGGCGAGCTCTTCGTGCTCGAACCGGACGCCGTCCACACCGGGATGGCCGCCGTGCCGGAAGGGTGGACCTACAAGGTTCTCTATCTCGAGCCGTCCGTGCTCGGCGAATGGACCGAGGGAGATGCACGCGTGCCGCGCGCATCACGCTGGGTCGTCTTCCGCGACAGGTTCCTGCGGGCGCGCCTGCTGGCCGCGCACGCTGCGCTCGCCGCCGGCGAAGCGGGCATTGCCCTCGAAGTGCCGGTCGTCGAGGCGGTGGCTGCGTTGCGCCCCCACCTGCAGCCGTTTCCCGAAGAGCGCCGCCGCGGCCGCGCGGAGCACGAGGCAGTCCGGCGCGCGATTGCTCTGCTCCGCGAGCACTGGAACGAGGCGGTCGATCTCGCACAGCTGAGCGCGGCGGCACACCTCAGCCGTTTCGAGCTGGCCCGCCGCTTCCGCGAGCAGACCGGGTTGCCGCCGCATGCCTTCCAGCTCGATCTCCGTGTCGCGGAAGCGCGGCGGCTCCTCGGAGCGGGCGTCGCTCCGGCCGAGGTCGCGCTGGCCTGCGGCTTCGCCGACCAGGCGCACCTGACGCGGGTCTTCAAGCGCGCCGTCGGCGTCACGCCCGCGCGCTACGGGCACGCGGGCTGACGTTCCGCAAGATCGTTCAAGACGGCGCCGAGCTCAGCGGTCAAGCTCAGCGCGATGGCGATCACCGACTTTCCGACGAAGGCCGCGGTCGTCGTGCGAGACGATCTGCCCGTCTGGCAGCGCCTGAACGTGACGGGGTTCCTCGTCAGCGGGCTGGTCGGCGGAACTGAGGAGCGGGTCGTCGGCGACGACTATGTCGACGCCGACGAACAGCACTATCTCCCGATGCTCGTCCAGCCACTCCTCATCCTCGAGGCGAGCGCGTCGAAGCTGCAGACCGTCCGCCGCCGCGCCGCCGAACGCGACGTCCCGGTTGCCATCTACACCTCCGAGCTGTTCGCGACCGGCCACGACGAGGCGAATCGGGCCGCGGTTCATGCCGTCTCGACGGAGGACCTCGACCTGGTCGGCATCGGCCTCAGGGCGCCGCATCGTGACGCGGACGCGATCCTGCGCGGCCTGCGCCGGCACGCGTAGACGCAATGACACGCACCGTCGCCGGCAGGATCATCCCGAGCTGAACACCGCTCTTTCCAAGTTGGTGCCTGTCGACCGTCGCGGTTGCCTCCAGCTGGAGCCCGTGGTCGACCCGCTGCACGAGGGCGTCGAACTCGACCGGCACGACCTGGCCCGCCGCTTCGAGACGGCCCTGAACGTGGAGCTTCCCCTGCCCTGAGTCACGGACGCGGGTCGAAGCGAAGTGCACCTCCGGATTCTCGGCGATGCCGGAGAGCTGGGTCGAGTGCAGAAGCGTGTCCCACATCCCGTTCCCGGTGACGACGCTCCGGACGTCCACCGACACCTCGATCGTTATTCCTTCCCGGCCGACTTCGTACGAACCGGCGACGCGATCGAAGCGGCCGCGTGCGATGGTCAGACCCCAGACCGAGCGGACGTCGAACTCCACCGCGTCGATGCTCCAGCGCGTCGGCGAAGCGCTGCTCTCGTACACCTCTGCGCCAGAGGGTTGGCTCATTGCCGCCCGGCCCCGATGTCGTTCGACAAACCGATCACCGTGATCAGCAGGATCAGCACGATCCCGAGGGTGGAGAACCGTCGATAGACGGCCTGCGGAAGCGCGCGTCCCCGCAAACCTTCGATGATCGAGAAAAGGATGTTCCCGCCGTCGAGGGGCAGCAGCGGGAGAGCGTTGAAGAGCGCGAGAGACATGCTGATGAGGCCGAGCAGCACGAGGTACCAGGGGAGCCCGACTGCGAGGACTTGGCTGGACGTGCGCACGATCCCCACCGGGCCCGTGATCTCTGCACCCGAGTGCCCGCGGAAAAGGTTGCCCAGGCTCGCCACGGTACCGGTGACGACGCGCCAGCAGTCTTCGACGGCGAGCCGGGCACTCGCGCCGAGTGGATGTGAGACGAGCTGCGATGCCGGGACAAAGCCCCAGATCCAGCGCCCCTGCTCCTCGACAGTCCGCCGCGGGCCGAGAGTGATCGTCCGCCCGGAACGTTCGACCGTGACGGTGATCGGGTCACCGTGGCTGCCGTCGATCGCGTGCGAGATCTGTTTGAACGTACGCGTTCGGCGGCCGTCGACTGCGACGATCCGGTCGCCCGGCTCGAGCCCGGCGTCTGCCGCGGGGCTCTTCGCTTCGACCCGCGCGACCTCGGTGCCGGGGGTCTGCGACGGTGCGCCTGTCGCGTACACCGCAAAGAAAAGGACGAAGGCGACGAGCACGTTCATGCCGGGCCCCGCGGCGATCGCAGCGACGCGCTTCCACGTCGGCTGGCGCCAGAACGCGTCCGCGCCCGTTCCCTCGTCGACGTCACGGAGCCCCTGTTCGGCGGAGCGGCGTGCAGACGGGGCCAACCGCGTCCGCTCGAGCGCGGTGCGCAATGTCGGTAGCGCGGCCCGCGCGGCCTCGAGGTCGTCTGCGGCGAGTGGTTGCTGAACCGCGTCCGCCGCCGGAGTGAGTGCGGGGTCCTCGCGCAGCGCCTGCGCCATCAGAGCCCGGAAGTCGTTCGCGGCCGGCCGGCGCATGCCGGGAATGCGCACGTAGCCTCCAAGGGGGATCGCCCCGATCCCGTACTCGATCCCGTTGCGACGGACCTTGACGAGCGCCGGCGGGAAACCGATGTAGAAGGCGCGCGGCTTCATCCCGACGAGCCGCGCGACCGAGAAGTGCCCCAGCTCGTGCAGGAAGACCAGCAGCGCGAGCCCGAGGATGCCGATGAGCCAGGTCACCTGCTCCTACCGCCGCGAGAAGAGATTCAGCAGGACGGTCAGGAGCACGCTGAGCACGATCGACAATCCCAACGGGAAGTAAAAGCTGACGGTCTTCCCGCGGATGACGATGTCGCCCGGCAGCCGGTTCACGCCGAGACGCGAAAGCACCAGCAAGCCGCCGCCGATGACGGCGAGCGCGAGCCCGAACGTGAGCAGCCACTTGCCGACTTCTGCCCCCATGGTGCTCCACTGTCGTCGAGATCGCGGGAAAGCGAATCGTCGGGCCCCCGGATCGGCTGCGGGAACCTCGCACCCTTTTGACGGAACCGCGAGCGTTCCGCTCGACTTGCGGGGTTCCCGCACGTGCTGCGGCGGATGGCCGATGACGGCTGGCCGTGACGGCCGCGACAGTTGAACGGCCAAGCGACGCAGCATGACTGAAGAGCAGCACACATCCGAGACGCAACCCGTCGAGGCGAACGGAAGCAACGGCGGACACGACCACCAGAGCTTGCGCCACCCCATCAGGGCTACCGAGCACGAGGTCGAGCACCTGCGCGCGGTCGCGGACGAAGGGGAGAGCGGCGCGACGCCCGCGATTCTCGCGGGCCGCGTGATCACGATCGTGCTCCCGATCGTCGTGATCATCCTCGGCCTGTCTCTGCTCGCTGCGTACCTCGCCACTCGTGACGACAGCTCGTCGGAGCCGGCCGCCGTTCCGTGGGCACTCCCCAACGGAGATCTCGCCAACACGCGCAAGACCATCGGGACGACGATCTCGTCGAAGAACGTCTCGAAGCTCGGCGTGGCCTGGACGATCCCGCTCACCGCAAGCAGCGTCTACGGCACGTTCGCGGCAAACCCGGTCACGAGCCCGGACGGCACCGTCTTCCTCCAGGACCTCGACTCGAACGTGTCAGCCGTCGACCTGAAGACCGGGCACGTTCTCTGGAGGCGTGCGTACAACTCGCAGGACATCGGTCCGAACGGCGTCACGTACGCCGGAGGGAAGGTCTACGGCGCGACGGCCAAGTTCGTCTTCGCGCTCGACGCGAAGACCGGCGCCGAGATCTGGCGCAACACCAAGCTCGTCCCGACGCGGCTGCAGAAGGGCGGGGGGGAGCTCGCGAACGGATTCGGGATCGACATCCAGCCGCAGGTCGCGGACGGGACCGTCTACCTCGCCTCGGCGGCACTGCTCGGCGGGGGGCTCGTGTACGCGCTCGACGCGGAGACCGGGAAGGTGCGCTGGTCGTTCGACACGGTGGCCGACCCGGCAGGCGAAAAGATCATCGGCGGCGGAGCTTGGAACCCACCGGCGATCGGCAACGACGGAACCGTCTACATCGGGACGGGGAACATGTACCAGCCCGCGTCCGTGGCCCTGTCCGATCCGGGCAAGCGGCTCTACACCGACAGCACCCTCGCGCTCGACGGCAGGACGGGGAGGCTGCGCTGGGCCTTCCAGGCGGTGCCGAACGACTTCCACGACTGGGACATGCAACTCTCGCCGATCTACGCCATCGCCGACGGCCGCCCGATCGTCGTCAACGCCGGGAAGATGGGCTACGTCTACGCGATGGACGCAGAAGACGGCGCGCTCGTCTGGAAGACGAAGGTCGGTGTCCACAACGGCCACGACGACGACGGGACCCTCGCGCTCCGGCACAAGCTGAAGCTGCACTTCCCGCTGACGGTGGAGCCCGGCATCGTGGGCGGCGTCGAGACGAACATGGCGCTCGCGGACAGCGTCCTCTACGTGCCCGTTGCCAACCTCGCCTCGGAGTGGAAGACGCGCACCACCGGCCTCGGGAGCGCGAACTTCGCCGCGGGAACGGGCGAGATGCTCGCGCTCGACCTGGCCACCGGACGCGTGCTCTGGGACACGAAACTGCAGCAGATGCCCGACGGGAACGCGACAGTCGCGAACGACCTCGTCTTCACGACGACCTTCGACGGCTACCTGATCGCCTTCGCGCGGAGCGACGGGAGGATCGTCTGGAAGAAGAAGTTGCCCGCGTTCACGAACGCGCCGGTCGCGATCGTCGGCGACACGCTGATCACCGCCGCGAGCTTCCCCGGCGGCAAGGGACAGACCACCGAGGTGATCGCGTTCCGCCTCGGCGCACACGGCAGCTTCAAGCCCACCTCCGCCGGCGGGCCCACAATGGCCGGCGCAGCGAACGGTGCAGCGCTCTTCACGCAAAACTGCGCCTCCTGCCACACGCTCGCCGCGGCGCGCGCAAAGGGAACCGTCGGGCCGAATCTCGACGAGCTGAAGCCCTCGAAGGCGGTCGTCGCACGCCAAGTGACGAACGGCGGCGGCGGTATGCCCGCGTTCGGCGGACGCCTCACCTCGAGGCAGATCGACGCGATCGCGACCTACGTCTCGAGCTCCGCGGGCAAGAAGTAGCCGCCGCGCGGCGGCTCAGCCGCGCCGCAAGGAGGCGCGCCAGGACGGTTCGGGCTCGAAGGGGTCGCCGGGACCGAAGCTGCCGAAGTCGTGCCGAGCTGCGTGCCTTAGGCGGAGAGCGCAGACACGTCGCTCGCGGGAAGCGCGCTCTTCGGCTCCCAGCCGAACGCCGGGGCGACCTCCGTCGCGATCGTCTCCAGCAGCCGGGCGTTGTACTCGACGCCGAGCTGGCTGGGGACCGTGAAGAGGATGGTGTCGGCCGCTCGAACGGCGGCGTCTTCCGCTAGCTCTTCGGCGATTCGGTCGGGCTCGCCGGTGTAGCTTCGGCCAAATCGGCTGATCGCTCCGTCGAGCCAGCCGACCTGATCCTCGTTGGCGTCGTTCCCGAAGAGTCGGCGGTCGAGGTCCGAGATGATCGGGAGTACGCTGCGGCTGACCGAGACGCGCGGTTCGCGGCTGTGGCCCGCGTCTGCCCACGCCTTGCGGAACAGCGAAATCTGCTCGGCCTGAAGTTGATCGAACGGCACCTGCGTGTCCTCGAGGAGGAGTGTCGAGCTCATCAGGTTCATGCCCTGCTCGCCGGCCCACACGGCTGTCTCGCGCGACCCGGAGCCCCACCAGATGCGTTCGCCGAGCGTCGGCGATTGCGGTTGCACCGCGAGCCGTGCCTCGCCCGGGGCCCCGCCTACGTCCGCTCGCACGACGCCTGCCCCCGCAATTGCCTCACGGAAGCGAGCCGTCTTGATCCTCGCGTCCTCGGCGTCGGCCGGATAGCCGAAGGCTTCCGCTCCGCGCCAGGCCGGCTCGGGCGAGCCGCGACTCAAGCCGAGCTGGAGTCTCCCGTCCGCGAGCAGATCCGCCGCGGCGGCGTCCTCCGCCATGTAGAGAGGATTCTCGTAACGCATGTCGATGACGCCGGTTCCGATCTCGATCGTCCTCGTCCTGACGCCGATCGCCGCGAGGAGCGGGAAGGGCGACGCAAGCTGACGGGCGAAGTGATGCACGCGGACGAACGCGCCGTCGACGCCGATCTGCTCCGCGGCGACGGCGAGCTCGAGCGTCTGGTGCAACGCCTCGTGAGCGGAGCGCGTCAGGCCACCGCCCGGATGCCAAGCGCCGAAGGAGAGGAAGCCGATGTTCTTCCGCTGGGTCATGTCTTCTGTTCGCGCTAACGTACTTGCGCGCGCAAGTATTCCGGGTCGGCGTCCTTTCGATTGGTGCTGACTGCACGGGGAGCCGACCCCACCCGAGGGTCGGGCCCGATCGGCCCAGTTGTCGTCACGGTCTTCGCGCAGCGCGCCGAGCGCGTCGTAACCTAGGCTCGGAGGAATCCACTGATGCCAAAGCAGCAAGGCGCGCCGAAGAAGATCAGGCCGACGAAGACAGCCGACTACCTCGAAGTGCTGACGAAGGCGGTCTTCCAGTCAGGGATCAGCTGGCGCGTCATCGAGGCAAAGTGGCCCGGCTTCCGCGAAGCGTTCGATGACTTCGACCCAGCGAAGATCGCCGGGCTCAGCGAGCGCGACGTCGACCGCCTCGCGACCGACACGCGCGTCGTCCGCAACCGTCGCAAGATCGAGGCAACCGTCGACAACGCGACGGAGATGCTCGCGCTCGAGAAGGAATTCGGCAGCATCCGCAAGTACCTCCGCTCCCAGGGCGACTTCGAGGCCACCGTCGCCGACCTCCGCCGCCGCTTCCGCTTCATCGGCGACACCAGCGCCTACTACTTCCTCCACGTCGTCGGCGAACCGGTACCGCCACATGAGGAGTGGATGGCGCGTCGCGAGACGAAACCGCGCCGCGAGCCGCGCCGGGCGTAGCGGTCGCGGCACAAGCGCGCTGCGGCACAGCTCGTGCGAGCGTACGCCTGGAATCACAGCAGCACTGCGTTGAAGCGTTGTCGTGCGGTCGGGCAACCAGAGCACGGTGGAACCTCAGTCGCGCGTTCCCGTGGCACGATCGTCGGCGCGCCACGCCTGTTCGTCCGCTGTTAGTCGCCGCCCTGTTCCTGTGCGTTGCGCCCGGAAAGCGCCTCGAGGCCTGCGGTCAACATCGCCCCGCTGTTGCGTTCGTTCGTGAACCGCACGGCATCTGACGCGCGCGACTCCTACTACCCGGTGCTGATCGAGAGCTCCGGCGGCTCCTGCAACTGTCGCGAGACTATTCGCTTCCAGGCGTACAAGTACATGCCGGCGACTGCGGCGAACCTCCAGCTGCTCGACCCCGCCACCCAACACCCGGCGCGTGCGTGGTGACCAAGGCGCTACTCGGGAACGAGATCACGAAGTAGTCGCGCTGGAGTCGTCAGGCGCCGGTTACCGCCTCTGGCGGCCGGAGCGGCTCCGGATGGGCACGGGGTTCGGTGGGGTTCGGTCGGCGACCGATGAGGTACCAGGCTTCGATCTCGCCCTTTCCCTTGACCGGGATCGTCCCTCTCGGCTCGCAGATGAACTCGTCCTCGAGCAGCTCCTTCGTCGCGCGGGTGATCTGGATCCGTCCCGACGACCCGTGCGACTCCATACGGCTGGCCGTGTTGACCGCGTCGCCCCAGAGGTCGTACAGGAACCGCTTGCGGCCGATCACACCGGCCACGACCGGTCCCGAGTTGATCCCGACGCGCAACGCGAGCCCGAGCTGTCCGACCTCGTCGACCGAGCGCATCGCCGACTGCATATCCAGCGCCATCAGGGCGACCGCTCGGGCATGGTCAGGCCGGGGCGACGGGACGCCGGCAGCGACCATGTAGCAGTCGCCGATCGTCTTGATCTTCTCGAGCCCATGGCGTTCAGCGAGCAGATCGAAGTGGCTGAACAGCTGATCGAGCACGCCCACGACCTCGGTTGGCGGGAGCTGCTCCGCGAGCGGGGTGAAGTCCACGACGTCGGCGAATAGGATCGACGCCGAGCCGAACTGGTCGGCGATCGTCCGTGTCTCGGCCTTGAGCCTGTCGGCGATCGAGCGCGGCAAGATGTTGAGCAGCAGCCTCTCCGCCCGCGCCTGCTCCTGCCGCAGCGCCGCGAGCGCATCCCGGCGCTGGGCGGCGAACACCGCAAGCAGCGTGAACACGATCGTGCCGCAGACGACCACGTTGAGGCCGAGCATCGTGCTCGTGAACAATTCTGGCACCGCCGGCGAGACGCCGCCCAGCAGCTCTCCCGCGACTCCCGAGCCGAGGAACACGACGACGTAGGCGGCATACCAGCGAGCCGCCGTGCCCACGTCGCTGAACACGAGCGCCCCCAGCGGGGCGAGGATCCCCCAGAGCCCGACCCCGCCGGAGTCCAGGAAGCCTCCCAGCGGGATCATCGACAGCGTCGGCGCCAACAGGATCGCGACCTCGCTGACCAGGAGGAACGGGCCGAAGTCCCGCGTGCGCGAGAAGACGACGATCGCCGCCAGCAGAACCGTGAAGTAGGCGAGCGGCACCCAGCCCACCGGCGACCCGAACGCGAGATAGAGGATCGCCCAGAGAAGGGCCACCGGCAGGATCAGCACCGAGGTCAGCACGAGGAGCACCTTTGCGGCCCGCGTGTCCTCGTCGTCCTGCGGATCCGCGCCGATCCGTGCCAGCCGCGCCAGCACCCGATCGCCGACGCTCCTGATCCGGCTCACGGCGCTCACACCGCAGACGGTACTCGCATGACCCGCACGTCGGTCACACCCATGAAGCGCTCGCCCTTCGCGACAGGACCGGCGCCAGGCACGCCGCGAGCTGCCGACGATGCTCGCCGGTGTCGAACGTGTGCAGTGGGTGTGGAGGCAACGCGTGCTCCACCAGGTGCCCGCCGTGCCGGACGTACACGACCGGGATGATCGTCCCGTCGGCGTCGTACTCGACTGCGACTGCACATGCGTCGCCGCCGTCACGATCCACGAAGTCCGCGAGCGGCACGATCCCTTCGTCGCGAATCCCGCCGGCACTGTCGAACTCGAGCACCCGCGCGAGGTACCCCTTCTGCGTCCAGAGCTCGGGCGCATGCGCGAGCTCCCAGAGCAGATGCGGAACGGCCTCGTCGCCGTCGAGCGACCGCCGCTCGCGCCCGATCCCGAAATGCTTCCGCGCGATGTGCTGCGCGAGCACGCGGGCGTTGTAGCGGTAACCGTTGACGGAGCCGGAGCTGCTCGTCGCGCCGTGCTTGCGCAGGCCGGGCGAAGCCTGGGTCACGTTGCCGGCGAAGTAGATCCCGGGAACCGAGATGCTCTCCCAGTACGGCGTCTGCGCCGGCATCCGGCCGTCGCTGACCATCGCCACGCCCAGGCTTGGCAGGTCGCGCACGGGTGCGCAGAAGCCCGTGGCTGCGATGACTTCGTCGCTGTCGAGCTCGAGTTGCCCATCCCGCGTCGTCCCGCTCGCGTGGATTCGGTATCCGTGCGCATGGCGTTCTACTCGCTCGATCGCCGCGTCGATGACATAGCTCCCGCTGCCGCCGCGGATGTGTTCCGCATACGGCGAGAGGTATCGGATGCTGAGCGGTGAGAAGGCGAGCACCGCGGTGTCCACTGGGCGCGGCGAGCCGAGCACGATGCGTTGCGCCCACGGCAAGAGACCCGTTGCCAGCTCGAACCCGGAGTTCCGTTTGCCGACGATGAAGACGCTCTTGCCCTGATAGCGCTCGGGTGGCTTGGTCGCCACGTAGTGCGGAGCCGACTCGAGCCCAGGAACCGGAGCGACCCACGGCTCGGTCACGCCGATCGCAAGCACGCACACCCGGCAGCGGTACTCGCCGTCCGTGGTCCCGAGCACGAAGCCCGCGTCGTCGCGCTGCGTCGACAGCCACTCGCAGCCGTAACGAACGCGAACGTCCCCGCGCCTGGCGAACTCGACGAGCGCCGCCTCCATCTCGGGGCGGGACGGGACGTCGAATGTGCGGTCCATGAACTCCGGCACGAGCGCCCGATGCTCACGCTTGTCGCCCACGAGACTGTTGTGGTCGTACCACTCGTACTCGCGCGTGCCACGCTGGAACGGCGCGTCCGGCTTCGTCCAGCTGATCAGGCGCTGGTAGACCGGGAAGCAGCGGAACATGCCGCCCGGCGCCGGGTCCCGGGAGATCACCGCGCATCGGGGAATCCCCGTGCGGGCGAGGCTGTACGCGGTCTGCAGTCCGCCCGGCCCGCTTCCCACCACCACGACGTCGTACTCGCCCGGCGGGAACGGACGCGACCCTAGCCGTTCCAAACGTTCGCGGCTCGCAACCGCCGCGCTTCGATCTGGAGCATTCGATACATGACGCTCGGCTGCTTGAGCAGAAACGCCTTCAGCTCGTTGTCGGGGATGATCAGGCAGCG
>Ga0075425_100001346_pt1 | contig 24067 bp, 21 predicted proteins | sample SoiMethybrSBSTD4_FD_75300 | JGI IMG/M metagenome (GOLD analysis project Ga0075425, IMG submission 75300) | Bulk soil microbial communities from a Populus tree surrounding site in Tennessee, USA - Soil MetaG P. TD hybrid SBSTD4 | ecosystem: Environmental > Terrestrial > Soil > Tree plantation...
AATTTCTTTTGGTAGTAGTAGCACGGTCCCCAGGTCAGCACAGCGCCCACATTCAATTTCTCGCCCTGAATCTGCCGCACCATGTCTTCTGGCTGCACCCCTTCGGTTGGGTTCTGATAATGAGAGCACCCCGCTGCATGTACGTGATGGTCTCCCGAATACCAATGGTATTTCGGCGGATCGATCCAACGCTTCATCGCGAACGAAACGTCATTCGCGCTGGCAGCCGCGACCTCGATCTTCTTCGTTTGAGGCTCAAACTCGGGCCCCATCGAAGCGGTCACTGTATACGAACCGGCGGGCACGAGGACGGTCGCGCCGTTTTCCCGGTAGACCTGCGGTTGAAAAAATAGGTCCGGCGCCAGGCGCTTTGTGGGATTTGGATATAGTCGCCCCAGACTGTCGCGAATCGTAAACGCCGCCACCGTCGGCGCTCCGTTTTCATCGCGAACTCCCAACCGCAGCGCCTGTGCCGGAAGCGCGTTGAACACCACCGTCGTCTGATTGCGGAACCCAATATCCTGCGTGCCCTGCCCCACGTTGAATCCAATCGCCGCGGAGCGCTGCCCTCGATCTCGGCTATAGATGGTCAGAATCCGGTATTCCAGCGGCAAACCAGAAAGCCGCGGCGACATCGGATCCCTGTCGTAGAGTTCCAGCTCCATCCATCTGTCACGCGTATCCGCCGGCAAGATCGTCTTAGGCGGCTCCGGGCTCCCATCGGACCGCACAAAAATCGCAGCAGCGTTTGGACTTTCCGCCATGAGCCGCGAAGTCACTCCCGCTTTGTTCAATACCTTCACCAGAAAAATTCGTGTTCCGCTTTCAACCAGCTCTGCTTTTGCCGCTCCCGCCTGCACCTTGACGCGGCTCTCTGGATTGATTTCCACAATTGCTAGTGTGTAATTGTCGAGGATCTGCTCCAGACGTCGAACCGCGTCAGCTTCGTCGGCCTCAGCGATGGCTAGGTTAATCGCCTCGTGATCCTTCTGAGTCAGAGGCTGGCCAAGATAGGCAAGCGTGGTCTCCACCTGGCGCACCTGCTGCGCGAAGGGCTGAAGGGAACTCCTCATCTGCGCGGCCCTAGAAATGGCGGTCGGCCCTTGAAGTACCATAAACATCGAGAGAGTTATGATTCCGGGCACGCATGCCGTCGTCACAGAGCGCACGGGTTTCATGACAGGCTGCCTCCGGGGTCATTTTGCGGCCACGGCGGCGTGGGGGCAAGCAAATCAGATGTTTCCCAAAGCCCGCTGCGATTCCCCGACGAGCGACGGGCAACTCTGACTTTACCGCCGTCACATCACCCAATCATTGATCGGTGGCATGGAGGCCATCGCTCATGAAGCGGAAACCGTGCTCACGAAGAAAGCGCACCAACACAAAATCATCCGTCCTGCGCCTGCCAGACCGTGAGCACGCCAAAGCCTCAGTCTTGAATAGCCTCACCCGCCTGGACGCTAAACGGAGTTATCGTCACGCCATCAATGAGTTCGTCCAATGGCAACCTCGTGAATCACGCTCCTTTCCGGATCGATTGTGGAAGAGTTGCCGACGGTCCGCTCAGAGCCTCGCTTATATCATTTCGGCAGTTCTGCTTCGATCCAGTGGACGATTTTTTCAGACACTTGCGCCTCCTCTCCGACGTACTCGTGGTTGCCATTTGCAATCATGGCTGTATCTACGGTGGCTGGGCCACGGGGCAGCCGCCGGACCGAAGACGTCAGCAGAGCGAGGTCCTTTTCGCCACGGATATCGTCCTTCGATCCGAAGAAAGCCAGTACCGGGCACGTGATTCTCGTGACGGCGGCATCGGGACCCTTTGTGCCAAAGAAGTCTTTGTACTCGCGCGGTGTGTTAACGGTGTCTAGGTATGTCGAAGCGCTGACGAATGAAGGGAAAGACCGGTGCGGTAGCCGGAGCAAGTCGTCGCCGGCTCCCTCGTCAACGAGCTTCCTCGCCTGGGCAAGCAATTGCGCGTCGTCCGATTCGGCGGAGTAACCTACGCCTGGAGAGGCGAAGACCAACCCAGCTACGCGGTGATCCTGCGAATCGGCCTGATAGCGGGCGACACTTGCCCAGCCGGCGCTGTGGCCCACCAGGATGACCCGGCTGTATCCGAGCTGCTCAGCGTAATCAATCCACGCGGCGATGTCGCGCGCGTCCTCGCTGGTTACACCCCAATAGCCGCCGCCGCGCACTCGCTTTCCCAGAAGCGTGTATTTTTCCACGTTCCCTATGTCGTGCATGCGCGTATTGACCGAGATCGTTGGGAACCCGCGCTCCGCCAGCGCCCGTCCGATGCCCACGTAACTCGGAGTATAGAAATTCGCTCCCCAACCGTGCACCCAAATGATCGCCAGCGGCTTCGATGGTTGTCTCGGAGAGGTAAAGAGGACACCGGTGTCCACAAGATCGTCTGCCGAGCGTACATAGACCAACTGCTCCGGGAATTTGCCGGACTTCTGGTTCTCTGGGCGAGGAAGGATCCGGAGTCGAAGAAGAATTGCCAGGAGTAGGGCTATTCCAACTAAGCCGACAATGAGCCTCCGTGGATACGGACACGTGGTCGGATTTGTCTCACCGTCGAATCGCGGGTTTGAGTTCCCTAAAAACTCGGCGGGCGCACGTGAGTCGAACTCCCGGCGGATAAAGGAAGATTTTCTTGTTTGCCGACCACGCGTCCAGAACCGCCGCTCGCAAGACACCTAGCGGGCCCCAACCGAAATTAAGTGTACTCAAAGAGTACTAAGCCAGACGTGAGAGAAAGTGTGCCGCTAATCGACTGCAGAAGCACCCCATTCCAAGACTCGTCTGAGTTCTTCACTCCTACGGAGCACAACGGCCTTGACGGCGGCGACGGCTCGCCGGTACCGTCTTCACATTCAACAAGGTGCGCTCGAATGTCGGGTAATTTCCGTTCGCGGTGTGCGCGAGCGCTGATCCACGCCCCGGTCACTCACTGAAAGTGGGGGAACAGTATGTCAGACTCGCACCCTAGAACGACCATCGGGAACGTATATGGAATCGCTTCTCTTATTGCATTGGCCATCCTGTGGATGGCTTCTTTCGCCGCACGTCCTGGACGAGCCCAAGGACCTGGCTCTTACAAGAGCCATGTCGACTCTCAACGCTTGCAAGGAACACTTGAGAAATTAAGCAGATTCGGCCGGAATCCCGAAGGCGGTGTCACTCGCATTGGTTTTTCGGAGACTGATATGGCCGCGCGCGAATACGTCATCGGTCTCATGAAGCAAGCAGGCCTTGAGGTTCGCGTCGATCCCGCGGGAAACATCTTCGGCCGGCGTGCTGGCTCGGAGAAGTTGCCAATATTGCTTTTCGGCTCGCACATCGATTCGGTGTTACACGGCGGAAACTTCGATGGAGACGTCGGCAGTATGGGCTCCATCGAAGTGATGCACGCGCTCAACGACGCAAAAGTGCTGACCCGCCATCCACTGGAAGTAGTCATTTGGACGAACGAAGAAGGCAACCACTTTGCCCTGGGCACGCTGGGTTCCGGTGTCGCCGCGGGGCTGCTGGGGCCCGAAATCATCGACCGCAAGGACGACTACGGACTGACTCTCGCAGATTGGCTGCGCCGTTACGGTCAGGATCCGTCTCGTCTTACTGACGCGCGCATAGCCAAGGGGGCGCTGGCGGCCTTTATTGAATTGCACATCGAACAGGGCCCTTACCTAGATGAAGCAAAAATCCCCATCGGGATCGTACAAGGGATCGTAGGCATCAAGAGATCAGATTGCGTCGTCACGGGTTTCGCCAATCACGCGGGCACGACGCCGATGAATCGCCGGAAAGACGCCCTTGCGGCCGCTTCAAAGGAAGTCCTCGCCGTTCGTGAGGCGGTGCGTGCGGAGAACGGCCATCAAGTTGGCACGGTCGGCTATATGAAGGCGGAACCTGGAGCCGTCAACGTCATACCTGGCCGGGCTGAGTTCCCTGTCGAACTGCGCGATCTCGATGCCGCAAAAATAAATCGCATGTGGGAGCATATTCAAGCGAGATTCAAGCAAATTGACAAGGAAGAGAACGTCGTGACGCTCTGCACATCAGTAGACGATACGGAGCCAGCTCCGACGGATCCCGCTCTGCAGGCGGTCATCCGTGACGCCGCGACGTCGCTTGGCCTCCCCACCATGGATCTACCCAGCGAAGCGGGGCAGGACTCCCAGCAAATTGCTAAGATTGCGCCGATAGCCATGATCTTCGTCCCCAGCGCCGACGGCATCAGCCATTCCCCGAAGGAATTCACTTCTTGGCTAGACGTAGCCAATGGTGCCGAAGTTCTTTACCGTGTGGTTTTGCTTCTCGATGATCGGCTGAATCGCCACTGATTCTTCGAGTGGGATTCCTGGATAGTTTCGATCCTCACTTAAACTCTCTATTCCTGAAGGTTCTATCCGTAGTTAGGGGTGCATCGAGATTCCAGCTGTGACATAGGCGATGATAGCGGCGGCGGCGCGCGGACAACTGAGCGGCGTCTCAAATCGCGTAGAGATAAAAACATTGTCGGCGAAAAATCGACCACCTACGGCGGCGGCGATCCCCAAAACGGTCGGATGCGCGACGAATGCGAGCGAAGCCGGCAGGTGGATGAAGGCAAAACGCTGAAGAAGCCCGAGTGTAGCTCGAGTGTAGCTATTGAGGCGTGTAGGGTGCGGCCGGAAAAGCAGCCGGCACCGGGAGCCAGGCCAAGAGCTTCGAGGGGTTTCATCGGGAGCTTTCTCGGGTAAATACTTAAACCAAAATTATGCATTACGCAGGCGTGCTTCGGCGCCGCGTGGCCCGAGAGCCCCGCCTCCAAGCGGGAAGACGGTTCCCGCACTTCCAAGCAAGGCATGCAGGATTCTGCCGATATGACCTGCGGGGCGGGCTGCCCCAAACTCTAGCAGTCTTTCAACCGGCACTCTGCCTCTTAGCCGAGCGTCCCCGGCCGGCCAGGCCATCCATCGATGAGCGAAAAAAAGGACGAGAAGAGCAACCGTTCTGAGGCGTTTGGAATCGCGACATTGCTGCGTCCGCATTGGCGCGCCATTTCGCTGGCATTTGTGGCGGTGCTGGGAGAGATTGCCGCCGACTTGTTGGAGCCGTGGCCGCTGAAGATGGTGATTGACTACGTGCTGCAGGGGAAGCAGATGCCCGACTGGCTGGCGGGCACGGTCAGCAAGCTTACCGGAAATGATCCGATCGCGGTGCTAAACGCGGCAGTGGTGGGAGTGGCGGCGATTGCGATCATCGGCGGGATCACTACCTACTCCGAGAAATATCTGACGACAAGCGTGGGGCAGTGGGTTACGCATGATTTGCGGAGGACGCTCTATCACCACATCCACCGCCTGTCGCTGTCGCAACACGATGAGGCGCGCGTTGGGGATTTGATCAGCCGCGTAACCGGCGACATTGAAGCAATTCAGAGTTTTATCGTGACAGCACTGCTGGGAGCGGTGGTCAGTGTGATGACACTGGTCGGAATGATCGGCGTGATGTTTTATCTGAATTGGCGGTTCACGCTGATTGCGCTGTCGGTGGCGCCGCCACTGTTTGGGGTGGTGTTTTACTACACGCGGCGAATCAAGAAGGCTGCGCGTGAGGTACGGAAGAAAGAGAGCGAGCTGGTTTCGGTTGTGCAGGAAGTGCTGTCTTCGATACGGGTGGTGAAGGCGTTTTCGCGCGAGGAGTACGAGCAGGAGCGGTTCGAAACACAGAGCCTGGAGAATGTAGAGATTGCCCTGAAGGCGCGGACGATCAAGGCCAAGCTCTCGCCGATTGTAGATGTGATCGTGGCGGCGGGGACCTGCCTGGTGCTGGGTTATGGCGCGCGGCTGGTGCTTTCCGGTGGAATGACGACAGGTTCGCTGGTGGTCTTTATTTTTTACCTGGGCAAGATGTACAAGCCGATGCGCGACCTTTCGAAGCTGACGGACACCATGTCGAAAGCATTTGTGGGCTACGAACGAATTGTGGAGGTGCTGCGCACAGAGAGCCAAGTGAAAGACAAGCTCGGGGCACGGGCGGCGCCCGGCTTCAAGGGCGCCATCGAGTTCGAGAAGGTGTCGTTTTCCTATAAGGATGAACAGCCGATTTTGAAAGACGTGAGCTTCGCGATTAAGGCGGGACAGGTGGCGGCGCTGGTCGGGCCGACCGGCGCGGGCAAGACAACCATCATCAGCTTGATCGCGCGGTTTTATGATCCGACCAGCGGAACAATCAAAATCGATGGAAAAGACATTAGGTCATACAAGCTGGCTTCGCTGCGCGGGCAGATGAGTTTTGTGTTGCAGGAGACGCTGCTGTTCCGGGCGCCGGTGTGGGAGAACATTGCGTACGGGAAACCGCAGGCTTCGCGCGCGGAGATCATGAAAGCGGCGGAAATTGCAAATGCTGCTGAGTTCATCGACAAGCTGCCGAATGGCTATGACACGCTGCTCGGCGAGCGCGGCGTGAACTTGTCGGGCGGGCAGCGGCAGCGAATTGCGATTGCGCGAGCGGTGTTGCGCGATGCGCCGATCTTAATTCTGGACGAACCGACGTCGAGCCTCGACGCTTCGGCGGAAACGATTGTGGTGGAAGCACTCGAACGGTTGATGAAGAATAAAACGTGTATTGTGATTGCGCATCACTTGGCAACTATTCGCAACGCGGACGCGATCTTTGTGGTGAAGGACGGACAGATCGCGGAACAACGCACGCATTCTGAATTAATGGAATCGAACGACGCATACGCCGAGTTGGTCAATACGCAATCGCAGCCGCCAAATGGCCAAGGCGCCGCGACGCGGAAGAAGGCGGATCCGGTCGAGCGATGAGCGCGGCGAGTTGTCAGAGCGCGTTCAATTCGGCGATTCGCTTGTTTAATTCGGTCAGGTAGCCGTCTGTTTCTTTAGCCGTAAAGCCCGAGGCTTCGAATGCAGAACGAATCTGCTCCGCGGTCAGCTTGGAGAGCTGGCTGCCGATCCACTTGGCGTCGGCGCGAGGAACATGTTCGGCGGTAGCGGCCATGGCGATGCGCTTCCGAGAATGTCCAGGCTTGATGAAGCGAATCATTCGGCCCGGTTTGGTGCGCATGACGAAATCGACGGTCTCCGGAGTGGTTGCGCGGATGAATTTGTCTTTCGTGTAGTCCTTCACTTTGCCTTTCGAGCGGCTGAAGAAGGCGCCCGTTCGGCCGAAACTGGCGCCGAGATCGCTGACGACGTAGTGCACGTTGGCATTGTCCGCAGTGCTGGAGAAAACTTCCCTAGCGTTGTCCTTGGCCGCTTCATTCCCGTCACCGAGTTTTTCTTGCTGGTCCTGCGACGCAGGCTTCTTCTCGTCCTGTTTCGAGGGATCCTTCGAACCGTAAATTTTGTTGTTAACGGACTTGAGGTCCCAGTTGTTGATGAGGGCCATTAGGACGCGAAGCCCGTTCAGTTCCCGGGTTCCTTGAAAGGGATTATCGGACCAAGCCCACGTGGCCAGCTTCTTTTGATCTTTCCGGCTGCGCTTCAGGCGCGCGTTGGTAATAGTGCCATCGGGGTGGACGGATTTGCTGTGGCGATGAAGTTTGCTCATGTCCGAGACGTGCAGTTTCGGAACGAAATAATCGTCATCGGCGAAATAGCCCATGGCCCAGACGAAACGGGTGGCGGCGGTTTCTCCGCGGGCTTCGTCGCCGACCTTCACGAGCCACTCCACGCCGTCCTGGTCCTTAACGTAAAACTTGGTGGAAGTTCCCCCGAGGTCTTCTTTAACGAAGGAATAGCTCGCGTCCGCGCGCGGAGCGTTCTCCCTGCCGCCGGCACCAAATGCCAAATCAAGGGTCCGAATCTCGCCGGGATCGTGCCACAGGGCGTCAATGGATACGGGCTTGACCAGATGGGGCGTTGGCTTGCGTTCGTCGGTGGCGAAAGCGGCCTGAGCGGGATGGACGGCGGGACGCGGAAAAACTGCCGCCAAAAAGAAGGCCAGGAAAAACAACCCGAAGACGCGACTACGACCCATGGTCTTTCCTCCCGGGATGCGCAGGCCCAAAGTAGGGATTTTTCGCGCTTCCTGACAATCGGGGAATCTACTGTGTTGAACCGATTGTCGCCTTACGCGGCGGGAACCTAGCCTGTGCCGCTGGATCCGTAAGACGGGCGTTTCAAGCAAGTTTAGGCCGGATAGGGAACAACCGACGGAGGAACTTCCCGTGAAGGTACTGGTACAACCTGATGACGGTGTGAATTGGATTTTGACCGCGATCGACCGCGCAAAAAAGACCGTGGAGGTTGTGATTTTTCGCCTGGATCGAAAACAGATTGAGGAAGCGATCCGGTCGGCTGCGGCGCGGGGAATTTCTGTTCGCGCGTTGGTGGCTTTTGCCAACCGTGGCGGAGAGCAACAGCTGCGGCGGCTGGAAACGCGGTTGCTCGATTCTGGCGTGACGGTAACCCGGACCAGCGACGATCTGGTGCGGTACCACGCAAAGATGATGATCATTGACCGGAAGACGCTGTACGTCCTTTCTTACAACTACACGACTCTGGATATCGAACACAGCCGGGCATTCGGGATCGCCACGCGAAACAAAGCGCTGGTGCAGGAAGCAATCAAACTGTTCGAAGCGGATACCGCGCGCAAGCCCTATGCGCCGCAACTCAACAATTTTCTGGTCAGCCCGTTGAACGCGCGAAAACAGCTGGCGGAATTCATCCGCAAGGCGCGCAAGGAGCTGCTTATCTACGACCCGAAGATTTCGGACACACAGATGGTGCGGCTCCTGGCGGAGCGACAGAAGGCGGGCGTGGAGATCAAGATCATCGGACGCCTCGGCAAGAAAGCAGCCGGGCTGAACGCTCACCGGCTCGAAGAGATGCGTCTTCACACACGCACCATTATCCGCGACCGGAAGGACGCCTTCGTCGGGAGCCAAAGCTTGCGCAAGCTGGAACTGGATTCGCGGCGGGAGTTGGGACTAATCGTGAAAGAGCGCGGAGTGATCGGCAAGCTGGTCGAGACTTTCGAAAAGGACTGGGGAGCGAACCAGGCGGAAGAGGAGAAGTCGAAGCCCTCGGTGCGCGAAAAACAGGAGGCCATTGATACAAAACAGTTGGCCAAGAAGCTGGACCCCCTGAACGAGTCCATCAAGCGCGCAGTAAAGAAAGTGGTGATGGAAAACGGCCACAAGGTAATCGCCGACGATGAGACCAAAGAGAACTTGAAGCAGGCGGTGAAGAGGACGGTGAAACAAGCGTTCAAAGAGGCGGTGCAAGAGACCGCGGCGCGGGTGGAGAGCGCATGAGCGCAGTGACGCGGAGCTGGCTGGTGTGCTGCATGTTGGTGCTCCTCGTCAGCGGCGCAGCTGAGGCGGTGAGCGGGGAAACACAAGCGGGGGCGGTGCAAGAAAAAGGCCCGGACGGAAAGCGGGCGCGGTTCAAGGAGTTCCTGGACCGGGTGCACGAGTACGACAAGCTGCGCAACTCACTGCGCGGAGGAATTCCGGAAGCGGCCAAGAAAGCGACGGCGGAGCAAATCCAGAAACACCAGGAGATGCTTGCCGCAAAGATCGAGGAAGCGCGGAAGGACGCCAAACAGGGAGACATTTTTATACCGGAGTCGCAGAAAGCATTTCGAGATGCGATCGGCCGCGCGCATTCGGGAAAGCACGCGAGAAAAATCGATCGCACGATCGTGCAAGGCGAGCCTGTGAAGCTGGACCTGTACGTCAATAAGCCCTATCCGGACAAGATTCCGGTTACAACCGTCCCGCCGACTTTGCTCCAGCATTTTCCAAAACTTCCTAAAAAGATCGAATACCGGATTGTGGGTGACGATTTGGTTCTGGAGGATATCGAGTCTCGTCTCGTAATTGATATTTTCCCGGGCGCATTCCCGAACGCCCCACCACGCACATGAGAGTATGTCGCGAATCCTGATCCGTATCCTTTTCGGCGCAATCCTGGTTCTGCCGGCAGCCGCGCAGAAAATCACGCTGCCCCAGGCGAAGGGGTCGGTGCGTTTTGCGGTTATCGGGGACTCCGGCTCGGGCGACCGTTTGCAGTATGAAACCGCCGACCGCCTGCGGCTGGCGCATCAGCAGTTTCCCTTCGAGTTCGCGCTGATGCTGGGGGACAACATTTACGGCAGCAAAACGCCGCGGGACTTCGCGAAAAAATTTGAGCTTCCATACAAACCGCTCCTGGACAACAAGGTGACGTTCTATGCCAGCCTCGGCAATCACGACGTGCCGGAAGAACAGTCGTACAAGCTGTTCAACATGGGCGGGCAAAGGTACTACTCGTTTAAAAGAGGCAACGTGCGTTTTTTTGCCCTCGACAGCAACTATATGGACCCGGACCAGCTGGCATGGCTGACCGCACAACTTCAGAATTCAACGGACGACTGGAAGATCGCGTTCTTTCACCACCCGCTTTACTCCTCGGCGCGTGCGCACGGCTCGTCGCTCGAGCTGCGCGGGATCCTGGAGCCTCTTTTTGAGAAGTATGGCGTGCAAGTTGTTTTTTCCGGACACGACCACGTTTATGAACGTATGACGCCACAGAAAGGAATTGCGTACTTCACGGAGGGATCGTCGGGGCAACTGCGGCCAGGAGACATCCGAGGAGCGGCGTTCACGGCGAAGTCGTTCGATACGGACTGCACCTTCATTTTGATGGAGATTGCGCAGAACGATCTGTATTTCGAAACAATTTCGCGAGCCGGAGAGACAGTCGATTCTGGGAAAATCACGCGCGGCGAGGCGAAAAAAGAAATTATCCCGACCGGATCATCATTGCAGCAAACGCCGTCACGCGGCGCCGTATCAGCGGGCGTACAGGTCATCCTGACCCGCACTAGGCAGTGATGCGTATGGGGCGACGAACCCACGACGCCTAGTCTTCTTCTACACAAGCAGACGGACGCGGTTGGTCTGGACGCGCCAAATTTTGAAGGCAAAAGTTTGTCAAATCCTTTCATCGCTCGAGTTGGCCTTCGGATATCGGCGCTATTGAGGTGGTGAAAGCCATGGCGAGCCAAACGGCACCGCAACCCACACCGACGGAGATGTACCTGAGACAGGGCGTACGAATGCTGACATTGGTTGGCGTGCTGCTGGCGATCGCGTTCTGTTTTTTCGCGAGTTCGATTTGCATTGCCGTAGTGCTGGCCTCCTTTCTGGCGATATTGGCCGGCCCGGCGGTGCAATTTTTAGAGCGTTTGCGTTTGCCACGTTCGGTGGCGGCGGGGTTAGTTGTACTGGCAGGAGCCGCGGCTCTCAGTGTGATGGTTTACGGCTCATACGTTAAGCTGACGGCGTTCTCTGACAATTTGGACGCTTATGCCGATCGGATCCGCGAACTGATTGCACCCTTTAATTCGAGGGTGCAGCACGTGTGCGACTCAGCAGGCGACTTGATTCACGAAACGACGCCTAAGGGGGCCCAGAGGTGCGTGTGCGCGAGTCAACCTCGTGGACAACTTACCTGGTACGGGGAGTCGGCTCTGCGGGCGGAGCGTTATTGATCGCGGGCGTAGTTCCCTTCTTGGTCTTTTTCATGCTCATAGTGCGCGAGAAGTTGTACACCGCCTTTAAAGCGCTTGCCGGTAACCGGGTTGATGTGGACATGTTAGTCGAGAAAATAAAAGAGTTGGTCGTCGGATACGCCATCGGCAACGTCTGGATCGGCGCCCTGATTTCGGCCATTAGCATCGCTACGTTCTGGAAAGTCGGGCTAAAGCCCGCGGTAACGCTTGGCATAGTCAGCGGATTGCTTAATTTGATTCCCTTCGTGGGATTGGTATTGGCGGTGGCCGTGCCTTTGGTGGCCGGCCTGGTGCAATTTCACGGCACCGGACCATTTCTGGTGGTGATCGTGATCGTGATCGCGTTGCATCTGGTCGCGGCCAATTTCCTGCTGCCGCGCTTTGTGGGGTCGCGGCTGGACATTGGCCCCGTCGCAGCGACGATCGCGTTTTTATTTTGGGGATGGTTATGGGGAATCGCTGGGATCTTTCTGGCCGTGCCATTAACCGCGGTCATGAAGCTACTGGCAGATTCCGATCCTTCGTTGGCGCACCTGTCCAATTTGTTGGCGCGAAATCCGCGAAGGTTTCTGCGACGCCAACGGATTCCTACGGTGGAAACAGCGCCAGAATCGGCAGTAAACAAATTGCGGTGAAAAAACGGCAGGACCGCCGGAACGTGTCGGGGCGGCGCGGGCCATGCGATTTTCGTGAGCGGAATTACCGACCGACGGCGGGCTCGGCGTCCACACTTAATGTGCCGGGCGAGTTCCGAAGACCAAAGGAAAACCGCCGCAGGCGAGCAAAAATGTTTTCGGTACTGCGTTTATTGTTGTGAGGGGGTCCGCAGTGCTGGCCGGCTCAGACGGGTCAACCGTCTTCTGTGTCAAAGGATCGAAGATGAAGAGTTCACTGCCCGGCGACGCAGTTCGAGCTTCCTCAATCCGGTTTCTGGCTTCATGCAGGCCCTTGACGACTTCAACGCAGACCGTGGTGTTGTCGGCCTCGCGTTTGAAGATCTGGTAGGTACGGTCGCTGTCGAGAGGAGTCTGCATCGATGTTCATCTCCGTGCGAAGGGCAGCTGCATATCGCCGTAAGCTTCGTCGGGGAATTTGCGGAGGTTTTCATTGGGCGGCAGATGGCCATCCGTTTTGGACTTGGATTTCAATGGCAATCTTCCAAGCGTCTTCGTCTTGTTTCTCCGGCGCTTGTGAAGCTTCTTGGGACTAGTCACAGCAAAGCCCTCCCGTATCAATTGCCCGCGCGAATTGCGGTCTTAGCTGGCATTCCTGACCTTGGGTGATTTCGGATGCCGCGCTGGCAGTTTTTTTGGTTCCTCGCCGGACTTTTTCCGCGAAGCCAAACTTTTCTTGAGCGCTTCCATCATGTCGATTACGGGTGCGCGCTTCGCAGCTTCCTCGACCTCCACAGGTTGTCCGCGGCGTTTTGCTTCCACCAGCTTGCGGAAGCGATCTTGAAATTCGTCGTGATACTGCGCGGGCTTAAACGGCTGCAACATGGTCGAAATCAACTGCTCGGTTAGTTTCACTTCCTGCGGCTTCAAATTGACTGTTTCCAGAGCTCCGAATTCGGGAACGCAGCGGATTTCATTCGCGAAATACATGGTGTGGAGGAGGAGACCGTGGTGGTAGGCGCGCAGAAAGACGGTGTAGTCACGCTGATGGATAGTCAGGCGGCCCAGGCCGATGGATTGGGTGTCTTGGAGCGCTTTGACGAGCAACTGGTACGGCTTTTTTCCGGTTTCTTCGGGAACGCAGAAATAAGAGGCGTCAAAAAAGATGGGATCGATCTGATTGAGTCTTGGAACGCCAGAACTTCCAGAAGGCGCGAGGATTTTGCGGCAAGCTTCTTGATCTCGTCACCCTGTACCAGGACATATTGCCCTTCCTCGACTTCATATCCCTTGATGATTTCGTCGCGCTTCACGAAACGGTCGCAAGTTGGGCAATAGAGCGGCTGCCGGAACCGGGAGTGGCACACGGTATGTAGCTGGTGAAGATAAGTACTTTCGCTTCGGGCGGCAGCGAACAGCTTGACGGGAATCGAGACCAAGCTGAGAACGATCGAGCCCTTCCAGACGGACGCAGGCATTGGCACTCCTTAGACGGAATCGCGAAGCCGGTCCCGGACCGGGCCGAGGCGTTCCGGGTCGGCTATCGCGAATGGCAAGGCTTCATACCGGTTCAGGCGCGGGCGCTCCGTGCCTTGGCGCGCTTGCTCCGCTGCGGCGGTCGCGAGGCTCCCTCTTCTTCACTTTCTTGTTCCGTTTCCGCTGCTTGTGCAGCATCCATCGCTCGAGCGTTGACCTCTTTGGAAAGCTCGGTCAATTTCTCATCGGTTTCCTTTTCTTCATCCAGTGTTTGTTGAAGGAGATCTACTGCCTCGCGTTCGCCAAGGAACTTAGCGAAAGAACGGACGGTACCGTATGCGGCGATTTCGTAGTGCTCGACTCGTTGTGCTGAGGCGATCAGGCCAGCGTCGAGTGCGTCGCTCGATGACTGCTCCTTGATCACTTCCTCACCTTCCTTCACCAGGCCTTCCATGCCGGCGCACTTCCGGCCTTTAGGGCTTTCGCCCATTGCGCTGAAGATTTGCTCCAAACGATCCACGTGGCCATTGGTTTGCTCGAGGTGATGCTCGAATCCCTGCCTGAGCGCTTCGGATTGAGCTGCCTTGGCCATTTTGGGCAATGCCTTTACGAGTTGGCTTTCTGCGTTGTAGAGATCTCTAAGCTGTTCGACATAGAGCTCTTGAAGACTGTTCTCTTGCATGTTTCTTCCTCCGACGGCGATAGTGGCGGCGCTGGCCTCGCGGTCTATCTAAAAAGGCTAGAAGAATGTCTGCCATACCACTAAAGCTCTAATTTGCAGAACGATGCGCGGTAGGCCGCTCGAAGCGCGCTAAAACAGTGAAATTTTTTCCATAAACGAGCGGCAAACGGAAATTGACGGCGAATCTACGGAGTCAAATTTTAATGTCCCGACTCACCAATCGAAAGAAACGCTGGGTTTCGCGCGCGAAGACCGATTCCTCCCATCCACTGAGCGGACTTTTTATCAACAGCGCCAGCGCCATTCCGCGCTCTCGAGCCAGCAAACGTGTTTCGCCGAAAGGCCCGGGTCCGGGAATGAGGATGCTTATTATTCCAGGAGGAAAAACCGGTCCCGTTCGCGGCGAGCGGTACTGCAACGGGGCGAAATCGCTGCTCAAGAACCGGATCAAAAGGTCGCAGGAAGACGAAGAGCCAAACCTGAACCAGCAAAACTACATCGATTCGTGAACTTCGATTTCGCCGGATCGCCCGGCTACTTCAGTGTCGACGCGCGTGCCGCGCTTTCGGAAGGCCAGGTACACGCTCGCATCACCGATTTGCAGATTGTCTAGTCGCAATTCGTTGAGAGCGGCAGGCAAACTAGGACGGAACAGATGGATTCGCGGCTTGGCGGCCACGACGGTAATGCCCAAGCACGCGGCCACCATGAGGAACACCGAGCCCGCCGCCCAGGCTTGTGGTGCGCATGCTACCGGGTAGAGCGTAGGCCCGCTGCCCTCCGTTCTCTTGTGAAAACCGCAAAAAAGTTCAGGCATACGCTGCAGCTCGATGTGACGGCTGGCCTCGAACAGAGCGTTCAGCACTTCCGCAGCCAGGTTCTGCATGCCGTAGCGGGAAAAGCCCGCAGCGATGATCGCATTGTCATGAGGCCAGATGGAGCCGTTGTGGTAGGACATGGGATTATAGCGAGCTTCAGAAGACGCCACCGTGCGCACACCCCAGCCGGAATACATTTCTGGCCCCATCAGTACGGACGCCACGGACCTTGCCCGAGATTCGCTGACGATTCCACAGAAGAGGGCGTGACCCGCGTTGGAAGCACGCACCGCGCATTGTCTCTTGCGGCCGTCGAGAGCTAACACGTAAGTGCCGAGCTGCTCATTCCAGAACGCTTGCTCGAAAGCCACGCGCACCGCTTGCGCTTCCTTTTCCAGTCTTACGGCTAGTTCGGGCTCACCAAACGCGCGCGCCAGACGTACGCCCGCGCACTTCGCGGCGTAAGCATAGGCCTGGACCTCGCAAAGGGCGATCGGAGGTTCCGCCATCGCACCGCCGGCGTGAAACACCGAATCGTGAGAGTCCTTCCATCCTTGCTGGATCAGGCCTCGAGTGGAGCGCTTTGCATATTCGATGAAGCCATCGTTGTCAGAATCTCCGTAAGTATCCATCCACCGCAATGCGGCTTTGACGTTCGGCCAGATCTCGGAGACGAAGGACAAGTCCTCGGTTCGGTCCAGGTAAGCGCCGGCTAGCATGACGAAGAGCGGAGTCGAATCCACACTGCCGTAATACTTGGCGAACGGGACTTCTTTGGTGGCAGCCATTTCGCCGCGTCGCATTTCGTGAAGGATTTTCCCCGGCTCGGCGTCCTGCTCGGGAATTTCGGCCGTCGCCTGCGTCTTCGCCAGGTAACTCAAAACACCCTGCGCGAACGAAGGCACCATCCACAAGCACTCCAGCGCGGTGATGATGCCGTCGCGTCCGAACACCGTGCTGAACCACGGCACGCCCGCGTAGGGATACGGGCCTTCTGGGTTGCCCTCCACCAGCGTGCGAAGGTCGGCGGCGGAACGATTGAGCCAGGCATCGAAACTCTCGCTTGAAGTGGCGATGCGGCAATCCTGGAATGCTGTCTGCCCCTTGGCTGCGGCCAGGCTGGCAAAAGCAGCGGGAAACGAAACAGCGTCGGGTTTCTCGGTGCCATGTTCGCAAGCAATCAGAGCGAAGAGCGATGTCTCGCCACCGGGTTCTAGCTTGACGTAAAAACGCGCTTCTTGCGAGTTGAGTGAAGCGGGCCTCGGCGAGAATTCCAAACGGGTTCGGCGAACTACTTTGTCGAGTCCGCGGTACCCGAGTATCACCTGGTCGTCGCCAAACGCGTCGCGCAGCCGCTCACCGGTGCGCTCCCGCACGGTGCCGCGTACTTCGAAAATGTCCGCAAAATCTGCGGCGAAGTTCACTCGAATGGAAATGCCGGCGGACTCTGAGCCATAGTTCAGGAGCCGAATCTGCACGTAGCAGGCAGCGCGACGGAGAAATTGCAAGCGAAAAACGTGCAATGTTCCGCGGGACAATGCTGCAAAACCGTCCGCGTCGCTGTCCACATTGGTCAGATCCACCGCCAGGAACGCATTATCCTCGCGGATGTTAGAGCTGAGGAGCAGCGGCTGGCGTTCATTAACATGAACGGCGAATTGCGACAAGTGCCGGCACTCGGCATGAAAAAGCCCGAACTTGGACGGTCCGACGAGCTCGATGTCACCGAAACGGTTGAACACGGCAAACGTGTCACCGTACTTCAGCACGCGAGTGCGATCGTCCGCGAGCGCGGAGGACGCTCGAACGTAATATTCGTTCTCGAGCCGAACGATGTCAGCCAATGTGAAGCCCTTCCTACAGGGTCAGCGAGGAGTCGAGCCGGGGCGCCGGAAGTTCCAAGCTCTCGGCGGTTGCTAGCAACTCATAGAGCCTAACGTAGTCTTCAGCCATGCGGGAAGCCAAAAATCGTTGGTCGAATTCGCGGCGGCAAGCGGCGCGGCTAAGGGATGCGATTTTCGGAATGACTTCGACCGCCTCCTCAACACTGTTTACGACGAAGCCAGTAACGCCATCGCGCAAAACCTCGCTCACCGAGCCGCAGTCGAACGCGATCGTCGGGGTTCCAAAAGACATGGCTTCGATCATGCACAGGCCGAAAGGTTCGGGCCAGTCGATGGGAAAAATCTGCGCGTAGGCATCGCCCAGGAAAGCGGATTTGTGCTCTTCGCTGATTTCGCCTATGTATTCAACCATTGGATGCTGCAAAAGAGGCTTGATTTCTTTCTCGTAGTATTCCCGGTCGCTCGGGTCGACCTTGGCCGCTATCTTGAGAGGCATGCCCGATTTCACGGCGATCTCGACAGCGCGGTCCACGCGTTTTTCCCGCGCGATGCGGCCGATGAACGCGAGATAGTTTTTTCGTCCCGATCCCGGAGCGGAGGTTGGCGAAGGCAGGCCGTGGTACACATTGCCGATCCAGTTTGCCCATGGCAAAGGCTTGCGTTGGCTCATAGAAATGGAGACGAGAGGCGCCTCGGGAAAAGCCCGATGCAACGAGGCGAGCTCCGGAATATTCAGGCGCCCGTGCATTGTCGTGAGGTGTGGGACGGCGCAGCGCTTGGAAAATGGGAAATGCAGATAGTCCACGTGGAAATGCAATATGTCGAATTCGTGCGCACGCTCCGTCACACTTTCGAGCATCACATAGTGGCAAGCGAGTTGGTCCACGCAGTTTCCGTCCAGTCTGAGCGCTCGATGGCGAGACGGAATCAGACGGGCCGAGGTTTGCGAGTCTCCGCTGGCAAACAGCGTAACTTCGTGACCCTGAGCGACCAGTTCCTCGGTCAGGTAAGACACGACTCGTTCGGTTCCTCCATACAGCTGTGGCGGCACACTTTCATAAAGCGGGGCGATTTGGGCGATTCTCATTGGTCTTCCCAGTACTAAACGCTCTATAACGGTATCGTGGGGCGCAGAACCTTAGTATCAGGCAAAGTACCCATAGTATTGAGCGGAATTTTTGTACGGCAAGGATTCCGCAGCGGGTTATTACGGCGCATCGGCTCTTTTCGCTACAATGAAGGCCAAGCGGCCCGCAATCGGCGCGTATGTTAGTCGCAACCGTCCACACCGCACCGCCAGATAAGGCCATGTCTAACATTCTCGGCGATCGTGCGATAGCGCCAGACTGTTGTGCAGTGGGCATTGCAGCAGATCACTTCGGGCGTTTGAACTGCTTGCGGTAAATCGGGCTTAAGATAGCCGTAAAGTAACCATCCAACGTGTCTAGCGAACGCTGCAACCTTCCTACCTGCGGCGGTAGAATGGTGTTACATGCCGTCTGCCGTCTTCCCGCCATGAGAGTCCGTTTGCGACAAAATGCACCACACGACTATCGCGAGGGCAGGGGGTTTAGTAGTCCGCTCGGCTTTTGCAGTTTAGTTTGCGTCGAAGTCATTGGCTCGCCGCCGCTTGCGAACGCGCGTTCCATGGTCCCGGCTCGTAGCGCTGCATCTGTGGCCCGTACAGGAGCTCCGCGCCGAATAGTAAAGGATTTTCGCTATTGCTTTTTGCTTCCCGGCCTGAAGGGACGGATTTTTTCTGACGGGACCAGTCCTTGTCCTTCCAGAACAGAATAAAATTCGTCGGCGTCGAGATTCTTTAGCGTTTCTGTTTTGCCGGAGGGCCAGTGGATCTCAACGGACTCAATTTTCGTGGCGGTATTGAGGCCGAAGTGCACGCGCAGATCACTCTGCGAAAGGTAGCTGCCGCCGCTGTGAACTTCTTCGGTCTGCGTCATGCCGCCGGCGACGATTTTGAGACGCGCTCCGATCGCCAAGCGATTGCTTTTTGTGCCTTGCAGCTCAAAGCTGACCCAGTGCCGGCCGGGAATGCCGTTATTTTTCAAAATCATCGGTTCACCGGCCAAGTCCTCTACGACAACATCCACATTCCCGTCGTTGAACAGGTCTCCTGCGGCGAGACCACGCGAAACACGCGGAATCTGTAGCGCCGGTCCGGCCCGGTCGCTGGCATCGCAAAACGTTCCGTCCTTCTGATTCAGCTGCAAAACTTTTGGTTCTTTGTAGCGTGCGCCGGAGGGCAGCTTGTCCACTTGCGGATAGACGTGGCCGCCAACAACGATCAGATCCAGCCAGCCATCGTTGTCCGCATCGAAAAGTGCGGCGCCCCATTTCACATATGGCAGCGAAGGCAAAGCCACGCCCGATTTGTAGGAGACGTCGGTGAAACTCCAGTTGCCATCGTTGCGATAGAGATTGCTGTATTCGTCGGAAAAATTGGTGGCGAAAAGCGAAGGCCGCCCATTGTGCAGATAATCGCCAACCGCCAGACCCATGGACGCCTGTTCCGAGCCGTCTTCGCTCATGGCCGTACCGGATTCGAGGCCGATCTCCTGAAATCTTCCGTTGCCCAAATTCTTGTAGAGAAATTTCGGCGTGGAATCGTTGGCAACGTAGATATCCGGCCGGCCGGTATTGTTCAGGTCGGCAAAAATCACAGACATTCCATAATAGCCGCCGGGATCGTCCACACCGGCGCTTTTGGAAACATCGGTGAACGTGCCGTCGCCGTTGTTGTGAAAAAGTGCGTCGCCGGCGCCTTTCAGCCCGCGCGGTCCGCACTGCACGTCAATGCCACGATACTTGCAGTTTGGCGCCGATCCGAATCCCGGCAGATCGTTCAAATGAAAATCCACGTAGTTGGTGACCATCAAATCCACATAGCCGTCGCCGTCGTAGTCGCCGAATGCCGCCCCTGTGGACCAGCGGCCGTCCGCGACGCCGGCTCGTTTAGTGACGTCAGTGAACGTGCCGTCGCCGTTGTTGCGGAAAAGTTTGTTGCCCCCGAGGCAGGTGATGTAGAGATCGGGCCAGCCGTCGTTGTTGTAATCGCCGACCGCGCCACCCATAGCGAAACACGGCGTGGCAAGGCCGGCTTTGTCGGTGACGTCGGTAAACGTGCCGTCGTGATTGTTGTGATAAAGAGCGCTTCGCGCGGTTTGCCCCTTGATGGCCATATCTACGGTCGGAGCGTTGGTGAAATAAATGTCAAGGAAGCCGTCGCGGTCGTAGTCGAGAAGCAGCACCCCGCCGCTCATGGATTCAACGACGTAGCGATTATCGCTGGCCGAAACGTGGTTGAACTGAATCCCCGTTTTCGCCGTGATGTCCGTGAATTGTGGAATCTCGCGATTGTCGCATTTCACCGTCTTGGCGCCGGGCGGCGGAGGCGGCGGCTGAGGATGCGATTCCTGCGCCAGCGCGAGAGGCCCGGATACGACACAGAGAAAGAGAGCACGGGCAAATTTCGCCGCCGCTGAAAAGTGCAGCGGGTTACCGGAGTCTTCGACTGTTGTCGAAAGCAAGGATTTCATGGCCAGGAATTCGCGGCGGTTAGTATAGCAACGCAAGGCGGCAGGAATGCAGGTGACAGTTTCATCGATGCTACGCGGTGTTCCGTCACCGTCGGTGTGTGAGCGTATGATTGAATGAGATCGCTCCTGAAGCCGAGGTGTCTCATGAAAAGCCGACTTGTTGCGACTCTTGTTCTGGTTGGGTGCGCCGCATTCGGGCAGGAACAGCCGGCGCAAAAGCCGCACGACATGGAGCACATGCAGCACGGCGGTTTCATGCGGGGCGGCATGAAGCACGAAACGGCGAAAGGCGTGAAGTTGGACGCGAAAACCGACGCAGCGACGCACACGATTACGCTGCGCATCGGGCCGATGAATTTGCCGGCAAATACTTCTCACATGAAAACGGCGCAGCCGCCGGATCTGGTGTGGACGATTGCAAACGCAGGATGGCTGCTGGCGTATCACACCAAGCTGGTGGATGCCGCAGGGGACCAAGTGCCTGGAGCAGTGCTGCACCACGTGGCGTTCTGGAATGAGAACCGCTCGGACTTTCTCTGCCCGAATAAAGACGAACATATTTTTGGAGCCGGAGGCGAACTGACCGACTGGGCCCAAGTGCCTGGGTTTGGCTACCAAGTGGAGAAGGGCGACCAGATTCGTATCGAGACGATGATTCACAATCCGACGCCAACGGCATACCTTCAGGCGTATCTGGAAGTTGCAATTCCGTATCTGGACCACACTACGCCGGCTGCCGTGCGGAACTTCTATCCTGCCTGGATGGATGCAGGCGGCTGCGGAAACTCCGGGTACGACTTGCCGGCAGGGGTGAGCAAGAAGATCGGAACGGTGCCGGTGAAGTATGACGGGGTGCTGCTGGGGGTGGGCGGCCACATGCACGACTACGCGAAGGGGTTGGTGTTGGAAGATTCACGCAGCCAAGATCCGGTAGCAACGTTGCCGGCGAAGACCGACGACCGCGGAAGGCTGGTGAGCATGCCGGTGGTGATGTTCATCGGGACGGGCGGGTATGGGCTGGCGACCGGAGATAAGCTGACGATTACGGCCACTTACGACAATACGTCGGGGAAGCCGCTGCGCGACGGAGCGATGGGGATCGTGGTCGGATACTTTGTTCCCAAAGAACCCAAGGCACTGGCCGGGCTTCGCCATGAAGCGAAGGCACGGAGCGGTATGGAAGGAATGTCGCATGATCACTAACAGTAGGTCGGACTATGGGATCGTGCGGTCGACGGGGCGACCAAGAGCTCGAGGACTGAAGGCCGGTAGACTAACCCGATGAAACTAAGGCGATTAGGTTTGAGATTTGGGCGGTTTCACGCCGGGAACCTCGGCAACGACAACCTTCCCTGACTACCCCGCTTATCTTCATGTCTACTGATTCTAAAAGACTTAGCATACCGCACCCTGGCAGACGTGAGGGCAGGAAGTGTTCCGGGCTCAGGTATGGCCCTTCCTGAGGCCACACGACTCTCGACCCGGGTAAAATTTACTACGCTTTATCATATAATATGAGTTACTACGAGGCAAGAAAAATACGGGGGAGAATGCCTTGACGGGACGAGGGAGCAAACCTAGTGTGTTTATAACGGTTGTCGCAACGAATCTCGGAACTTGGGACCAAGCAGCGACCTGGCGAGGCTCGGTTTTATGGAAAAGCGGAACTGTCCCTTTTGCGGGAAGCCGGTGGGATCGGCTTTGCAGCGGTGTCCGTATTGCCGGGAGGCGATTCCGGCGGTGCGGCCGGGTATGCGGGCGGGGAGGGCGGGTTCTCCCGGAGATGCCCGCGCGAACATTCGCCGGGGGCTGTTATGGACCCTGCTGGCAGGAGTGATCTATTACTTCGCGGGCGGGCATAGCGGGCTAAAGCTGCCGATGGAGATTCCGGGATTTGTGAATCAATATCTGACGCCAATCCTGTTCCTAGGCGGAGCGGGCCTGGCGCTCTATGGATTGTTTCAGAGGATTAGAAGTTAGGACGCTCGAAGGCAGAACTCCCAAGCGGCACCGGTAAAGTTTCATTTCGTCAACCCTGCAAGTGCCTTGGAGCTCGGCCTTTTTATTTGTCCTGCCTGGCTTTTTGCAAGACTCGAAAAGCTGTCTGCTTAACACCGGCTTGACGGCAGGCTTCTTTTTGGGTGGGCGTGGGGGAGTGATCTGGTACTTCTTGCTCGGCACACGATTCGCCGGAGGTCGTATGGTGCCCTTACGTCATCCATGGGCACAAGTGTCGCCGGACGCGCCATGAAAAACCAGCTAAGTTAGAAGGGCCTCGAAACTTTACCAGTGCCTCCCAAGCAGTACGCTTTGAGGGCGGCGAGAGGTCTGGTACACTGAATAGTCTGCAATTTCAATTAGATGGGAAGTAGAACAGTTATGGCACTGAAGTGTGAATACTGCGGCAAGGGGCCGAGCTACGGAAATATCGTGAGCCACGCCAACAACACGCGGCGTCGCCGCTGGAATCCGAATTTGCGGTCGGTGCGCGCGCTGGTAGCGGGCGCCCGGAAGCGCGTACGCGTGTGCACGGCGTGCATCCGCGCCGGCAAAGTCAAAAAAGCCGCTTAAGCGGGAATCCATTGAAAGACTTGAATAGCTCAGGGTTTGTAAGTACAAATCCTGAAACCGGGAGCAAGTCCGCAAAGACGGTAGTGCGGCGTTACGCTGGCGGTTTCGCGCGTTTCCGCGCAGGGCTGCTGGCCTTGGCGACGGTGTGCGTGATGCTGGCGGGATGCAAGAACACCACAGCGCCCTCGGTCGACGTGTGGGCGGTGGTGAACGGGAAAGAGATCAAGCGCGACGAAGTGGAAAAGTATTACCGGACACGGATCAGTCCGGAGGGGCAGGAGCCTTCGCAGGAAGAGGCACTTTCGCTGAAGCTCAACGTGATTGACGAGCTGATCAACAACGAAATTTTGCTGGAACGGGCGAAGAAGCTGAACCTGGAAGCCAGCGACGGCGAAGTGGAAGACAAGTTCACCGAGCTAAAGAGCCCGTACACTGAAGACGAATTTCAGCGGCAACTGAAAGAACGCGGGGTGACCCTAGAGGATTTGAAGAACACGGTGCGGCGGGAGCTTTCGATTCAAAAGCTGATCAATCGCGAAGTGGTAGCCAAGGTAACGATCACCGACCAGGACATCGCGGATTTCTATAACGCCAACAAGGCACAGTTCAACGTGGCGGAGCCGCAATTTCGCATCGCACAAATCGTGGTGACGCCGCGCAAGGAAATGCAAGTGCGCAACCGCAAGAACGACGACGCGACCAACCAGGCCGAAGCCGAACGCAAAGTGAAAATGCTGATGGACCGGCTGAATAGCGGCGCGGACTTCGCGCAACTGGCAATGGATTATTCCGAGGACATGAATACTGCGGTGACCGGTGGCGATCTGGGTTATGTGCCGGAGTCGGCGCTGAACCAGTCGGACCCGGCGCTGAAAAAGATGGTGATCGGTATGAAGCCGGGACAGGTGAGCCAGCCGATCGTGCTGAAAGACAGCATACGGATTTTGAAGCTGGTGACACGGGAGTCGGCGGGACAACGAGG
>Ga0075425_100001347_pt1 | contig 24062 bp, 26 predicted proteins | sample SoiMethybrSBSTD4_FD_75300 | JGI IMG/M metagenome (GOLD analysis project Ga0075425, IMG submission 75300) | Bulk soil microbial communities from a Populus tree surrounding site in Tennessee, USA - Soil MetaG P. TD hybrid SBSTD4 | ecosystem: Environmental > Terrestrial > Soil > Tree plantation...
GCCCCGCGCCGAGGTACTCGAAGGCGTCGGCGATCTTCGACAGCTGGTACCGCCGATTGATGGCCGGCGCGACCTCCCCGGACGCCAGCAGCTCGCTCACGACGTGCAAGTCAGCCTTATTCGGCTTCGTGATCGAGAACGCGAATCTCTGGCTGCGCCCCTTTGCCGCCAGCCAGCTCAGGAGCACCTTGCCCATCGGCCCGAGCAGGCGATTGGTCTTCGGTCCTCGGACGCGGACGTGCGTCCCGTGCTCGGTCAGGACGTGCCTACACTCCGACCAGCTTCGGGTCCCCGCGATGTCGAGCAGCACGTCGTATCGACGGCCGTTGCGCGTGAAGTCCTCCGTGGTGTAGTCGCCGACGTGACCGGCGCCGATCGACCGCACGAGGTCGAGGTTGCCCCTACGGCACACACCGGTGACCTCCGCGCCGAGTGCCCTGGCGCGACCGCGATCCTCGGCCCACGAGGTGCTCCGGCGTCATCCCTGAGCGTGCCGGCTCGTGATGTCGGCCGGCGATCCATCGCAGTCGCATGCGGTACATGGAGGCGCTGCTGGCCGGACTCCGGACAGGTGGCTTCGCCGCCGGGCTGACTATCACGCCTACCACGCGCTCGACAGCCACATCATCGGCTTCACGCTGTGGGAAGTCGGGCCACGGTCCCGGACGACGAGCTCGAGGACGTGGTCGCGGTTCTTCCGCGAGTTCGCCGACGACCACCCCTATCTCATGGAACACGCCGAACAGGACATGGCGGGATTCGGGCGGGAGGGCCAAGGCGAGTTCGTATTCGTCCTCGACCTCATCCTCGACTGCCTCGAACGGGCGCGGGCGGCGGCCTAACGCCGCGCGCTCCCGATACGCTCCCGGCAATGCCGGCCTGGTTCCCGCCACTAGCAGGCGCGTCGCTCGCGACGCTGCTCTTGAACGTCGCCTGGCTGGTGCAGCGGGCGCGCCAGCGGGCCGACGCCTGGTCGGGACAGTTCCTGCGTGACCTGCGTCGGTGGGACGGTCGACTGCCCGACGGGCTCGATCGCCGTGCGGACGGAGGCAGGCCATGAGCGGCCCCGGGCCGGACGACGAGACGCCGGATGGCATCGACGCCAGTGCGCCGGTCGTCGCGACCGACCAGATCGAGATCGCAGCCTCGCCCGAGGCAGTCTGGGACGTCCTGACCGGGTTCGAGGAGTGGCCGAGCTGGAACCGGGACGTGAAATCGTTGACGATCGACGGAGAGGTGAGCCCGGGCACAGTGTTCCGCTGGAAGGCGGGGCCGAGCACGATCACGTCGACGATCGACCACGTCTTGCCGCCGCGTCTGATCTCCTGGACCGGCAAGACGGTCGGCATCAAGGCGATCCACTTCTGGCACCTCGAGCCGCGGGACGGCGCGACGCTCGTGCGCAGCGAGGAGTCGTACCAGGGGTTCATGGCCCGGCTCTTCCGCGGACGGCTGAAGAAGACGCTCAAGGCCGCGCTCGCCGAGGGCCTCGGCGACCTGAAGCGCGAGGTCGAACGGCGCTCGAGCTCCTAGCCGGAGCGAGCGCCGGCCGCGACATGCAGCTCGAGCTTCGCCATCTCCGCTACTTCATCGCGGTCGCGGAGGAACTGAACTTCAGCCGGGCGGCCGAACGGCTGCACATCGCCCAGCCCGCGCTTTCGGCGCAGATCCGGGCGCTCGAGCGCCACGTGGGCGCCGAGCTGTTCCGCCGCACGACGCGCAGGGTCGAGCTCACGCCGGCCGGCGAGCTGCTGCTCGCAGACGGCCGAGCGATCGTTCGCCTGGCGGACGAGGCTCTGGCCAAGCTCGGAGCACTCGCCCGGGGCCAGGGCGGCGTGCTCCGCATCGGCTTCCTCGGCCACGCCGCCGGCGAGACGAGCACGGAGATCCTGCGGCGGTTCGGAAGTGAGTTCCCGGCCATCGAGGTCGAGCTCGTCGAGTCCCGCACGCTCGAGGGGTCCCAGCGGCAGGTCGTCGAGCGTGATACCGACGCCGCCTTCGTCTGGCTGCCCGTGCTCCACCAGGAGCTCGAGAGTGAGCTGATCGCTTTCGAGCGCAAGCTCGTCGCGATGGAGCCCCATCACCGGCTGGCCGAGCGGCCCGCAGTTTCCCCGGACGACCTCGTCGACGAGCCGATCGTCGCCCCGTGGGATCACTACTCGCCGGAGACGGTACGCGGATGGCTCGGGCCGTTCCGCGATGCGCGGAAGGACTTCGATCTCCAGGCGGAGAGCATCGACGAGTGCATGAACTTCGTCATTCGCGGCCTCGCCGTCTACTGCGTGCCCGAGTCGGTCGAGCGCTTCTACGGCCGGCCGGACGTGGTCTTCCGTCCACTCCTCGGCGTCAAGCCCGCCGGGATCACGCTCGTCTGGCATCGGGCCTCGGAGAACGCCGCCGTCGCCAGCTTCGTGCAGGTGACGAGGAACGTCGTCAGGTCGGAGGAGCCGCGGGCCGACTCGATTCAGAGCCTGCGGCGATAAATCCCCGATCCAATTGGTATTTCACTTCCGCGCGGACGACGTCTACCGTGACCGCAGATCGGGTGCGCACCTCGGGCGGCTGATCCGCCGGGTGTAGACGCCAGAAGCGAACCCAAGGGAGGAGTCATGGCTGACGAACGCCGTGCGACCGCGCGCGGCCGCACAAACCTCGCTGCCCGTGTGGGCCGCTGGAGCGCCCGACATCGGAAAGTGGCGATCCTGGGGTGGCTTGCCTTCGTCCTCGTCGCGTTCGCCTTCGGCGGCATGGTCGGGACGAAGAGCCTTTCCGACGCCGACGCCCAGCCCGGCGAGTCCGGCCGCGCGGCCCGCGTCTTCGCGAAGGCCGGATTCGACCGCGGCGACCCGGAGGTCGTGCTCGTGCAGAGCACATCGCTCACCGTTTCGGACCCCGCCTTCTCGCGTGCGGTCCGCGAGCTCGAACGCATGCTCCGCGGGCAGGCGGGCGTCGACGAGGTGCGTTCGCCGTACGCGTACGGGAGGCAGATTTCCAGGGACGGCCATGCCGCAGTGATTCAATTCCGGGCCGGCGCAACTAACGGCCACGCGCCGAGCATCGACGCCATCCTCGCGGCGGTCGACCGCATCGGCCGCGAGCATCCCGCGCTCACGATCGGCGAGTACGGTGACGCCAGCGCGAGCAAGGCCCTCGACGACACCGTCGGCCGCGACTTCCACCGCGCCGAGCTCTTCTCGATTCCCGTGACACTGGCGATCCTTCTCTTCGGGTTCGGCGCGCTCGTCGCGGCGGGGATCCCGGTCATGCTGGCCCTGACGGCGGTGATCGCGGCGCTCGGGTTGCTCGCCTGGCCGAGCCACATCTGGCCGGCCGATGACGCCGCTAACTCCGTGATCCTCTTGATTGGCTTGGCCGTCGGCGTCGACTACTCGCTCTTCTACATCCGCCGCGAGCGTGAGGAGCGGGCGCTCGGCAAGGGCCCCGAGGCAGCCCTGGAGGCGGCTGCTGCGACGTCGGGACGGGCGGTGATCGTCTCGGGTCTGACCGTGCTGATCGCGATGGCCGGCCTCTTCGTCACGGGCGAGAAGGAGCTAATCTCCATCGCCGTCGGCACGATGCTCGTCGTCGCGACCGCGATGGCCGGCTCGCTGACGGTGTTGCCCGCGCTCCTCTCGACGCTCGGCGACCGCATTGACCGGGGGCGCATTCCGCTGCTCGGCTTCCGGCGGCGGCCGCGCGAGTCGCGCGTCTTTCGGGCGGTTATCGAGCGCGTGCTCCGCCGTCCCGCGGCGTGGCTCGCGATCGCGGGCGGGCTGCTCGTGCTGCTGACGACTCCGGCGTTCTGGTTGCACACGAACAACGCGGCGGAGACGGCGCTGCCGCAGGGCTTGCAGGTCACGAAGACGTACGAGCGCCTGCAGCGAGCCTTTCCCGGTGAGCCGCAGCCGGCGTACGTCGTCGTTGAGGCGGCCGACGTCCGGTCGCCGCAGGTCCACCGCGCGCTGGCGGAGCTGCGCATGCGGGCGCTCGCTTCGGGCGAGATGCACGATCCGCTCTCGCTGCGCACGAACGCCGCCGGAACCGTGGCAGTGCTCGCGGTCCCGCTAGCGGGTTCCGGAACCGACGCCCGCTCCGAGCATGCCCTCACCACGCTCCGGGAGCGGCTCGTTCCGGGAACGGTCGGCCGGGTGTCCGGTGTAGAGGCAAGCGTGGGCGGGCTGACGGCCGAGTCGAAGGACTTCAACGACCTCCTGAAGAGTAGGGCGCCGCTTGTGTTCGCGTTCGTGCTCGGGCTGGCCTTCCTGCTGCTTCTCGCGACGTTCCGGTCGATCGCGGTGGCGGCGAAGGCCGTCCTGCTCAACCTGCTCTCGGTCGGCGCGGCGTACGGGTTGCTCGTCGCGGTGTTCCAGTGGGGTTGGGGCGAGCGAGTGCTCGACTTCGAGTCGACAGCGGGCATCACGTCGTGGCTGCCGCTCTTCCTGTTCGTCGTGCTCTTCGGACTCTCGATGGACTACCACGTCTTCATCCTCACGCGGATCCGCGAGGCTGTCGATCGAGGTCTGCGAACGGACGAGGCCGTCGCGCGGGTGATCCCGGAAACGGCCGGTGTCGTCACGAACGCGGCACTCGTGATGGTCGGCGTCTTCTCTATCTTCGCGACGCTGTCGCGGATCGACTTCAAGCAACTGGGCGTGGGCCTAGCGGCAGCGATCCTCATCGACGCGACGATCGTTCGCGCCGTCCTGCTCCCGGCGTCGATGAAGCTGCTGGGCCGCTGGAACTGGTACCTGCCGGGCTGGCTGCAGTGGCTGCCGACGGCGAAGTCGTCTGTCCGCGAGGCGGACCGGTGGAGGGGGTCCGGGGGAACCGGGAGGTTCCCCAGGAGGCCCGCGGCCGGTGCTGAGTCATGAGCACGAAGTGGAGGGTCGCCGCGATCGCTGCTGCAGGCGCGGTGTACGGGCTCGCCATCGCGAACGGACAGGCCCTGGAGATGCTGTGGTTCCCGGCGGTGATACTCGGCGTCATCTGGCCTTACGAATCAACGGGGACGCTCCGTAGCTGTCTCCGTGCGTTCCGTCGGCGAGGCGAGGAACGGCTGTGAGCATCCGCGCGCTCGCCCTCGCCGGGGTGGTGACGCTCGGGCTCGCAGGCGCGGCCGGCGCCGCTGGATCAACAGCGCCGGCCGTACGCCCCTCAATCCCTCCGGCGCCGGTCTCCAGCCTTCACGGCCGCATCGCCTACAGCACGCGCACAGGAGACATCTGGGTCATGAACGCGAACGGCACGGGTCGTCGCCGTGTCACGCGTTCCGGCCGGGGCGTCGACTTCGATCCGGACTTCGCCCCCGATGGAAGGCGCATCGTCTTTCGAACGTCCCGCGGGCGCTACGCACGCGACCGGTACGGGATCGGCCTCGAAGGCATCTTCGTCGTCTCCGTCGGGAGCCGCGCCGAGCGGCCGATCCAGCCGCGGACGGGCGGGCTCTTCCCCGCGTGGTCCCCGGACGGTGGGCGGATCGCGTTCAGCGGCCTGGCGGCGGACGGCCGTCCGGTCGACACGGTTCATCTCATGACCCCCGCGGGCGGGCACATCGTCGATCTCGGCCCGATGGGCGAATGCTCGGCCTGGTCACCCGACGGCTCCGCGATCGCGTACTGCTCGCACTCGGGCGACGGCAACTGGGCGGTCTGGACGGTGCGCCGCGACGGCACGAACCGGCGTCAGCTCACGCATCCGAAGCTGATTCCCCCGGCGGGCGCGAACGGCGATGCTCCGGCGGACTGGTCGCCCGACGGGAGGCGCATCCTCTACAGCTCCGTCGTCGCCGGCGACCGCGAGATCTTCGTCATGAACGCGGATGGCTCCGGGAAGCGGCGCGTCACGCACTGGCGCGGCGCGGACAGTCCGCAGGTGTGGCTTCAGGACGGCCGCATCGTCTTCGGGCACTACCGCGGCGACGAGGCGCTGCCGCGCTGGTACCTGATCCGCCCCGACGGCACCGGGCTTCGGTCGCTGCCGAAACTCCGCGGCGCCGCCGATCCGCTGGACTGGCTCGACTAGCGTTCCCCTGGTGCACCAGCTGACCAAGTCGCAGGCGCGCCGCATTGCCGTGCGCGCGCAGTTCCTGGACGCACCTCGGCCGACCGACCTGCTGACGGTCGTCGAGCAGCTGACGCTGCTGCAGATCGATCCGACGGCCGCCATCGCGCCGAGCGCGGACCTCGTCGTCTGGAGCCGCATCGGGTCGGCGTACGACCCCGCCCAGCTCAAGCAGGCCGTGGAGGAGGATCGCACGCTGTTCGAGCGCGACGCGCTGATCCGGCCGATCGGCGATCTCGGGCTGTACCTCGCGGGCGCGGCGGACTTTCCGAACTACGAGCGTTCGCGCGCCTGGTTCCGCGACAACGACTCCTTCCGCCGTGACATCCTCGAGGTGCTCGAGAAGTCCGGGCCGTTGGCCTCGCGCGACATTCCGGACACCTCGGCCGTGCCGTGGGCCTCCACCGGGTGGACGAACAACCGCAGCGTCACCCAGATGCTGGAGTTCCTGATGATGCGCGGCGAGATCGCGATCGCCGGACGCGTCGGACGCGAGCGGCTGTGGGACATACCCGAGCGGGTCTTCCCCGCCGACGTCGTCGTGCCGCCTGTCGACGAGGCCCGGCGAGCGAAGGACGAGCGGCGGTTGCGCTCGCTCGGCATTGCCCGCAAGAAGGGACCGAAGATGCCGATCGAGCCGGTCGACGTCGGAGAGGCCGGGGAGCCGGCCGTCGTCGAGGGCACGAAGGGCGAGTGGCGCGTCGATCCCGCCGCGCTCGGGGAAGACTTCGAGGGGCGAACTGCGCTGCTCTCGCCGTTCGACCGGCTCGTCTACGACCGGGCCCGCGCCCAGGAGCTGTTCGACTTCGAGTACACGCTCGAGATGTACAAGCCGGCTGCGAAGCGACGCTGGGGGTACTTCGCGCTCCCGATCCTCCACGGCGACCGGCTGGTGGGAAAGGCCGACGCCGCCGCCGACCGCAAGGCGTCCATCTTGCGAGTGAACGCGATTCACGAGGACGTGCGTTTCACACGCGCCACCACGCGGGCGGTCGACAACGAGCTCGACGATTTGGCGTCGTGGCTCGGGCTTGCTTCGGTCGAGCGTCCGAAGCGATGAGTCTCATCCCGTTGTTCCGTCCTAACTCCTGCAACGCACAGATGACGGAAGGGAGACGGACATGCGCAAGGTGATCGCGAACGAGTTCATCAGCCTCGACGGCGTCGCCCAGGCGCCGGGCGGCGCGGACGAGGATACGAGCGGCGGCTTCGAGCACGGCGGCTGGCACATGCGCTACATGGACGATGTGGCCCAGAAGCTTGTGCTCGCGGGCATCGACGAGGCCGGCGGCTTCCTGCTCGGCCGCCGCACGTACGAGATCTTCGCTGCCTACTGGCCGAACGCACCCGAGGAGGAACAGGCGGTCGCACGGCCGCTAAACGAGAAGCCGAAGTACGCGGCGTCGGCGACTCTGGCCGAGCCGCTCGGGTGGCAGAACTCAACGCTCCTGCAAGGCGATCTGACGCAAGCCGTGACGGCGCTCAAGCAGCAGGACGGTGGCGACGTCCACCTGATCGGGAGCACGCAACTCGTGGCGGAGCTGATCGGGCGCGGGCTCGTCGACGAGCTTCGGCTGATGATCGACCCGGTCCTGCTGGGCGGCGGCAAGCGCGTCTTCCCCGACGACGGTGCGCTGCGGACGCTAAGGCTCGCCGATCACGAGGTCACGAGCACCGGCGCCATGCTCGCCACGTACGTTCCCGAGCAGGAGTGACCGCGGGCTCAGGCGACGGCGGAGCCGCGGCGGTAATCGGCTGCCGCGCCCACACCGGATGGGCCGCCCTCGTGGTGGTTGGCGGAGGAGTCGAACCGTCTGCCGTCGTCCTGCGAAGTCGCATCGACCTCGGCGACCCCTCGCGGCGCGTCACGAGGAACGTCTTTCACGCGGCTCGACGGCTCGAGCCTGCGGTAGCCGCCGAGCTCGTGCGCGCCGGCGAGGTAATCGCCGCGGAGCAGGCGGGGGCCGCCCTCGGGCGGACAGTGCGCGAGGCGGCGGATGCCGGCGCGGTCGTACGCGCGTGCGCTGTCGTCGTCGGTGCGCCTGCCGGCGAGCTGCGGCTCGAGTCGATCCTCGCGTCACATGCGCTCGTGCACGCGGCGGAGGGACGGCTCTACCAGAGCGCGCTGCTGCAAGCCGCCGTCGGTTGCGGACTCGACGCGGTCGCCGTCCCGAAGCGGTCGATCTGGGAGCAAGGCGAGGCGGCACTCGGCATCCCGCGCGACGAGCTACGCAGCTCGATCAAGGGGCTGCGTCGGGACCTCGGGCCGCCCTGGGCCGAGGACCAGAAGCTGGCGGCGCTCGCCGCCTGGATCGCGCTCGGCCGATCGTCCTAAGAGGCGTTTCTCGTATGGGACGCGGGGGTAGCCGCAGGGGGATGAACCCACCTCAACGCGACGACGTCGAAGTGGCGGTGGTCGGTGCCGGGCAAGCGGGCCTCGCGATGGGGTACTTCCTCCGCCGCCAAGGGCGCCGCTTCGTCATCCTCGAACGCGCCGACGATATCGCGGCGGCATGGCGCGAGCGGTGGGATTCGCTAACCCTTTTCACGCCACGCCGCTGCAGCGCGCTGCCGGGGCTTCCATTTCCGGGCGACCCGGACGGCTATCCGACTCGAGACGAGGTCGTGGCCTACCTCGAGCGCTACGCCGAGACCTTCGAGCTGCCGATCGAGCTGAACGGCGAGGTCAAGCGGCTCGATCGGGACGACAGCGGCCGCTTTCATCTCGAGACAGACGGTCGAGCCTTGACGGCGGACCAGGTCGTGATCGCGACCGGGCCGTTCCAGACGCCGTACGTGCCGAGTCTGGCCGACGACGTCGGCGACGATGTCTTCCAGACGCACGCCGTCGGCTATCGCCGTCCCGCGGACGTTCCGGCAGGATCCGTCCTCGTCGCCGGTGGCGGAAACACGGGTTTTCAGATCGCCAAGGAACTCTCGGCCACGCACAGGGTCGTGCTCGCGATCGGCTCGCGCCAGACGCCGCTGCCGCAGCGACCGCTTGGGCGCGACCTGTTCTGGTGGCTGACGAAGGCGCGCATCCTCGACAAGACCGTCGACACCCGTCTCGGGCGGAAGCTGAGCACCCGCGAGACGCTGATCGGCTCGAGCCCGCGCGACCTGAAGCGGCGCTACGGCGTTGAGCTGAGGCGGCGTGTCATCGCCGCCGACGGCCGAAGCGTGCGCTTCGAGGACGGCGCCGAGCTCGAGGTCGACGCCGTCATCTGGGCAACGGGCTACCGCTCCGACTACTCGTGGATTCGGCTGGCCATCTTCGAGGAGACCGGGCTGCGCCCGCGCCACCGCCGTGGCATCACCGAAGTCTCGGGGCTCTACTTCCTCGGCCTCACGTGGCAGCACACACGCGGCTCAGCGCTGATCGGCTGGGTGAAGGACGATGCCGAGTTCATCTCCGAGCAGATCGCCGGCGGTCAGGAGTCGAAGGCACTTGCGTCCGAGCAAGCGCCGATCGGCGCCGGCACGTCCGTTTCCGCTCGCTAGACGAAAGGAGCCAGCCATGCACGACCCGAGCTCCCCAACCCGCGGCCAGACGGTCGACCTCCCGCGGGAGACCGAGGGGTTGCCGGAGGCGCGCAGGACGGACCTGGTCGAGCTCGCCGACGGCGACGAGTTCACGCTCGAGATCATGCCGGTCAAGAAGCGCATCGGCGATGCGATCGTGCGGATGCTCGCGTACAACGGCTCGGTGCCGGGACCGGCGCTCAAGGTCGGCCAGGGATCGACGATCACCATCCACGTCACCAATCACGGCGACGTCCACGCGACCGTCCACTGGCACGGACTGCGCCTCGAGAACCGCTACGACGGCACGCACGACACCCAGGCGCCGATCGCCGTCGGCGAGACGTTCACGTACGAGGTGCATGTCCCCGACCCGGGCGCGTACTGGTATCACCCGCACATCCGCGAGGACTACGGTCAGGAGATGGGCCTATACGGCAACATCCTCGCCACGCCGAGCGATCCGGATTACTGGCCGCCCGCGAACCGAGAACTGCTTCTCACGCTCGACGATCTCCTGATCGAGGACGGGCAGATCGCCCCGTTCAGCGAGGGGGAGACGACCCACGTTGCCATGGGCCGCTTCGGCAACGTCATGCTCGTCGCGGGTGAAACCGACCTCTCGCTCGAGGCGAAGGGTGGTGAGGTCGTTCGGTTGTACCTCACGAACACGGCAAACACGCGCGTCTTCAATGTCGCACTACCGGGCGCGCAGATGAAGCTGGTCGGCGCAGATGCCGGGCATTACGAGCACGAGGCGTTCGTCGACGAGGTCCTCCTAGCCCCGTCCGAGCGCGTGGTCGTCGACGTTCTCTGCCCAGACGCTGGCGTCCTCGAGCTCGAACATCGAACGCCGGGCAGGACCTACCGGCTTGCCTCCGTGACGGTCGCGCAGGACGAGCCTGAGCCCTCGCTCGCGGGCGACTTCGCACGCCGGCGCACCAATCGGGACATGAACGAGCTCCGCGAGCGGATCGTGCCGTTTCTCGCCGCGCCGCCGGACAAGACGCTCTCGTTCGTCGCCGAGATGGATCTGGGGGTGCCCGAGGGCGCGTCCGCCTACGCGTGTCCGATGCACCCCGATGTGGTGAGCGAAGAGCCCGGGAGCTGCCCGAAGTGCGGGATGAAGCTCCTACCAGCCGACCTAGCCGCGGCCGGCGGTGAGCACGGCCACCACCATGATCATCACGCCGAACACGAGCATCACGCCGAGCCAGAGCACGCCCACGACGCCGCTCAGGGCATCGAGTGGGAAGACGACATGGTCGAGGTCAATCGGATGACGACGCCGACCAACATGCGGTGGAAGCTCGTTGACCGAGAGACCGGCGCCGAGAATGCACAGATCGACTGGACGTTCCGCGTCGGCGACAAGGTGAAGTTGCGCCTGGTCAACGAGATGGAGTCAGATCACCCGATGCCGCACCCGTTCCACGTCCACGGGGCGGGCCGGTTCCTGATCCTCGCCCGTGACGACGTCGTCGAACGGAACCTGGTCTGGAAAGACACCGTCCTCGTACGCACCGGCGAGACCGTGGACATCCTGCTCGACGTCACGAACCCGGGCCGGTGGATGGCGCACTGCCACATCGCCGAACATCACGAGAGCGGGATGATGTTCAGCTTCAACGTCGCGGGTTGAAGCAGCTACCCGGAGTCACCACACGCCGGGGAACAAGTGCGGCCGGCTCGCGGCGAAGCGTCGATACGGCTCGCCGAGACTCTCGAGCAGCGCGCGCTCCTCGACGCGGATGCGGACGAGAAGGCCGGCGGTCGGCACGACGGCAACCACCGCGAGTGCGGCCCAGTTGCCGAGCGCGAGCCCTATGCCGACGAACGTCATGATCAGCCCGGTGTACGACGGGTGCCGCACCCATCGGTAGGGGCCGCTGTCCACAACGGCCTGGCCGGGCTGCACGCGCACGTCGATCGTGAAGAATCGTCCGAGCACGGCGACGGCCCACTGGCGGATCGCGATCCCGCCGCCCATGAGCACGAGCCCTACCACGAAGAGCGCCCAGCGCCCGTGCGCGATCGCTGCGCCGGGGACGTTCCCGGCTAGAACGAACGCTCCTCCCACGCCGGCGGCTGCGAGGGCGATCACCACCAGCATGCTGCCCTGGTCGACCGGCCGCGACCCGCGCCGGTTGAGGTGGCTCCGAACACGGATCCAGAGCTCCCCGAGCACCCAGACGCCGAGGAGGATGTCGAAGGCGATCCGTGCGCCTGGTTCGCTGAAGGGCAGCGGCGCCACAAGCCAGGTCTACCAACAGCACGGCCCTCGCCATAATCGCTGCCGAGTGGCAGGTGACCTCAACGAACGCCGCACCATCTTCGAGGTCGCGGAAGCGGCCGGGGTCTCGATCACGACGGTCTCGCACGTCTTCTCCGGGAATCGGCGCGTGCGCGAGGAGACGCGGCGCCGCGTGCTCGAGACGGCGGAGCGCCTGGCCTACCGCCCACGCGCCACTGCGCAGGCCCTCGCCACCGGCCGGACGAACACGCTCGCGCTGCAGGTCTCCATCAGCGGCGAGAGCCTGGTGTTGAACCCGTTCTTCACGTCCTTGCTCGCCTCGCTCTCGCTGGCTGCGATCGACCGGGGATTCTCGTTCGTCTTCGTTCCGCCCGAGAACGCCGGGCGCGGCTTCATCGATCCATTGCTGGTCGAGCGCCGCGTCGACGGCGCCATCCTCGTCGACCCGGTGAGGAACGACCCCTTCGTCCGCGCCGTGGTGAACGCGGGCATTGCCTACGTGTCGATCGGGCGAATCCTCGGGATCAACTCCGACCGCTGGGTCGACAACGACCATCGAGCCGTGGGGGAGAAGGTCGTCGCTCACCTGAGAAGGGCCGGCTACAAACGACCGGCATTGCTCACCGTTCCGTTCGACGTGTCCTACATCGTCGACTGCATCGAGGGCTTCCGATCGGCGACCGCCGATGCTGGGCGCGTGATCGAAGCCGTCGACATGACCGAGGCTGCCGCCCAGCGCGCCGTTGGGCAGGCGCTGCAAGGGGGCGAGCCACCGGACGCGTTCTTCTGCGTCCACGACCGGCTCGCCGTGGGCGCGCTGGCAGCGGCCGCGGAGCTCGGCGTCGCGGTGCCGGATGAGCTGGGCGTCGTCGGCGTCGGCGACTTTCTCGCCCAACACGGGCATCCACCGCTCACGTCGGTGCGTGTCTTTCCCGAGCGGGTCGGGGCGATCGCACTGGAGCGGCTCGACACCCTGTTGCGGGGCGGTGACGCCGAGTTGCCGGGGATCGTGCCGAATCAGCTGGTGCGGCGCACATCCACGGCGCGAGTGCGATAAGAGACGCTGCTTTACACGGCGGGGAGCGGTTGGGTACGCTCTCGCGTACAAAGCCCTTTGCATAGGAGGACGCGGTGAGCGATCAAACGGTCCCGGCAGCGGCGGCTCCGCAGGCCTCTTCGAGCCTCTACACGCGGCAGGCGACGGGTTTCGTACGCGAGATCGGCGTTGGCTCGAACATTGCGCTCAACGTCTCGTTCGTCTCTCTCCCGCTTGCCGTTCTCATCGCGACGCAGGCGCCGTTCGCGTTCCCCGGGGCAAGTCCGTTCTGGGTCACGGTGATCGCGGCCGCCCTGTGCGTCTTCCCGGTGCTGATGTACGGGCTGTTCATGGCCATCATGCCGCGCTCGGGCGGCGACTACGTCTTCGTCAGCCGCACCGCCCATCCATGGCTCGGCTTCGCGGCGAACTTCAACATCACGGCCTGGTACCTGCTGGTGATCGCCTACTTCGGCTACCTGCTGGCGCCCTTCGGGTTCTCATCCGCCTTCACGACTCTCGGCGTCGCAGCCGACAACAAGTGGTTCGTCGACGCCGGGGCGACGCTTGGGACCAGCAAGAACTGGGGCTTCGCGACCGGGGCGATCGTGCTCGTCCTCGTCGCGCTGCTGATGAGCATGCGGCTCGAGTCGGCGCTCCTCGTCTTCAGGATCCTGTTCGCGCTCTCGCTCGTGGGGATCGTGGTGTCGATCATCCTGCTGTTGATCCACGGGCGAGGCGATTTCGTCGATTCGGTGGCGAAGTTCGGCGGCAACTACGACAAGATCATCGCCGACGCGCACAAGGCGGGCTACTCCGGCGGCGGTGGCTTCGACTTCAAGAACACGATCCTGGCGATGCCGCTCGCCTTCGCCTCGTTCGGCTACGCGATCGTGACGGCGTACGCGGGTGGCGAGGTGCGCTCGCCGCGCAGTTCGGGGAGGCGGGCGATGTTGTGGTCGCTGCTGATCTCGGGCGTCCTCGTGGCGTTGCTCATGGGGCTCGCGAGCCACACCTTCGGCAACGACTTTCTCGGCTCGGCCACCTTCCTCTCGAACAACGGCGACCCGGCCTACCCGTTCGGTTCGCCCTCGTTCTTCTTCTTCTACGTCTCGATGCTGACGAGCTCCAGTTTCCTGATCGGCCTGATCAGCTTCTCGTTCATCATCGCCTTCATCGTCGCGCTGCCGGCGACGTTCCTGATCGCCACGCGCGATCTGTTCGCGTGGTCGTTCGACCGGATCCTCCCGAGCCGCGTGTCGGAGGTGAACGAGAGGTCGCGCTCGCCGCTGGTCGCCAACGCGATCGTGCTCGTGGCGACGCTGATCTACCTCGCGCTGATCGTTTACGGCTCGTCGAAATTCCTCGAGATCTTCTTCACCGCCGGCATGGCGGAGCTGCTGACGTTCATGGTCGTCGCGCTCTGCGCGATCTGGTTCCCGTGGCGGCGGAAGGCGCTCTACGACGCCTCGCCGGTCAAGCGCTCGATCGCCGGGATCCCCGTGCTGGCGATCGTCGGCCTCCTGGCGCTGGGGGTCTACGTGCTCTTCTTCTATCCGCTCGCCACCAATGACACCCTGGGAGCGAACACGACCACCGGGTGGGTCGCGACGGCGATCATCGCGGGCATCGGCATCCTGATCTACCCGATCTCGTACCTGATCAACAAGGCGCGCGGGGTCGACCTCAGCCTCGCCTACAAGGAGCTTCCGCCCGAGTAGTGTTCGGCCGCAAGGAGCCGCGTACTCGCATCTTCTTCGCGACGGACGTCCACGGCTCGGACCAGTGCTTCCGCAAGTGGCTGAACGCAGCCAGGGTGTACGACGCCCAGGTGCTCGTGATGGGCGGTGACATCACCGGCAAGATCATCGTCCCGCTGGTCGGAAACGGCGACGGCGTCTGGCGGGGGGAGATCTTCGACGAGCCGGTCGAGGCCCGCGAGGGCGACGAGCTGGAGGCATTGCAGAAACGGATCCGCACCATGGGTCGCTACGACGTGCTGCTCAGTCCAGAGGAGAAGGCACAGGTCGACACCCACCCGCACGGGGTCGATGCCCTCTTCCACCGTGCGATGCGGGAAAGCCTGGAGCGCTGGGTGGCGCTCGCCGAAGAGCGCCTTCGCGGCTCGGGTATTGGTTGCTACATCATGCTCGGGAACGACGATCACGAGGATCTGGCCGAGATGCTGCGTGGCTCGGACGTGGTCGTCTACGCCGAGGACGCGATTGCGCAGCTTCCAGGCGGCTTCGAGCTGGCCTCGTTTGGCTACTCGACTCCGACACCCTGGGATTCGCCCCGCGAGCTCCCCGAGGACGAGATGGCGATACGGATCGAAAGGATCGTCGCGTCCGTCCACGATCCCGAGCACGCCATCTTCAACTTCCACTGCCCGCCGTACGGGACGCACCTCGACCAGGCGCCCAAGCTCGACGCCGAGCTGCGGCCTCAGGTCGACGCGGCCGGACTGAAGATCGGGCCGGTCGGCTCGACCGCCGTTCGCGAGGCGATAGAGCGAACCGGGCCGCTTCTCGGCCTGCACGGACATGTGCACGAGTCGCCCGGGGCGCAGAAGCTTGGGCGCACGGTCTGCGTCAACCCAGGGTCGGAGTACGTCGATGGAATCCTGCGCGGTGCGATCGTCGACCTCGACCGATCCAAGGGCGTCCGTCGCTGGCAGATCGTGCAGGGTTAGGAGGCGTTATGGCCGAGATTCTGTGGGTGAACCCCGTCGGTACCGGAGACTTCGACGCCGACACGGTCGAGCTGATCGAGGCGGTGCGGTCGGCGCGGCACGAGCCCCGGGTACGCCATCTCGAGGAGGGGCCGCCTCACCTCGAGTACCACCTCTACGAGCACGAGGCGCTCACTCCCATGCTCGCGCTGATGCGCGAAGCGGAGGAGGACGGTTGCGGCGCCGGAGTCATCGGCTGCTTCTACGACGGAGGTTTGCGCGAGCTTCGCGAGGCGCTGCGGATGCCGGTCGTCGGGATGGCTGAAGCGAGCCTCCTCCTCGCATCCACGCTTGGGCACCGCTTCACGATCATCGTCGGTCGCCGCAAGTGGATCCCGAAGATGAGCGACAACGTCGTTCTCTACGGCCTCGACCGACGGCTTGCCTCGTTTCGCTCGGTCGAGATGGGGATCCCGGAGGTGCTCGAGGATCCGGACGGCTTCTTCGACCGCGTTCTCGAGGAGGGACGGCGAGCGGTGAGCGAGGACGGAGCCGAGGTCATCGTGCTTTCCGAGATCGCGAGCCCGGCCTTCTGGGAGCGAGCCCGTGCGGAACTGCCGGTTCCGCTCGTCGATCCCGGCGTTGCCTGCTGGAAGTGGGCCGAGCTCGTGGCGGATCTCTATCTCCAGCTCGGCCTCGCCCACTCGAAGGTGTACGGCTACGAGGCACCCCCATCTGCCCGATCGCTGCGGTGAGCCAGGAGCTGCTCGACGAGGGGGTCGCGCTCGTCGAAGCGGCGGCAGCGGACGACCTGATGCTGCGTCTCCTGGGCGGCGCGGCGATCATGCTCCACTCGGGCGTCAACAGCTACCGGCAGCTGGGCGATCTGGACGCGGTCGTCAGGCAGGAAGATGCGCGAGCGATCGGGGCGACACTTCGCGGTCGCGGATACGAGCCGGAAAGCCGCTTCAACGCGCTCCATGGCGACCGTCGCCAGATCTTCCACGGGCCGAAAGGCAAGCTCGACGTGTTCGTCGAAGTGTTCGAGATGTGCCACCGGATCGCGCTCGGGCGGCGGCTGCTCCTGGACTCGCCGACGCTGACCGTAAGCGACCTCCTCCTGACGAAGCTGCAGGTCGTCGAGCTGAATGCCAAGGATGCCGAGGACGCCGCGGTGCTGTTACGGGCGCACGAGTTCGGGCACGGCGAAGGAGACCGAGTCAACCTCGACTACGTCACCGCGCTGGCCGCCGACGACTGGGGCCTGTGGCGGACGCTCACCGGCACGCTCGAGCGGCTCGAGCAGCTCCAGCCCGATGTCGCCCCGAAGGTGCGCGGGCTGCGCCACGAGCTGGACGAGGCTCCGAAGACCCGCCGATTCCGCCTGCGGGCGAGGGTGGGTGAGCGCAAGCGCTGGTACGAACTGCCCGACGAGGTCGGGTGAAACGGACTCGAGAGGAGGCGCTGTGGGCCAGATCACCACCGAGACCGACGCCGACGACTTCCTGCGCGGAGCGAACTTCATGAGTGCCTCTGGCGGCGGCGACCCGGTCGTCGAGCGCGGTCAGCTGCACGAGGACGTTCGTGACGGGCTGAACATCGGCTGGCGGCCGCTCGAAGACCTCCAGCCCGACGAGATCCTGTTCTCGGTCTGCTACAGCGGCTCGATCGCGCCCGAGAGCTTCGACGATCCCGAGGAACGGGCGCAGGCACTCGGCGGCGGCAAGGTGCACGAGCGACCGTTCGTCGAGGCGGTGCGGTTGCTGGAGCAGGAGCTGGGTGTGCGCTGCGGCGGGCTCGTCTCGATCGAGATCGGTGGCATCAACTCCGGAGCGATCCTGAGCGCGGCCGCGCGGCTCGAGCTGCCGCTGATCGACGGCGACTACGCCGGCCGCGCGATCCCGGAGCTTCACGCGACCGCCCCGCACATGCACGGCGCGCAAGTGCTTCCCTTCGCCTGCGTCGACCACTTCGACAACCGGGTGATCATCCGGTCGTCGCCCTCGAACGCCTGGGCGGAGCGGATCTCGAAACATCTAGCGCTCTCCTCACTGGGGCTGATCGCCTGCGCCTTCGCCGCCCTGCCTGCCGCACGCGTGGCCGAGATCTACGTGCCGCTGACGATGTCCGAGTGCCTCGCCCTCGGGCGCGCGATCCGCGAGGCGCGCGAGGCCGGGGACGACCCGGTCTCGGCCGCTGCGGACGCCGTCGGCGGCGCGGTCCTGTTCCGGGGCGCCGTCGTCGGACGGAACTGGTCCAACACGGGCTACATGGAGGGCACGCACGAGCTTGAGGGGAGCGGCGAGTTCGCCGGCCACCGCCTGAAGGTCTGGTTCCGCAACGAGAACCACGTCAGCTGGCTCGACGGCGAGCCATGGGTGGCCAGCCCGGACCTGATCGAGTTCTGCGACCCGGCCACCGGCGAGCCGCTCGTCAACACCTACCTCGAGCTGGGGCAAGACCTCGCGGTCGTGGGCCGCCGCCGCCGCGACCAGTTCGACTCGCCGGCCGGCCTCGAGACTCTCGGCCCGCGGCACTTCGGCTTCGACCTCGACTTCCGCGGGATCGAGCAGCTAGTCACGTGATCAAGGCGGCAACAGAGCTCCTGCAGGCATTCGCGCGCTCTGACCTCGAATCGATCGAGCGCCTCTGCGCCGACGACGTCCTGCTCGTTGGCACCGACGACGGCGAGGTCTGGGAGAGCCGTGACCACGTCCTCGCGGCGTTCCGCGGTGCCTTCGACCTCGAGGTCGAGTGGGCCGCGCCACCGCGGGCCGGACCGGGCTGGCTCTACGGCAACGCGGTGTTCACCGCGCCGGACGGGTCGACGACCGCGGTGAGAGTGACGATGGTCTTCCGCGGAGACGTACTTGCCCACGCCCATTACTCCGTCGCAGCGTGAGCGAGCACCGGCTGGATGACCGGCAACCGCACGCGTTCTGGGACAACGCGCTCCCGCCACGGCTCAGCATCGTGGCCGGCGACAGCGTTGTGTTCGAGACGCTGGAGGGCACCGGCCAGATCACCCCGGACTCGCCCGATGAGGCGCTGGCCGAACTGCGGGCCGAGCTGATCCATCCCCTGACCGGGCCGGTGTGGATCGACGGCGCGATGCCCGGCGACACGCTCGAGGTCGAGGTCGTCGCGCTCCGGCACAAGGGCTGGGGCTGGAACGGCGTCATCCCGGGTTTCGGGCTGCTAGGGGACGAGTTCGACGGGCCGTACCTCCACCACTACTCGCTGGAAGCGGACGAGTGCCTGTTTGCGGACGACATCCGCATCCCGTACGAGCCGTTCTGCGGAGTGATGGGCGTCGCGCCGTCGGAAGAAGGGCGGTTCGACACGGCTCCGCCGCGCAGGAACGGCGGCAACGTCGACATCCGCCATCTGACCGCCGGGGCTCGCGTCCGGCTCCCGGTGCTCGTAGAGGGCGCGTTGTTCTCCTGTGGGGACTGCCACGCCGCCCAGGGCGACGGCGAGGTCAACGGCACCGGCATCGAGTCGCCGATGGAGGTGACGCTGCGCTTCCAGCTGCATTCGGGACTCGAGACTCCGGAGCTCCGGTTCACGACGCCGGCGCCGCTCGCCCGCGCCGACCGAGACACCTGGTTCGCGACGACCGCGCACGGCTCCGACCTGTTCGCGAACGCGCAGCAGGCGATTCGCCACATGCTCGACCACCTCATCGCCGAGCACGGCCTCACCAGGGAACAGGCCTTCTGCCTCTGCGGCGCCGCGGTCGATCTCCGGATCAGCGAAATCGTGAACGAGCCGAACTCGATCGTCTCGGCCTACCTTCCGCTCTCGATCTTTCGGTGATCTTCGGTGTCGACCACCTGGTGTTCTGCGGCCGGCAGGCCGACCTCGCGCGCCTGCGTCCGCGACTGACGGCCGCCGGCTTTGTGCCAGTGCCCGGACGGCTGCGCTTCGACGAGATCGGCGCGCACAGCGAGAGCGTCGCCTACGGCGGCGGCGGATTCGTGGAGGTGGTGTACGAGGTCGAGCGCGGCAAGGCACCGCGGGCCTGGTTCGACGGACCCGTCCCGCGGCTGATTGGGCTCGGCGTTTCCTCGGACGAGTTCGAGCGCGATACGGCGGGATGGGAGTGGACGATGGAGGAGGAGCTGATGCTCGAGGACGGCTCCACGCTCCGGATTCACGCGGCTGGCCCGCACGAACACCTGTCGGAGCTGTACGTATTCGCGATGGACCGCCCGGATCGGGAGCTCGATCACCCGGGGCTGGGAGCCACGAGCCAGCTCGTAGCGCTCACGTTCTCGGGCGTGGGGTCCGACGAGTGGCGGCAGCGGCTGCGGCGCTGGCTCGGCTCCTCGGATGCGATCGGCGATGTGCAGCTCCAGTTTCTCGACGGAGAGGGAACTGTGTTCGTAACGCCGACGTTCCGGGTCGCGTCGGCGGCCGGAACCGTCCCGCTCGCCTGCGGCGCGATCGAACTTCAGGTCGCGAGCGGATAGGCCAGCTGGCGATCGCCGAGGCGGTCGCCGAAGGCGGGCTCGAGATCCCAGCTCTGCCAGCGCTCGGGCACCAGCCGAAGGGTGATGTCGTCTCCCTCGGCGAGGAGTCCGCCGAGTGCCGGGTCTGCCATTCCTTTCTCCGTTACGAAACGCTCGTGAATGCGCTTGTTGAGAGCGAGCGCCTCCTCGCCGTGAACGACCTCGACCGTGCCGGTCGCAGCGACGCCTCGGAAAACGGCACCCCGCTCGTCGACGAGGATTGACGCGCGCGGGCGCGCCGCCGCGTTGCGACCCTTGCGGCTGTCCCGCCCGGTCGGAACGAAGAAGGCGCCGTCCGTCCAGAGGAACCAGATCGCTGTGAGATAAGGCGCGCCGTCCGGGTCGAGCGTCGCAAGTACGGCAATCCGCCGGTCGGCGAGGAATGCGTCCCGCTTCACCACCAGCGCGAGCGCGCGGTGGTGAGAATCTCGAACCCGTCGTTCGAAACCAGGCCGTTGTGCTCGAACATCGCGCCGCCGATCGTGGGATGTCCGAGCAGGATCTCGACGGCGAGGTACATCCCAGGCTCGATCGGGTCCTCGACGTTCGGCATCAACCACGGCCCCTCCCACATCAGGCCGAGGCCGTGTCCAACGGCCGGGAAGCCTTCCATCTCCGGTTCCTCCGTCGGGATCGAGGCCACCATCGGCGACTGCGCCAGCCACTCCTCGCCGACCCGGTAAACGGCATCGGCAGTCATTCCCGGCCGGATCGCGGCGCAGATCGTCTCGACTCCTTCGATCACCGCCTCCAGGAGCCGGCGCTGTTCCGGTGCGGGATCGTCTCCGACGCAGCGGGAGCGAGCGAAGTCGAAGAAGTAACCGCCGTACGAGCCGTAGCAGTCGACGTGGAACAGGTCTCCCGGCCGGAACTGCCGTGTCGCGTCCGCGGAGGGAAGCCGAGCGTGCGTGTACTGGTGCGACCACGGCCCGGACGCGCACGCCGCGTCGTACAGCACGCCTCCACCCGCGATCAGCGTCTGCGCGCCTGCGGCCATCGCGTCGGCCTCGGTTGCACCTTCCACCACGGCGTCTACCAGCGCTTCCAGCGTGCTGTTTCCGAGCGCGCACGCTCGCCGGATCAGCTCCTGTTCGGCTGGGCTCTTGATCAGGCGCAGTTGCTCGACCAGCGTGTCCGCCCGCACGAGCTCGGCGTCCGGGAGTCGCTCTGCGAACCCGAGCCAGGCCGCCGCGGTCATGTAGCTCGCCCCTACGACTGCGAGCCGGCCGCGCTCGAGCCCTCCGGCCCGGACCGCGTCGGCCACGGCGTCGACAACCTGGATTGTCGGGCGCACGTCATCGGCGATCACGAGGTCCCGCCGCCACCACGGCACGTCGACGATGACGGTCGAGGGGCCGTCGACCGGCAGTACGACGACACCGTGGGCGCGAGCGGAACCGATCCCCGCCTCGTCGCCCATGTACGGCTGCTGCGAGTAGTGGTTCGCCAGGTAGAGCACGTCGGCGCTCATGTCCATGAAAGCGCCGCCACGCGACCAGACGACGGCGGCATCGAACCCGGCCGCAGCGGCGGCTTCCCGCGCGCGTGTCTGCCGCTGCCTGAACTCCTCGGGAGGGATGGCCGTCCAGGGATCGAAGTGGCTGGTCGATCGGACGGCGGCTTCTGTCACGAGCGGCTACTCCCCCAAAGCGCTTTGACTCCGCAACGCTACCGTGCTCCGGCGCGCGGGGCAAACGCTCTCGCCTGACCACAGGCCAGCCTATGTGCTACAAGTAGCTCATGACGACCGTCGGCATACGTGAATTGCGACAACGGGCGAGCGAGCTTGTCCGGCGCGTGGAGGCGGGCGAGACGATTGAGGTGACCGATCGGGGCCGGCCGGTCGCGCTGCTCACGCCCGTACCCGAGGCCGGGCCGCTGCAACGTCTTCGCGCGGCTGGCGACGTCGTCGCGGCGAAGGGCGATTTCGCGGACGTGCCGGCGCCGATTCCTCTCGAGCCCGGGCAGGAGCCGCCGTCGTCGGTGCTCGAGCGGTTGCGGCGCGATGAGCGCTGAGCGCGCCACCTACCTGGACTCGTCGGCGATCGTAAAGCTCGTCGTCGTCGAGCCTGAGTCGGCGGCCCTACGCAGATATCTGCGCAGGCGCCGCCCCCTCGTGTCGAGTGCGCTTGCCCGAGCCGAAGTGACGAGAGCGATGCTGCCGCTTGGCGATGAGGCGTTGCGGCGCAGTCGAGAAGTGCTAGCGCGGATCGAACTCATACGTATCAGCGACCGCATACTTGGCGCGGCCGGGATACATGAACCCGTCGAGCTTCGCACGCTTGACGCGATCCACCTGGCCACTGCGGCGGCATTGGGCGCGGACCTCGCCCGCATCGTCACGTATGACGCGCGCTTGCGCACGGCTGCCGAAGCGACCCGGTACGCAGTCGCGGCGCCTCGCTGACGCGAGCCCCGTGCGGTGGCCGGGCAAGCTCGGGCGCAGCAGCACGAACGGTCTCGCCAGTACCGTCTCCGGTGTGAACGAGGAGAGCCGGATCCGAGGCGGCGCCGATCACGTGCTCGTCCGTCTGACGCAGATTGGCGCGGATCCACACGACGACGCCGACACACGCGCCGGCAAGGCACTTCTCGTGCTGATCTCGGTGCTGATCCTGCCGGTCTCCGCGCTCTGGTCGGCCCTCTATCTCGCGTTCGGGTCGCCGGTGGGCTGGGTGCCGCTCGGGTACTTCGTGGTCCTGCTGGCGTCGATCGTCGTCTTCTCGCGCACACGGAACTTCGGCCGGTTCCTGCTCGTCGGCCAGGTCGCGATCCTGCTGGCTCCCACGCTGTCGATGATCCCGCTGGGGGGCTTTCTCGACGCCGGCGGGGTCGGGCTGTGGGGGATCCTGGCGCCGCTGGGGGCGCTGGTGTTCAGCGACGTCCGGCAGGCGGTTCGTTGGTACATCGCGTGGGTGCTCGTATTCCTCGGCTCGGGGATCGCCGGGGAGCTCCTGGGCGGCGTGTCGCCGACCGTCCCTAGGTGGTTCACGTCCACGATGCTCGCCCTGAACGTGACGGTGGGCGGCACGATCGTGTTCACGCTCCTGGCCGTGTTCGCGCGCCAGCGCCGGGACGCGCTCGCGGCCTTGCGAGAGGAGCAGGCGAAGGCCGAGGGTCTGCTGCTCAACATCCTGCCGAGGTCGATCGCCGACAGGCTCAAGGCGGAGACGCAGACGATCGCCGACCAGATCGGCTCGGCCTCGATCCTGTTCGCCGACGTCGTCGACTTCACGCCGCTCGCGGAGCGGCTGCCGCCGGCCGAGGTCGTCGGCCTGCTCGACCATCTGTTCAGCCACTTCGACGTGCTCGCCGAGCGGTACGGGCTCGAGAAGATCAAGACGATCGGCGACTGTTACATGGTCGCCGCGGGAGTCCCCTCACCCCGGCCCGACCACGCCCGCGCGCTCGCCCTGATGGCGCTGGACATGCAGACGGCGATGCGCTCGGTCGATGAGGTCGGGCATCTCGGGCTCGAGCTGCGCATCGGGATCAACTCTGGCCCCGTCGTAGCCGGCGTGATCGGTCGGAAGCGCTTCCTGTACGACCTCTGGGGCGACGCGGTGAATACCGCGAGCCGCATGGAAACCCACGGGACGTCGGGGCGGATCCAGATCACGTCGGCGACGAAGGAGCTGCTCGAGGACGAGTTCATCTGCGAGCCACGGGGGAGGATCTCTGTCAAGGGCAAGGGGGAGATGGAGGTCTGGTACCTCGTCGGTCGCCGGCGGGAGCCGGCCTCGGCTGGTGCCCATGCCGAGCCGGGCCGGCCGTCAGAGGTGGTGCCGGGCGCCTAATCCGCATCAACGCTCGGTCTCGTCGATGGAGGGCGCCTCCGCATACTCGTCGTCGCTGACGTGGCGGCCCCAAGCAACCACGTTTCCTTGCTCGTCCGCCTGCTGCATGGCGATGTGGCTCATCAACCGTGTAGGGGAAGCGCCGTGCCAATGATCCTCGCCCGGCTCGAAGACGACACGGTCGCCGGGACGGATCACCTCGACCGGG
>Ga0075425_100001348_pt1 | contig 24060 bp, 19 predicted proteins | sample SoiMethybrSBSTD4_FD_75300 | JGI IMG/M metagenome (GOLD analysis project Ga0075425, IMG submission 75300) | Bulk soil microbial communities from a Populus tree surrounding site in Tennessee, USA - Soil MetaG P. TD hybrid SBSTD4 | ecosystem: Environmental > Terrestrial > Soil > Tree plantation...
CGAGCTCGCTTGTGCATAGAGCTGCTGGGCGTTCAGCACTTGGACGGCGCTCGCGAGCCGCTTGGCAAGGAGCATGCGCGTGCGTTCGAGATTGACTTTCGCGGCCTCCATACCGCGCTGCGCGACGACAAAAGATCGCCGGTCCGCATCGATGGTCTGCAACACGTCGGCGACGTTTTGGAACGCGGCGATGACGGTGCTGCGATAGAGGGCCTCCGAGCGCTCGAGCCCTGCTTCGGCGGCGCGTTGCTTCTGCGCCAGGCTCATGCCGTCAAACAACGTCTGGGCGGCGCTGCCCGCCAGTGACCAGAACAGAAATGGTGGCCAGGCGCCCGCGAATTTGGCCACCGTGCTCGCCCCGGCGCTGGCTGTGAGATTGAACTGAGGAAATCGGTTCGCCACCGCGACACCGACATCCGCGGTGGCAGAATGCATGTTCGCCTCGGCTGCGCGCACGTCCGGACGCCTCCGCACGATATCAGCAGGGAGGCTGAGCGGCAGTTCCTTGGGAAGCTGAAGGCAGGCGAATTCGAACTTCTCCTGCATGCCATCGCCGGCCAACCCGCCGGCGAGCGCGGCCATCAAGTTCCGGCCAACCGCCAGGCGTTTTTTCAAGGATTGAAGGGTCTGTTCGAACTGGCTGAGGGCCACGTCCTGGGTGGAGACATCCACGAGGGTTGCTTCCTGGGCGTCGGCCTGCTGCTTAAGGATTCCTAGAACATCGCGCCCCACGCTGACACTGGTCTCGGCCGAACGGATCTCGTCGCGGAGGGAAGCTTCCCCGATGGCGGCCAGAGCGATCTTCGACGTCAAAGTGAGATAAGCCGCTTCGACCTCGAAATACTGCGCCTCGGCCTGCGCCGCCAAAGATTCCACCCGGCGCCTGTTGCCGCCAAACACGTCGAGCGCATAGGAAACCGATAATTGTCCAAACGCGACAGAATAGGGCGAGGTGACGCTTCCCGGCGGCTGCGTCTGCGCGGGATTAGGCCTCTGCGAGGAAGCACCGGCATTGGCATCAACTTGCGGAAAGAAGCTGCCACGTGCCGCTTGCATATTGGCATCGGCGATGCGCAACGCCGCCTGTGCGGCCTGCAGATCGGGATTGGCGGAAATTGCCCGGGTCAGGATCGAATTGAGGGCCGAACAATGGAAGAGTTCCCACCATCGCTGAGGGATCGCGAGACCTTCAACATAGGCCTGCCGCTCGCCCCTGCGGCCAACTGTTTTTGCAAGCGGGGTTGGCGAGAGCGAGGTCGACGGCGCGGGCGGAGGCTGGAAATCGGGGCCGACCGCACATCCGGAGGTCAGGATCGAGAACGCCGAGCCGATGAGAACCGCCATGCGTTGGCGGCGACGGAGCGCACCGTCACCGGGCGCACATCCAAACCAGGGAGGGGCGACTTTTCTGCGTCGGCAAGCCACGGGGCAACTGATCTAGGAGTTTGGATCTACGCTTCATGCTTCGCGCATGGTGCGCACGCCCCGCGCACCCCTTCTCTCGTCAAAACACGGCAGAAATCGGGATCGTCCGAAGATTCGATCTCTTGTCGGATTGACCTCTCGCCGAGCATTTCCGCATCCTGAATAAAACAGAAGATGAGCAATACTGATTTATAAATTTTCTGGGCATTAGAGCATTGTCACATTATCGACCGATTTATTTCTAGCTTGCGATTAACGTCCACATGCGCGGAATTTTATGCAGGAGAAAACGGCCATGGTGGCAGCCAACGTCCTTTCCACCCTTGCGCAGGCCGGCGCGATCTTCATCGATGCGACGCGACATTTGGAGAAGCGTCCGTTGCTTGTTCTCTAGCCACGATCCACCATGAGGGTAGCGCAGCGGCCTAACTCGGTAGCCAACGCATTGGCGGATGTACGGCGACGACTCGTGCGTGTCGCCGGCATCAGCGGCGCCATCAATTTGCTGATGCTGTCCGGCTCGATCTACATGCTGCAGGTCTATGACCGCGTTCTGCCGAGCAGAAATATCTCGACGCTCGTGGGCCTATCCGTTCTGGTGCTTGCCGCCTACCTGCTCCAGGGATGCTTGGACGCCATTCGAAGCCGCATGCTGGCGAGAATTTCGGCTTTGCTCGACGCTGCCCTGCAGGGGCCGATTTACGGGGCATTGGCGGGTCTTCCGCTGCGCGGCGCGGCCCCTTCGATGGTGCAGCAACCGCTGCGGGACCTGGAGCTCGTCCGGGCCTTCCTCTCTGGGATGGGTCCAACGGCATTTCTGGATATGCCGTGGCTGCCGATCTTCGTGCTCGTACTCTTTCTCTTCCATCCCCTGATTGGCCTTGTTGCCATCACCGGCGCGGCCTTGATCATATTTGCTGCGCTCTTCGCGGAGCGCCAATCGAGAATTTTCGCTCTTGGAGTCGCCAAACGCAGCGCCGAGCGCGCGGCGCTCGCCGACGAGATCCGCCGCAATGCCGAGGTGATTCATGCACTCGGTATGCGCGAGCGATTCAAGGCCGCGTGGTGCTGCCTCAACGAGGCGCACATCGCCCATGCCGTCCCCATGCGCGATGCCGAAGCGGACATCGGTGCCGCCGCGAAAATGTTGCGCTACGCCCTGCAATCGGCAGTACTGGGCGTCGGCGCTGCCCTTGTCATCGGTGAACGGGCAAGTGGCGGCATCATGATCGCCTCATCGATCATCATGGGACGCGCGCTGGCTCCGATCGAAATCGTACTTGGGACTTGGAAACAGCTCATTTCCGCTCGTGACGCCGTTAGACGGCTCGATGAAACGCTGAACGGCATGTCCTCGCCTCCTCCACCTGCGGTGACGCTGCGCTCGCCTTCCAACCATCTCTGGGTCCAGCACGTTGCCGTTGTACCGCCGGGCTCCAATCGGGTCATTGCGCGCGATATCTCGTTCTCTCTGCTTGCCGGGAGTGGCCTGGCTCTGCTGGGTGCGAGCGGCTCGGGGAAATCATCGCTGGCCAAGACCATCGTCGGGTTGTGGCAGCCCGCGCACGGCCAGGTCCGACTGGATGGGGCGCGCCTCGACCAGTGGGACAGCGATCGGCTCGGGCGGCACATCGGATACCTGCCGCAAGAGGTCTCGCTGTTTGAGGGCAGCATCGCCGACAACATCTGTCGCTTCGAGCACGGTGTTAGCGAGGAAGCGATACTCGAAGCTGCCACAGTGGCGGGCGCACACGACCTCATTGTTTCGCTGCCCAACGGCTATGCCACGCAAATCGGCGAGCGCGGAGCGCTGCTGTCGGCAGGCCAGCGCCAGCGCATAGGTCTCGCCAGGGCCCTTTATGGTTGTCCGTTTCTCGTCGTGCTCGATGAGCCCAACGCAAACCTGGACGCCGAGGGCGAAGCGGCGCTGGCGCGTGCACTCAAACACGTTCGGGCACGAAAGGCCATTGTCATCGTCATCTCGCATCGCTTGAGCGCGCTGAGCGAACTCGACATGGTCCTCGTCGTAAACAAAGGCAGCCTTGTTGAGTTCGGCCCTCGGGACGAGGTATGGCCGAGGCTTGCGAGCCGGTTTGGCAAGGGGGTGCCTCGGTCGGTCGAAGGCGCCGCCCATTCGCGCCACTCCGGATTAGCTGAAGGGAAGCTCGCATGAGCTCGGCTGCCCGTCTGCCGCGGTCGCTACCGCCGCCGCTTCCCTCCCGTGCGGAGTGGATTGCCATAATGCATGCCGTCGCTGCGGCCGCCGAGGACCGCGAGGTAGGCTGGGCCCGAGGCCCTAACCTGGTTGCGGCGCCGCCTTCGCCCGCGTTGACCAAAGAGGCGCGGCGGCCCGAGGGTGGTAACGATCACGGCGCGCGTCCCCTGGGCATATCCGTCGACAAGCTCATTGACGTCACGCAGGAAGTATCAAACAATTGCTTTAAGGTTGCGCGCTATTTCGTCCGCAGCTCGTTCGGCAAGGTCATTTCCAACCAGCGCCCGCCGGCCGGTCTCGAGATTCGTTCATCGATCGGGCAAAAGCTGGAGCGAGCCCTTGCGCACGAGCGGCGACGGAGCTCGCGCATCCTTGCCATCGCGGCGATAGTGCTATTCGGCTGGGCCGCCTGGGTGCCTCTGTCAGGCGCCGTGGTTATTTCGGGCAGCCTGGTGATGCAGTCCAACGTCAAGAAGGTGCAGCATGCCCAGGGGGGGATCGTTGCGACCATACTCGTCCACAACGGAAGCAAGGTGAGTGCGGGAGATGAGCTCGTGCGGCTCGATCAGACAGGAGCGCACGCCAATCTCCAAGTGGTTGCACGGCAGCTTGACGAGGTGCGCATCCGCATCGCACGGCTCAAAGCCGAACGCGACAACCTAGCGATGCCGCGGTGGCCCTCTGAGCTTGCCGCAGAGTTCGATCCCTCGGAACGGGAAGAATTGTTAGCATCGGAACGCGGTCTCTTCATCGCCCGCGCAAATGCGCGGCGTGGCCAGCAGGAGCTGGCCGAAACCCGCGCAAATCAGCTCGAAAAACAGATCACCGCTCTGGAGGCGCAACTCAAGTCGAACGGCAAACAAGCGGATATCACAGGTGGCGAACTCAGCGGCGTCGAGGAGTTGCTGCGCCAGAAGCTCGTGACACTGCCGAGAGCGACCGCACTGCAAAAGGAGGCCGCGCATCTCGACGGGGTAGGCGGCCAGCTCACCGCGCAAATTGCCGAGACTCGCGCCAAGGTGAGCGAGACGCGGCTGCAGGCCTTACAGGCAGAGGAGACCTTCCGGTCCGAGGTCATGCGCGACCTGCGCGAAGCCGAAGCCAAGGAGGGCGAGCTGGTTGAACGTAACCTCGCCGCTCGCGACCAGATGACCCGCACCATCATCCGCGCACCTACCGCGGGGACGATTCACGAACTAACGCTGCACACCGTTGGTGGTGTCGTCACACCGGCGGAGGTTCTGATGCTCGTCGTGCCAGACGACGATACGTTGGCGATTGAAGCGCATTTGGCTGCCGACAAGGTCGATCAGGTCCATGTCGGGCAGGCGGCGCATGTGCGCATGTCCAGCCTTAATCAGCGGACGACCCCAGAGCTTACGGGAATTGTGGAGCTCGTCTCTGCCGACGTCGTACACGACGCACAATCGGGCGCCACGTACTATAGCGTGAGGATTGCGCTGCCGGCCGATGAAGTGCGTCGCTTGGGGAGCCTTCGGCTTATTCCAGGGATGCCCGCTGAGATCTTCTTGGAAACAGCAAGCCGGACCATGCTCAGCTATCTTTTCAAGCCGCTCACCGATCAGCTATCGCGCACGTTCCGGGAACCCTAACCGGCCCGGCTCACGCGACATGGCGCCAGAAAAAGCGCTTCTCGGCTTGCCTCCCTTATCGATCCCCGCATCCTCGAGGACGCCCAGTCCACCGCGCAATTCGCACGTCTTCATCCCCAACTGCTGCCCGGATCTGCCTGCAAGCGACCATGCCCACAGCCGTTCTGTTAGTCCCGCCAGAGAGATCTTCGCGAGCCGACCGGCAAGCCATGAATCACGGGGACCACCGCTCGGCACGAACGCATCGGCAAAAAACGCAGCTCCTGCTCGCGCTGCGGCCTGCCCTACGGCTTGCACCAGCTTGGGGGAACCAGCCGCGTAGACGGCGTCCGTGGGGAACAACGCTGGCAGATGGTCGGCGGGAGTGCCGGGGCGAATGATTTCCGATGCCAATTGCGCATCTTCGGTGGTCGCGATGAAATCAGCCGCTGGGTAGGACGCCAAGCGGCATAGGGCTGGGGCGGCGTAGAGGGAACTGAGCCGCCGCGATCCCGCCAACAGCAGGAGTGGAACATGGGGCTGTCGGCGCAGGGATGCCTTGGCAATCGCCCAGATCGGTGCAAAGCCCGTGCCGCTCGCGACCAAGACGCGTCGCTGACCCTCCCGAGGCCTGAAGAAGGCTGACCCAAAGGGACCTTCTAGGATCACTTTATGCCCTGGCTGGATGCTCGTTTCCAGTCGCGACGTGACCTTGCCATCCTGCACTAGCTTTACGTGAAATCGCACGGTCTTCAGGTCGTCGCGTCCCACGAACGGCGGCGTTGGGCTGAAACAGCGAGCCGGATAACCCCGAAATTTGACACGGTAGTATTGCCCCGGCCGATGGCGCATCGAAACCCTGGTTTTGATGCACAAACCTCGCACATCCGGGGCGAGACGCTCGATCCCTGCGAGCAAGCCATAAACCCTCTCGACCCTCGGCACCGTGTCGTAAGTGATTTCCACGTTCGATAAGACACGCGCCTGGCAGGCGTGAAAGATCCCGCGTTGCGCGCTCTCGCCACCGAGCAATTCGCCGCGCTTCATGCGCACCAGGCACGTGCCGCACTGCCCCGCGCGGCAATCGTGGGGTATGTCGATCCCCTGATCGAGGGCCGCGTCCAACAATATTTGTCCAGGGTAGGCGCTGAAGGTCGCATTGTTTGCGGTAATGGAAAGCTTGCGGGCCATCCGCTCCCCCTCTGCTCCTTTCGGCCGCGACGCCGATCGAAGCATCGCGGGCCGATGAACTGCGATAGCGACCCCCCGCTCGCCTCGAGTGCGGACCATTCTCGAAAGGGAGTGGGCCTTGGAGGGGCTATGTCAGGGCGATTTGACGGCAACCATTCAACTATCGGACATACTCCGAAATATACTCCTGCGCATGATTGCCGAAAGGGATCGCTAGAAAATGCTCAGTGATTTGGAAAGTCGAAAGGCGGTCGGTTGCCGGCTCGGGTTGGCATCGACGAGGCTCATCTCCGCGCGGTCGTCGCCTGCGCTCAATCCGATGTCACGCTGCCATTGCTGCTTTTGCCGGATCGGTAGCCACGCAGCCACGCGCTTAGATGGCGAGCATCGTCGAGTGCGCGGTAGGACCGCATCGCCAAACGCCCGCGCAGGCCAGGCGACTTTTCGACAACGTGCGTGAAGGTGATTTCCGAGGGGCGCCAGCGCGATTTACCTCTGTCGTGCCCACAGGAAAGGTTGACGACCTCATAGTTCGACTGCAACGCCCACTGCATGACCTCGGTCGTCAGCATGGTCATCACGCCGTATCTGCGCCAATTCGGCTCGAACCCGGACGCAAAAAGCCGCCGTCTCCCGTCGATCAAGATCGCATTGAAGAACAGCTCAAGCAGCCGCGTCTCCGTACGTTTGGAAGGTATCGAGAGCAATTCGGCGATGTAGAATTCTATCTCCTGCGGACGTTGGCGCGGACCGCGTTTCGATTGTTGTAGCCCTGACGATCTGACGCTCACAAGGCGGAAGGGGGCGCTTCATGCTGGGCGGCTAGTTCAGCACCTGGTAGACGCTGCGCCGGTGCAACGCGCGCGTTCTGGGGCGCGCCGGCGATTTGCAACCGAGGAGGCCACGGTCCCCGCAGGCCGTCGCTCATGGCCTGTTGTCGCGGCAATGCCAGGTCTTTGACCTCCCAAGCCCATGCTTTTGGAGCGCCGGCTTGAACGACTTGCGTATTCCACCCGGCGGGCCGAGCATCGTTGCGTAAGCTCCAGTGCAACAAAGAGGGCGTTGGTCTCAGATCCAATAGGCGCCGGAGGACGAGCGTCGGGTACTCTCGCCAGGGCGCGTAAGGCGGCCCTTGCAACGGGCGCATTGTTTTCGGTAGGGAGCGCGATGATACTTTACCACTATCAGCTTACTGGCTTCACACATGCAAAGAACCCGGGAGAAACGCCATGACCGACTTCACGCGTCGAAGTGTGCTCACTGGAGGGCTTGCAGGGACCGCTCTGATCGGGCTCGGCGATGGCACGCCTGCCCGCGCTGCAGCGCCCGTTGCCGGAAAGCAGGCTGCGAGCGTCTATCGGTACAGAATAGGTACCATGGAGGTAACGGTCGTATCCGATGGTGCCAGAACTTTCCCCTTGTCCGACACCTTCGTGATCAATGCCAAAAAGGAAGATGTCAATGCGGCGCTCGAGAGCGCCTACATGCCGCGAGACAAGATGACCATCCATTTCGCGCCCGTAGTTATCAATACGGGAAACAAGCTGGTGGTGATTGATACTGGCAATGGACCGGGAGAATTCGTTAACTCGAAAGGCGCCGTCGGGCTCTTCATTCACAACCTCGCCGCAGCCGGTATTGATGCCAAAATGGTTGATATGGTGATCATCTCTCACTTCCATGGCGACCACGTCAACGGATTGCTCGCCGCCGATGGACAGCCCGCATTTCCGAATGCGGAAATCCTTGTGCCAGCAGCCGAGTGGAAATTCTGGTCTGACGATGGCGAAATGAGCCGTGCAGCTGCAGGACGCATGGCGGATCTCTTCAAGAACAATCGGCGAGTGTTCGAGGCTGGCCTCAACAATAGAGTGACGCCCTATGAATGGAACAAGGAGCTGATTTCTGGAATCACCGCTGTCGCAACCGTCGGCCACACTCCAGGGCATACTTCGTATGTGCTCGCGTCCGGTTCGGACAAAGTTTACATACAGTCCGACGTGACCAACCATCCGGATCTGTTCGCGCGCAATCCAGGCTGGCATGCGTTTTTTGACCAGGACCCGAAGCAAGCGGAGGCCACGCGCAGGGCAGTCTACGACATGGTGGTCGCCGAGAAGCTGTTGGTTCAGGGCTTCCACTATCCATTCCCGGGACTGGGGCACGTCGAGAAGGACGGCTCTGGGTATCGGGTAATCCCGGTGCAATGGAACCCGAACATCTGAGCGGGCGCTGCTCGTCCTGGACAACACCCAGCGCCCCTGACGGCATGGAGTGGAACCGATCGCCGGCGCCAGGAAGCGAGGTCGCCCGTGCGGCCTCGCCTGACACCATGCCTGCCGCCATGAGTCTGCCAGCGCGCCTCCGGCAACTGCAACCACAAGAAACTCGTGCAGATTGCTCGCTATGCCCAGCTCTGGCCGGCGCGATCAGGATGGACAAGGAGAAGGTGGGTGTCCCGGTCGGGAAAATCCATCATCGAGCTTCGCGGACCGCTCTGGGGCGCGCAAAGGTTGAGAGCAAGGAAGGAAGCAGAAATGATCGCTGGGATCGCTCAAGAGATCGATGAGGTCCGCCTTTGGCAGCGTCTGATGGATCTTGCCAAATTCGGCGCAACGAGCAAGGGCGGGGTTTGTCGACTGGCTCTCTCCAACGAAGAGGTCCAGGCCCGGGCCGCGTTGCTTTCATGGGCAACGAGCATCGGGCTCAAACCGTCCGTCGATGCCGCAGCAAACCTATTCCTGGCCCTTGAAGGCCGCGAGCCTCGACTCCCGCCCCTGTTGATCGGGTCGCATATCGACAGCCAGCCTACCGGCGGGAAGTTCGATGGTGCTTATGGGGTGCTGGCCGCGCTGGAGGCGGTACATGCGATATCCCAGCATGGCGACCGACCACGCCGGGCGATTGAAGTCGTCGCGTGGATGAACGAAGAGGGCTCCCGCTTCGCCCCGGGCATGATGGGCTCCGCGCTGTTCACCGCTAGGCGAAAGCTTGCAGACATCTTGCCCCTGCAAGATCGCGCCGGCTGCACGGTGGAGACCGCTCTCAGGTTCGTTCTCGATGCGGAAAGGGACCTTCCGCGTCGCCCTTTGGGGTTCCCGATCGCGGGCTTTCTGGAGGCTCACATTGAGCAGGGCAAAACCCTTGAGCAACAAGGCTGTACCGCGGGCATCGTCACTGGGATCCAGGGCAAGCGCACCTTCCGCGTCGAAATCATCGGCGAGGAGAGCCATGCTGGCACAACGCCACGCCGCTACCGTCGCGATGCTCTGACCAGCGCGGTCGCCGTTGTCGACGCTCTACAGAAAGCGATGTGGGATGAAGCCGACACCGTGCGTTTCACAATTGGAATGTTCGAGGTAGCCCCAAACGTTCCGTCGGTCGTGCCCGGTAAGGTGCACTTTTCAATCGACCTAAGACATGACAATGCCCATGTCATCGAGAGGCTAGGCAACATGATCCCCGGCATATGCGAGGCGAACCGCGGCAAGTGCGCGGTTGCAATCCGGGAACTTCTTTACGATGCTCCCCTGCAATTTCCGGAAGAGATGTGCTCGCGCATTGTAACAATCGCCGAGCGGTTGCGCATCTCACACATGCGATTGCAGTCACCCGCCGGACATGACGCGCGCTACCTCCACTATTTCTGCCCGACGGGGATGATCTTTATCCCCTGCAAGGACGGTATCAGCCACAATGAGGCCGAGAGCATCACGCCCACAGACGCCGCTGCCGGAGCTCGCATCCTCGCAGAAACCGCCTTCGAGCTTGCTAACCAATGAGCTCACACCCAATGGTAAGCCTGCGTCGACCGTGGCTCGCTTCAACGTTTCTGAGTTGGTTCGGACGCATGGGTGAGCATTCCGGCTGGGCGCAAGGAGGCCTGCCGACGGTTGACCATCGGCCAGGCTTCCCCCGAATGATGGGGGCGGCCCCGCAATGAAGGTGAGAGGTGGTGACAATGCATAAGGTTGGGCTCTATATCGGCACGCAGTTTCCGCCGGACGCCAATGTCGCTGTGGCACTCAAGGACATGGGCGAACAAGTGCGCTTGGCGCGGCAAAGCGGCTTTGCCTCGCTTTGGGTTCCGCACCACTATCTCACGCATCCAGTGCAGATGCTCGCGCCTGTGCCGTTGCTGTCTTATCTTCTGCGAGACGCCGAGGGCATGACGATTGGGACGAACATCCTGATCATGCCACTGCTGCACCCCGTGCATGTTGCCGAGGACGCAGCAACGCTCGATCTCTTATCGGGCGGGCGTTACGTGCTCGGCGTTGGCGTTGGTTATCGCGACGCCGAGTTCCAGACCTTCAACGTGCCGCTCAACGAGCGCGCACTGCGCATGAATGAAAGCATCGAAATCATGCGCAGGCTGTGGTGCGATGGCAGGATTACGTACAATGGCAGAATATTCCGGATTGACGACCTCGGCATCGGTCTGAAACCGCAGCGCAAGGGAGGACCGCCGATCTGGCTTGCCGCGGTGGTGGATGCTGCGGTGAGACGAGCGGCTCAGCTTGGAGATGCGTGGCTGATCACAAACTTCGCACATCTTAGTGTGCTCGTGCCGCAAATGGTCATGTACCGAAAGCTGCTGGCAGACGCCGGGAAGGAGTTTCCGGCAGAAGCGCCGATTACGCGGGAGTGCTATGTAGGGTCGAGCCACGCCAGGGCGCTCGAAGAATGCAAGGCCGCGCTCCAATATAAATACGCGGCCTATTCGTCCTGGGGTCTGGACAAGCAGTCGAAGGGTGCAGAATCGTTCGCGCAACCCTTCGAAGAGTTTGTCAAAGACCGTTTCATTATTGGGGACAAAGCGTTTGTAAAGGACGAAATAGAGCGCTATCACGCTTTGCTCGGCGTAAATCATTTCATCATGCGCGTGCAATGGCCCCTTCTCGAGCAATCCAGGGCGCTGGAGACGATTTCTGCACTTGGCGAGATTTTCGCCTAAAGACTCCGGTTTTCCCTAGGGGATTTGCCACGATGTCGGAGGCTTAGCCTCGCCGTTGACCCAGACGGACGCCTGCGGCATCGTGCCGAGCACGTCGATCGAAGCCCCACACTGGAGGGGCGAGTGGCTGCACCCGCAGCCCGGGGCCCACGAGCGACAGCGCCAACTGGACCGGAGCGCTTCATCCGGCTGAGAGAATCGAAGGCGTGTATCTCTCAGGGGTTCGACGGGGCGCGAATGGTACATTGCAGGGATGTGCTGGAGTGAAGATCAGCGTTGGAATCTACCCTAACGAAACGCCCGCCGACATCATCGCGAGCGCCAAACTTGCGGATGCTATGGGCTATTGGGCGCTTTGGGTTCTCGACTCGCATCTGTTATTCCACGAGGTTTATACGCTCCTTGGTGCACTTGCGGTTTCGACGCGTAGGATCCGTTTGGGCACCGCCGTCACAAATCCTCTGACGCGTCACCCCACGGTAACGGCTGCGGCATTCTCCACGCTCGCCGAGCTGAGCGGAGGGCGAGCCTCCCTTGGCATCAGCGTGGGCGACAGTGCACTCAAGTCGATGAACCTCGAGGCCGCCAAGATGCCAGTCCTGGCCAACACCGTGGCGCTCTGCCGCCAGCTGCTTGCCGGCGAAGTGGCCTCATTGGGCGAAGGCAAGACGGCCCAACTCAGCCATTTCGGACCTCCCGTGCCGATCTATGTTGCGGCGACGGGTCCAAGGATGCTGGAGCTGGCGGGGAGGATCGCCGACGGAGTCATCTTGATGAACGGCATCGCGCCCGAGCTCATCCGTGAGGCGGTACGCATCGTGGGTGAAGGCAGGCGCGCTGCGGCGCGCGAAGAGGGAAGCGTAAAGATCGCTCTCTGGGCCGCGTGCCATTCCGACCCTCAGGTCGTGAAGTTCAATGTTGCACGCGCCATCTTGCGCAACATCCCGGGCCAGGTCGATGACCTCACGCGGCAGGTCGCAGTCAAAGTCAAACAAGCCTATGACTTTCGCCAGCATGGGAGCGCGCAAGCCGATTTTGCGCGCCTCATCCCGGACGAGCTCGTAAGCCGCTTTGCCTTCTGCGGCGGGTACGCGGCGATTGCGCAACAAGCGAGGGCTCTAGCAGGCTGCGGCATCGACGAGGTGATCCTGGCCATTCCGGCCGCCCCGGAGGTCGCACCGCGCGATGTCATCATGCGCGAGCTCGCGCCGCTGATTGCGTCGATGGGCGCCGCGAGATCTCAAGCATGGACCAGAGCAAAGTGAGGGAGAGGTGGCTGTGCGCGTGCTCGATACGGTACTGAGGGGTGCCAAGGCGGTCCTCTCGGATGAGGCCATCGTTGAGGCCGATATTGGTATTGCCGGCGATCACATCGCCGCCATCGCCGCCCCGGGAACGTTGATGGGAGAGGCTGTGGTCAACCTAAATGGTCTTCTGATCTTGCCGGGAGTCGTCGATGCGCATATCCATCTCGGACATGGCGCCGATATAAGACGGCCACGGACTGCCGGCGATGCGCAAACTGAATCGGCGGCCGCCGCGGCCGGCGGCGTGACCACCTTCTTGTCCTACGTTATTTCTAGCAGCGCATTCGAGCCGGTCCTGATAGACGAGATTTGCGCCGTCACCGCAGCTGGGAGCCGCGTCGATTTTGGTTTGCACCTCGTCATTTCCACCGAAGAACAACTGGCCGGGGTAGCGACCTGCGCGAAGGCGTACGGGATTCCATCCTTCAAAGTCTTCATGTACAGCCGCGGTGGCGAAGGACTGCGCATCGGCTTGCCCGATATCGACGACGGTTTTTTGTTCCGCCTGGCGGAAGCGGTCGCCAAATGTCAGGGTATTCTTTGCCCCCACTGCGAAAACATCGAGGTCGCCTCGATCCTGGGTCGCCGCCTCATGGCAGCCGACCCCGAGGGCAAAGGAGGCTTGGCCGCCTGGAACAATTCCCGACCACCATTTGTCGAAGCTGAGGCAATCCATCGCGTAGCCACGCTTGCCCGTCAGGCCGGGGCTCCCGTCTACCTGGTGCACTGCACCTCCGCAGAGGCGCTCGACGCCGCGCTGGCGCAAGTCAAACTCGGGACCGACCTGACCATTGAGACTTGCGCGCACTACCTCACGCATACGCTCGACTGGACGGGTGGCGATATTGGCAAGGTGGGCCCCCCGATCCGGCATGCGAGCGATACCGAGGCGCTATGGGCGGCGCTGAAAGACGGTAAGATCGACGTCGTCGCCACCGATCACGTGCACCGGCAGGTTGCGGCAAAGGCTGGCGGCATCTGGAAAGCCTCGCCTGGCTTCCCCGGCCTCCAAACACTTCTGCCTGTGATGCTCAGCGAAGGTTATCACAAGCGTGGCCTGTCGTTGCCTCTCCTTGCCCGCGTCCTCAGCCAGAACCCTGCCCGCGTGATGGGCTGTCAAACCAAGGGCTGCATCGCCATCGGCCGGGAGGCCGATTTCGCCATCGTCGATCTCGATCGGGAATGGATTGCGGATGGTGCCAGCATGCACTCTGATGCGGGTTTCTCGATCTATGACGGATGGCACTTCAAGGGGAGGGTCATCCACAGCATGGTGCGTGGCCGATTTGTTTACCGCGACGGGCAATTGTGTGCCGATGCGATCGGCCATGGGCGATACCTGCGCCGCAGCATCTCGTCCACCAAGGCACCGACCTGAGCCTCCTCCTGCCCCCCGCGCGGCGACGGCACCGGGCTGCCTGCCTGATCGTCGCACTTGCGCCACTAGCGGGCCGCTGGTTCGCGGCGCTGCCAAAGCGTGATGGGGAACGGCGCCGGCGATTTTGGGCCATGCGCAGGCGCAACCTCGCGGCCCGCGACGGCTCGGCCCTCCAGCATCACCAGGCGAATGCGCTCGCGGTCGCCCAGCACGCACACGTCTTGCAGTGGATTACCGTCCACGACCAGGAGATCGGCGTAGGCGCCGGGGGTAAGCGCACCGATGGTGCCCTGTTTCCCCAGAATGCGTGCGGCCGTACCTGTCGCCGCCTTGAGCGCCTCAACGGGCGACAATCCTGCACGAACCAGGAACTCGATTTCCCGCGCGTTCCTGCCGTGCGGATAGCGGTTGCCGATGTCGGAACCAGCAGCGATGGGGATCTTAAGCTCCCGCGCACGCGCCACCGCGGATAGCCAGTGATCCTTATTGACCGCCATCTCCTCGCGTTGCTTGGGCATGAGGTTGAGGGTCTCTCCAAGCTCGAGCACGCTGAACAGGGTCGAGAGAGTGGGTACTAGAGCGGTGCGCGACTTGGCAAAGAGCTCCAACGCTTCATCGTCGAGGCGCGTGCCGTGTTCGATCGTATCGGCCCCGGCGCGCAACGCAAACTTCGCCGCATCGAAGGACTGGCAGTGGATTGCCACCGTGCGGCCCCATCGATGCGCCTCGGCGACCGCTGCGGTGATTTCCTCAGCGCTCAACGTCGTCATCCAGGTGTAGGCATAGCCGCCGACTTCGACGCCGCTCGCGCCAAGCTTGACATTATCGACGCCATTCTTGATCTGTCGGCGAACCTCCTTGACAATCGCCGCGGGACCGTCGACGCAGACACCGAGCCCGCTCGATGCACTCCAGTGACTGGGAAGCGTGTCGACCATGCCGCTGGTCGGGCCGATGATTTGGCCCGACGCGATCACGCGGGGGCCGCGCACCTTGCCTGCCACAATGGCATCACGGACGGCAACGGCTACGTTGCCGATCGTGCCGACGTCGCGCACAGTGGTGTAGCCTGCGTCGAGCATCAGCCCGGCATTCACGATGGCATTGATCGCCGCAGTTTCGACCGGACAGCGATCGATCTCCTCGAGGCTGCGGAAGCCGCTGTAGACGAAATGTACGTGGCAGTCGATGAGCCCGGGCAGAAGGGTCTGTCCGGCGAGGTCGACGATGCGCTCGTTACCACCGGACTTGCGATAGGCCGACATCGGACCGGTTTCGGCAATCCGACCCTCACGTACTCTGACAAAGCCCCGGTCGACTGGCTCATCGGCGATCCCGTCGATCAATCGCGCGTCGACAAAAGCGGCCGCAAGTTCGCCGGCGATGAGAGCGTCGCGATCGGCTTCCTTCATGGGTTGACCGCATCGACGCGAGGGCGAGGATCGCTCCGGCCCAAAGGTTCATCCAGCCATTCGACGACCCTGAAATCGGTGCCGAAAATGCCGCGGTCTGGTGCAAGCGCCACCTCACGTCCTCCCTGGAACATTCGCTTGATGTTGCGCTTGTCGCGAAGCACGCGCACATCCTCGCAGACAGGTCCCGCAACGACGAGGATGTCCGCGACCCTGCCAGGAGCGAGGGTGCCCAGCATTGCCCCGCGATTGATAGCCTCGGCTGCGGTCTTGGTAGCCGCCGTGATCACCTCCAGGGCCGACCACCCCAGCTCCTGATAATACTCAAGCTCGAGAGCTCCATCGGGGACGTGGTGGAAGCGGTGTGAGGCGTCCGAACCCATCGCCATCTTCACGCCTAGCTCTCGCGCCCTGACGATCGATACTTTGGCAGCTGCGTAGGCCCGCCACGCTTCTTGCACGAAGGCGGGGTTCGCGGCGAGCACGTAACCGGGCAGGCAGCGCGCGTGTAGCCAGGCGACCGTGGGACTGAAGATGATGCCCTTTTTGCGCATGAGAAGCAGGAGCTCCTCGTCGACAAACTCGCCCGAATGCAGCGAAAGCACCCCCGCCTCGACGGCCGCGCGTACCCCCTCTCGCGAGTGGGCATGTGCATGCACGGGCTTGCCGTACTTGCGCGCTTCCGACACCGCCGCAGCGATCTCGTCCGCGCTCAAGTCCTCGGTCTCGGCGGTCGCAAAGCGCGAGCCCGCTACACCGCTGGCCGAGACCTTGATCCAGTCGACACCACCCTTGACCTGAGCCCGCACCGCGCGGCGCACCTCATCGACGCCATTGACCGTCATTCCGAGCGCCTGATCGCTTTCCATGCGGATCCACACGGGCATGCTGTCCAGCAGGCCCGCCGAACCGGTCAGGATGGGTCCCGCCGCCACCACATGGGGACCAGGAATGATCCCTTTTGCCACGCCGTCGCGAATCGCCGGCCCGATGTATCCGCGGCAACCGCCATCGCCGATGGAGGTAAAACCAGTTTGCAGAATGTGCGCCGCGTTGCGCGCTGCTTTCAAAGTGTTGAGCTCAACGCTCTCCTCAAACTCGAGCTGCCAGACGTTGGGCTGGTCGCCGTGATAGGTGAGGTGCGTGTGGGTGTCGATCAGGCCCGGCATGATGGTCAGCCCCTCGACATCGACGACGCGGGCATCGCGACCATAGCTGAGCCCAACCACGGGTCCCAGTGCCTGGACCTTGCCTTCGCTCATGACGATTCCGGCGCGGGTAAGCGGTTCGCAGCCCGTCCCGTCAATTAACGTGCCGCCGACAAGTACCGTCTCCATATCGATCTAGGCCCCATGATTGGTCACCTCGCCAGTCCGCCGCCGCCACGCGACTGCCAGGCCTACTCAACGCACGCTCCGAAGCGCGCTCGTGAGCGCGGCGAGGTCCTGTGCGCGGTGCAGTTGATCGACAGCCTCAGCAAGCCGCTCGGGCGCAGCGTCGCAAAGCACGGGCGCGGCGCAATCGTAGAACTTGCGAAGCGCCTCACCTTCAGAAAAGGGCCGCCCCGGCGTGCCGCGAACATCCTCCACCTCGGCTGTAACCCTGTCGTTGGATCGCGTCGTCACTGTGACGCGCGCACCGTAGCGGTTGGGAAAGTCTCCATCCGCCATTGGCGACCACGTCACGAGATCTGCGCGCGCACATACCTGTGCTCTCGCGGGGCCCTCAAAGGTTGCAACGGTCACAGCGCCATCTGCCAACAGCGCACCCAAAGCGTACGGCAGGCTAAACTTCGCCTGATAGGCCGTGGACGGCCGCACCTTTTCCATCCAGGGTTCGCAAATCAAGGTCTCCTCACCAGTCGGTACCTCACAGTGAATGGCCTCTATCGTCTCGGGATCAAGACCGCGACCTAGCAAGCCTTCCACGCATTCCAGAAACGGCTGGATATAGTGGCAGCAAGCGCGCGCCTTCAGTGCCGCTTCGCGGAAATGCCAGCGGTCAGCGAATGTGTTCAAGTGCTCTCGCAGCCGCGTCGGTGCGCGCAAATCGCCTGCATACACGGCATAGAGGCCATCCGCGCCTTCGAGGATGCTCGACGGACCCGTCATTCCCGCCTCGGCGAGCCGTGCCGCGAGCAGCCCCGCATGAGCCGGCCAGCCAGCGTGCAGGGGTTTCACTGTCGCGCCCTCGTGCACGCACTCCATTACGCCGCTGGCCTGACTCCCGGCGATGCCCAGTGCACTTGTCATCTCATCGCGGTCAAGCCCCAGCAACAGGCCGGCAGTGAGTGCGCCGGCCAAGGGTCCGCCCACCGCGGTGAACTGAAATCCTCGCTTGGAGAAGGAGCCCGGCGCGGCGAGCCCTAAGCGCACGAACATTTCCCAGCCGACGACAAAGGCACGCAGAAGTTCAGCGCCGGAGCCGCCGATCTCCTCGCATACGGCAAGTGCCACTGGCGCCACCACAGAGCCTGCGTGCGTGATCGAGGCGGTATGGGTGGCATCATATTCGAGGGAGTGCATGAGCGCGCCGTTGCGAAGCGCGGCCGCGGCAGGCGTTACCGGGGCTGCACAGCCGATGGCTGTCGAATTTCCTCCCGTTCCAAATAGCGATGCAACCGCCGCCAGTGGGCGATTGCGGGGTAGGGTTGCCGCGACGAGGCCAATGCCAAGCTGATCACGGAAGTGGATCTTGGCAAGCGCAACCACGTCGGCGGGGATATCATCGAAGCGGATGGCAAGTGCTTGCTCGGCCACTATACGCGCCAGGGCAGATTGATCGGATGCACCCCTTGAAGCTGTCGTCCGCAGATCAGCCTGCACCATTGCCACTTCCTAGGCCGTCAAACGAGATGTTTGTAGAGATCTGGCCGGCGATCGCGCCACCAGGGCAGACTCTTCTGCGCCGCCGCGACGTGATCGAGGTCGAGTTCGTGCACCAGCAGCTGCGGGTCATCGACGCCTGCCAGAGCCACCACGGAGGCGCCAACGGGATTGACAATCATGCTCTTGCCGATGTGTCGACGGCCATTTTCATTGCCCGCCCGATTGACGGCAATGACGAAGACGCCGCTCTCGTAGGCACGGCATCGCAATGGGAGCTCCCACGTGTCTTCGCGGAGCGTCGTCTCGCCGTAGGTCGCGGCGCAGATGGGCATGAAAATGATCTGTGCTCCCTGCACGGCCAATGCACGCGAACCCTCGGGAAACTTCCGGTCGTAGCAAATCTGGATCCCGAAGCGCACCCCCTCCGTCTCAAAGATCGGCAGCCCGTCGCCTGGTGTAAAATAGAACTTCTCGTAGGATCCCGTGCCACCCTTTGCATCGGAGGGAAGAATGGCTGGGATATGGGTTTTGCGGTAAGTGCCGACGTGGCGCCCCGCGCGATCGAACACGGCGGCCGAGTTATAATAGTGCTGGCCGGCCTTCTCCGCGAACGGAAGGATGAGTGCGATATTGCAGCGACGCGCGGTCTCGACAAGCGGATCGGTGACCGGATTTGGCAACTGGAGGAAGAAGTGCTCGTAGTCCGATCGCAACTGATTGGGAAAGAATGGGGTCAAAAACAGCTCTGAAAAACAGATGATGTCGCTTCCCTGCGACGCAGCTTCCTTGACGAAACGGCACGCGACCTCGACGCCTGACCTCATGTCCTCGCCGAGCACGGGGCCGGTCTGCGCCGCCGCGACCTTGATCGTACGCCCCATGTCCGGCTCCTTCACCTGGCTCAGCCCTCTACGCAACGGTTCGGGCCCGGCTCCCCGGCTCCCCGGCTCCCCGGCTCCAGACTGCCCGATGCTCATAACGCCTGCAAGCCCGCCCCGGCGCTGCTTTCCTGCAGAGCGAGTGCAGCTGATCGGACCCACAGCCGATTGAAACGCAGGCTCGCCGTAAAGGCTCTTAGCGCACGACGATTTCACGTGGGATCGAGATTGCCGTAGAGGTCGGTTCGCCGATCGCGCCACCAGGGGAGGCTGCGGCGTGCCTGATCGACATCACCGAGATCGATCTCAGCAACCAGCAACTGCGGCTTATCCATGCTCGCTTGCGTCATGATCCGTCCGCCGAGGGGATTGACGATGGCGCTCTTGCCGATGTGACGCCGGCCGTTCTCATCACCTACCCGATTGGCGGCAACCACAAATACGCCGTTATCGAAGGCGCGTGCCTGCAGCGGCAGATCCCAGATTGCAACCCGATAATCGTCGTTGCCGTAGGTCGCATAGGCGATCGGCATGAAGATGATTTCGGCGCCCTCTAGCGCGAGCTTCCGCGAAGGCTCGGGATAAAGCCGATCGTTGCAAATCTGAATGCCGAAGCGAACACCTTCGACCTCGAATACGGGCAGGCTCGTACCCGGAGAGAAATAGAATTTCTCATAGGAGCCCGTGCCGCCCCGAAGCTCGCTCGGAAAATAGGCGGGAATGTGGGTCTTGCGGTACGTGCCGACCAACTGCCCGGTGCGATCGAAGACTGCAGCCGAGTTGTAGAAATAAGCGCCCGCGCGCTCGGCGTAGCCGAAAATCAGCACCACCTGGTGTTGGCGCGCGACAGCGAAGAGCGGATCGGTTACCGCGTTTGGCAGCGTCAGGAAGTGCTTTTCGTAGTCCCGAACAAGCCGGTTGGGAAAAAATGGCGCGAGGAAGACCTCGGGAAAACAGATGATGTCGACACCCTTGCGTGCACCCTCTTTCACCATCGCACAGGCCGCCTCGACACCGTCTTCCATGCCACCCAGGACCGGCCCCGTCTGCGCCGCGGCAACCGTGAGCTTTCGTGCCATTGACAAATCTCCAAGTGCGATCGGGGGACCGCAACGTCCAGTCATCGCCCGAGGTAGGAGGCAAGCACCTCCGGGTTGTTGATCAGTTGCTTGGCCCGGCCAGCGTAAGCGATAACACCATCCTTGAGCACGTGCGCCTGCTCGGCGACAGCTGCAGCGACGCCCACGTTCTGCTCCACCAGGAGAATGGTGAGACCGCGTTGACGCAGACGCAGGATGGCCTCGATGACCACGTCGACCATTCGTGGCGAAAGCCCCACCGAAGGTTCGTCCATGAGAAGGAGCTTGGCTCGCGACATCAAGGCGCGGCCGATCGATAGCTGCGTCTGTTCGCCACCACTGAGGCTGCCAGCCGGCCGCGTGCGCCGCTCCCGCAGCACCGGAAACAAGTCGAAGATTTCACCCATGTCTTTGCGGATCTCCTTGAGATTGGAGCGCGTAGCCGCGCCAAGCTCAAGATTGTCACTCACCGACATGTCGGCAAAGACCTCGCGCCCCTGCGGCACCTGCACGACGCCGCGGCGAACCATCTGATGCGCTCCAAAGCCTGTGGTCTCCTCTCCCAAGTAGCGCACCGACCCGCTCTTGGGTGCAATTAGCCCGCTCAGTGCATTGAGCAGCGTGCTCTTGCCGGACCCATTGCCACCCAAGAGGGCGACGACCGAGCCCTCGCCCACTGAGAACGAGACGTCGCGGAGCACCTCCGTCACGCCGTACCAGACACTAAGATGCTGCACGTCCAGCATCGACCTGCTTTCCCAAATAGGCCTCGATCACCGCCGGATCCTCGCGAATCTCATCCGGTTGTCCCTCAGCGATCTTCTGACCCGAGTTGAGCACCACGACGCGATCGGAAACTCCCATGACCAATCGGATCACGTGCTCGATCATGACGAGTGTAATCCCCTTCTCGTCGCGGATGCGGCGCAAAAGTTGATCGAGTTCGGCCACCCGATTGACGCTCAACCCAACCGCAGGTTCGTCAAGCAGCACGACCTTGGGATCGCCAATGAGGGTTCGCGCGATTTCGACGATACGCTGTTGGCCGAACGACAGGGCGCTGGCCGCGCGGTCGGCGAATTGAGCAAAGCCGACAAAGTCCAGGGCACCTCGGGCACGAGCAGCAAGTTCGGTCTCCTCCCCACGCATGCGCTTGGTGTGGAGGGCAGCGGCGAACAACCCGGCACGGCTGCGCAGGTGCAGACCGGTCATCATGTTTTCGAGCACTGACATGCCAGCGAAAAGCTGTGAGGTCTGAAAGGTGCGAGCCAAGCCCAGCCCCGCGATCCTGTTCGGCTTCATGCCGGTGATCACCCGGTTTTCCAGGCGGATTTCGCCTGCGTCGGGTCGGTTCAGACCGCAAATTACATTGAGGAGCGTCGTCTTGCCGGCACCGTTGGGCCCGATGATACCGACGATCTCGCCGGCCCGGAACGCGGCCGAGACGCGATCGAGAGCGCGCACGCCCCCGAACGAGATCGAGACCCCATCGACCGCCAGGGTGCTCATGTCCGCTCCACCACCGCTTTGTCGCCGGCAGTTGTATCTTCGGCAACGTCGGATTTGGACATTGCCTGAGGCGGTTCCGCAAGGTGCATGGGTTCTTCCCAACCCGGTAGCCAGCGCTTCATGAAGACCACCAGCCCATTGGGCTGGAACACCATGAAGCCGACGAGCAAAACGCCGAACACGATCTCCTGGGTGGATTTGAACTCGCGCATAAACTCCATGATGTAGACCAGCAGGGCAGCCCCCAACACCGATCCCACGACAGATCCGAGCCCGCCGACTACGATCATGGCTTTTTGGATGATCATTTGAAACAGATCGAACCCCTCTGGCGACATGTAACCGAGGAGGCCCGAGTAGAGGGCGCCAGCCACACCGGCATAGAAGCTCGACAGGGCGAAGGCCATGGCCTTGTAGGCGAGGAGATCGATGCCTAGCGACTGTGCGGCGATCTCCCCGTCGCGCATGGCGACAAAGGCGCGCCCGATCCGCGAGCGCATGATCCGCCACGTGAACAGAAAGAGGGCCACGGTTACAACCCAACTCACAAAATAGATGCCGTAGTCCTGCTTGATGGCAAACCACGAGAAATTCGGCGAGGGTGTACGAAATCCACCCGCTCCAAATGTCACGGATTGCCAGTGCCACAGCACCCATTGCGTCGCCTGCGCAAAAGCGAGCGTGGCAAGCGCGAGGAAGATGCCGCTCAGTCTGAGCGCCGGGAAGGCGAGCAGCGTGCCGATTACCATTGCCAGCACGGCTCCGACAGGCGCGGCCGCCCAGAACGACCAGCCAAGGTGCACCTGCAGCAGCGCTGTTCCGTAAGCGCCGATGCCGTAGATGGCTGCATTGGCAAAGGCGAGCTGCCCGGCAAAACCAACGAGGATGTTTAAGCCCAAGGCCAGGATGATGTAGAGCAGCATCAGGTTGCCAACAAACAGCGTATATTGATTGGCGACCGCGGGGAGGACCAACAGCGTGCCAAACAGAAGCGTCAGAAAGCTCCGATGACCAACCAGAGCTTGAACCGGCATCTGTCAAATCTTTCGCAGTCCGCGGACGCCGAACAATCCTGTGGGCAGGAAAGTCAAGGCGAACATGATGACGAGGAAGGGGACCACATCTTGGATGCTGGAGTGCACGTAGCCCGCTGCTAGCTGCTCGATCACCCCCAGCAGCAGGCCGCCCACAACGGCGCCGGGGACACTGGTGATCCCACCGAGCACCGCTGCCGCCAGCCCTTTGATGAAGAGGACGAAACCGACGTCGGGGTAGAGTAGTGTCAATGGCGCCATCAACACCCCAGCCGCACCGGCGACGGCGGCACCAACGGCGAAAGTGTACATGTAGATGCGATCGATCCTCAGCCCGCACAGCAGGGCCGCCTTGGGATTGCTTGCCGTCGCCTGCATCCATTTCCCGGCGCGCGTGCGTTTGAAGAACAGCGCAAGCCCGGCCATGACCACCACTGCTGCCAGCAGCACGACGAGCTGCTGTGCCATGATCATGATATTGCCGAACTGGAGGGGTTCGGGAGAAACGAGCGGAGGAAAAGACAGATAGTCGCCCTTCCCACCCCATATGTAGCGCGCGATTCCCTTGAGGATGAAGGAAACACCGATGGTGGCCACGAGCACGCTGGCCAGCCCGTGCTTCAACACCGAGCGGTAGGCCACGCGCTCGGTGAGAATCCCGACCAGGAACGCGCCGGCGACCGCCAGCAGGAGCGATGGCACGTAGGGTAAACCCTCCATGACGTAGCACGTGTACGCCAGCATGCCTCCGACCATAAACAGCTCGCCGTGTGCAAGGTTCACAACCTCTGTCGCCTTGTAGACGATGACGATGCCGAGGGCGACGAGAGCGTAGAACGCCCCCGTCGTGATCCCGGTGGCCATCAAGTACGAAAACATCAGCATCGCGAATCTCTCGCGCCGAAGAGTGTCGCGCTACTTCAACACAACCGTACCCGCCAAGACCACACTGTTGTTATCAAGTTTGACGAAGGCCGGGCTCTGGTTGCACTTGTGCTCGCCCTTGCAGGTTATCGGGCCCGGATAGACCGAGCTCTTGAAGTTGTCGATCGTATCGTAGGCGGCCAGGAACTTCTCGCGGGTAAGCTCTTTGCCGGCCGCCTCGACGACTTTGCCAAACACCTCGGCCGCAGCAATCCCCATCAGATTGAATACGGATAGCTCGTCGTTGGGGAAGGTGTCCTTGAGGAGCTTCTTCCACTCCGCATATTGCGGATTGTCGGGATGACCAGGAATGGTGGTGATGCTGACGAAA
>Ga0075425_100001351_pt1 | contig 24049 bp, 26 predicted proteins | sample SoiMethybrSBSTD4_FD_75300 | JGI IMG/M metagenome (GOLD analysis project Ga0075425, IMG submission 75300) | Bulk soil microbial communities from a Populus tree surrounding site in Tennessee, USA - Soil MetaG P. TD hybrid SBSTD4 | ecosystem: Environmental > Terrestrial > Soil > Tree plantation...
AAAATGAGATCGGCGGGGCATTTGCCTTGGTCGACGAGATCACGCAGCGGCTTTAGATAGACCGTCTCGTCGTCGCCGACGTCGTTCAGCGCCGCGTGGCGCTTGAGACCTTCCCAGGCGATCGCGAGCAATTCTTTCGCCAGATCGGCGGCGGCGAATCGGCGCGCGCGGGCCGCGAGCGCGTAGCGGTGCGAGTCATGGTAGAATTCCATCCGCTCGTCCCACGACCAACCCTTGACGAGGTCCCACGCGGCGTCGTTGCAGTCGCGCTCGTAGAGAAATCCCTTGATCAGCGCGGGCAGCGCCGGCATCAGCTCCGGCGGCTGGCTGTCCGCCGAGCGCGCCTCCATGTAGCGCTTGATCCTCACTTCCGGAAACAGCGTCGTCAAGTGAAGGTCCCAATCCTCGATCGTCGCGCGATGTCCCTGATGGCCGGCGTTCCAAAACGCGCGGAAGGTGATCCCGGTGAAGTCGATGTAATCGTCGCCGCGCTTGATGAAGTACATCGGCACGTCGAGTGCATACTCGACGTAATGCGCGAACGACACGGCGGGATCGAAGGCGAAGCGCAACATTCCGGCGCGCGCCTTGTCGGTGTCGGTCCAGATGTGGCCGCGAAAGCTCTTGTAGCCGGTGAGCTGTCCGTCGGCGATCGGCGAGTTGGCGAAGATCGCGGTCAAAAGCGGCGCCAGACCCATCGCCGTACGGAACTTCGCCATCGCATCCTTTTCGTCGCTGTAATCGATATTCGCCTGCACGGTCGCCGTCTGCTTCATCATGCGCTGGCCCAGCGTCCCGACTTTCGGCATGTAAGGACCCATGATGCGGTAGCGCCGCTTCGGCACCCACTCGATCTCGTCCAGCCGGCTCACCGGCTGGATGCCGAGGCCCAGAAAAACGACGCCCATGCGCGACGATATCTCGAGCAGCTCGCGGATATGCTGCGTAAATTCCGCATGGGCGCAGTGAATGTCGCGGCCCGGCTCGCCGGAGAGCTCGATCTGTCCGCCGGGCTCGAGGTGGATCTGCGCCGGGCCGCGCACCAGCGCGATGATATGCCCGTCCTCCTCGACGGGCTCCCAGCGGTATTCCTCGACAAGGCCCTTCAGGATCGCCTCGACGCCCGCGGGCCCCGAGTAGGGAATCGCTTTGCCGCTCTCGCGCCGGATGCCGACCTTTTCATACTCGGTGCCGACGCGCCACTCCGAGCGCGGCTTGGCCGCGTTGTGGAAATAGGCCTCGAGCTCTTCGGTGCTACGTGTGCTGGACATAAGAGCGCATATTCTGCGCGAACGGCGGCGTGATGACGCCTTTTTCGGTGATGATCGCCGCGATGAGATCGTGCGGCGTCACGTCGAAAGCGGGGTTCAGCACCCGCACGCCGCGCGGCGTGATCGCATGGCCGAAGATATGCGAGACTTCGCGCGGGTCGCGCTGCTCGATCGGGATCTCGGCGCCGGTGGCGCATTTGACGTCGATCGTGGAAGTGGGCGCGGCGACGTAAAACGGAATATTATGCCGCTTCGCCAGCACGGCCACGAGGTAGGTGCCGATCTTGTTCGCGACGTCCCCGTTCGCCGCGATGCGGTCGGCGCCGACCACGACCGCGTCGACCTTGTTCTTCTGCATGAGATAACCGGTCATACCGTCGGTGACGAGAGTTACAGGAATCTTGTCTTTCTTGAGCTCCCAGGCGGTGAGCCGCGCGCCCTGCAAAAACGGCCGGGTCTCATTCGCGAGGACTTCCACGTTGTTGCCGCTTTCTTTGAGCGCGCGCACGACGCCGAGGGCCGTGCCGTAGCCCGCCGTGGCGAGCGCACCGGCGTTGCAATGCGTCATGATGCGCGAGCAGCCGCCCAATAGCTTGGCGCCGTGCTTGCCGAGCTGGCGGTTCGCGGCGATGTCCTCCTGATAAATCTTGAGCGCCTCGTTCTTGAGCATCTGCTTGACGACCTCGATCCCCTGGCTCCGCTTTTCCGCGTAGATGCGACGCATCCGGTCGAGCGCCCAGAAAAGGTTCACCGCGGTCGGCCGGGTCTTCGCCATGGTGCGAAAGATGCGCTCGATCTCGCGATCGAAATTTTTTCCCTTGACCCCGACCGCGCCGAGCGCCACTCCCATCGCCGCGGCGACGCCAATCGCCGGCGCGCCGCGCACGACCATGTCGCGGATCGCCTGCGCGACGCCTTCGTAGTCGCGGAACGAACGGTACACCTCCTTATTGGGGAGGAGGCGCTGATCGAGCATGATGACGCGATTATGATTGTCCCAACGAATCGTTCTGACGGCCATCGCCTTGCTTTCTATTTGAGCGGAGGCTGAGTATATTAAGCGGCCAAAGGAAGCTCAAGGGCCGATGAGCCTTCATACCCTTCTCGGTTATTTCACGGGACTTTATTTCATCAATGCAGACCTCAGCGGCGTGATGCTGTGGCGCACCGCCGCGCTCGTTCATCTCCTGGACGCGATTCTCTGCGGCCTCATCGCCCGCTCGAGCGGGCGCAACCGCGTACTTTGGACTGTAGCCGGTCTGGTGTTGGGCATCTGGGCTCTGGCGGCGATTTTTGTCCTGCCTGCGAAGCGACGCGTGCTGGAAGACTCCCGCGTCTCTTAGTCGTCCTGCGCGATAACGTAAGCAAGCGCGTTGGCGTCGGTGTGCGTGATCGAGACCAGCATCCGCCGGATGCCGAGCTCGCGTGCGAACTCCGCGGTGTGGCCGTGGAGCGCGATCTCAGGACGTCCGGAGCGCGCCCGGACGACTTCGATATTGATCCAGTTCGCCTTCGCGCCCCAGCCGGTGCCGAGCGCCTTCATCGCCGCCTCTTTCGCGGCGAAGCGCCCGGCGTAGCTCTGATATTTGCCGGCGCCGCGGCTGTCGCAGTAGCGGATCTCCCCTTCCGTATACACCCGGTCGCGAAATCTATTGCCGATACTGAGGTCCTCCAGCGCCCGCTTGATCCGGCCGACCTCGATCAGATCCACCCCGACGCTCACAATCATCCGATAAAGTCTGCCTGCCGGAGCAGGAAGAGTCAACGGCGGCGTAGCTTGCCGGACTGTCTCACGGCGATCAGGCGGACCCGAGGCTCGCGCTGTCGATGACGAAGCGGTAGCGCACGTCGCCCCTGACGGTGCGCTCGAAGGCTTCGTTAATCTGCTGGATGGAAATCATCTCCACGTCGGCGACGACCCCGCGCGCGGCGCAGAAATCGAGCATCTCCTGGGTCTCGCGGATGCCGCCAATTGCCGAGCCGGCGAGGCGCCGGCGCTCCATGACGAGCGGAGTCGCGTCGACCGGCGACGGCCCGGGGAGCCCGACCAGCACCATCGTCGCGTCGCGGCCGAGCAGGTTCAAGTAGGCGTTGTAGTCGTGCACCGCGGAGACCGTATCGAGGATGAAATCGAAGCGGCGCGTATGTTTCTGGAAGGCGCCAGCATCGCCGGTGGCGATGAAATCGTCGGCGCCGAGGCGGAGCGCATCGTCGCGCTTCGACGGCGAATGGCTGAGCACGGCGACCTTGGCCCCCATCGCCTTCGCGAGCTTGACGCCCATGTGCCCCAAGCCTCCCAGCCCGACGATGCCGACCTCCTGCCCTGCGGCGATCTTCCAGTGATTGAGCGGCGAATAGGTGGTGATGCCGGCGCAGAGCAGCGGCGCCGCGCGCTCGAGCGGCATGCGGTCGGGGATGCGGAGGACATAATCCTCGTTGACGGTAATGCGCGTCGAATAGCCGCCGTAAGTGGGCGTCTTCTTGTCTTGCTCGTAGCCGTTGTACGTGAGGCTCATGCCGCGCTCGCAGTATTGCTCTTCGCCGGCCCTGCACGCCTCGCACTCGCGGCACGAATCGACGAAGCAGCCGACGCCGACGGTGTCGCCGGACCGCCATTTTTTCACCTCGGCGCCAGCGCGAACGACCCGGCCCACGATCTCGTGTCCCGGCACCATGGGGAAGATCGACTCGGCCCACTCGCCGCGCGCCTGGTGAATATCGGAGTGGCAGACGCCGCAGAAGAGAATATCGATTAGGACCTCACGGCTGCCGGGCTCGCGGCGCTCGATCGGGAACGGCGCCAGCAGGCTTTTGGCGGAAAGAGCCGCGTAGGCTTGGGTATGAAGCATAGTTTCTCCTTTTCTTTTCCCGGCTTATCATGCTTTTTCGTCTTTACAAGCCGCGGCGCGACGAATTTTAATTTTCCGTCCGTTTGGATTGTGCCGTTCCTTTGATATATTCGAACCGTTCAAGTTTTATGGAAACCCAGCCTTGCGGCGAGCAAACGCCCGAAGCCACCGCGGCGCGTTACCAGGCGCTCCTGGAGGTGGCGGAGTCGATCGCGCTCCAGGGCGATCTCCAGTCGCTGTTCCACGACCTCGCGCTTCGTCTGCCGCGCGTCGTGAGCTTCGACTCGATCGGGCTCGTTTTACACAATCCCGCAACCAACACCATGCGCCTCCATATTTTGGAAACGCTCGGCGATTCCAAACCGCAACACGAGATTCCTTTCGTCGATCTGCCGGTCGATCAGGCGCTCGGCGGAATCGCCTGGCGCGAGCAGGAGTCTCTGGTGGTCTTCGACACCGATAAAGATATCCGCGCCCCCCAAGGGGCGGCGGTGCTCAGCAGCCACAACATCAAGTCATGCTCTGTGGTGCCGCTGACGACGCCCTACCGCCGTCTCGGCGCGATCATCTTCGGCAGCCAGCGCTACAACGACTACAACTGCGGGGATCTCCAATTCCTCCAGCAGGTGGCGAAACAAGTCGCCGTGGCCGTCGACAATGCGCTCCGCCGCAAAGACGCGGAGCGGCTGCAGGCCGAGCTGCAGCACGAGCGCGACCGTTTGCGCCTGCTGCTCGACCTCAACAACAACATGGTATCCAACCTCGACCTGCGCGCCGTCTTGCGGGCTATCTCAGCGAGCATCCGCCGCGTCATGGACTGCGACATGGTCGGCGTGACTTTGCCCGACGCCGCGAACGACCGCATGCGCATCTTTGCGCTCGATTCTCCGCCGGCCGGCAACGGCTTGCTGCGCGAAGAATTCACCGTTCCGATGAGCCAGTCGATCTCGGGCAAGGTCTTTCGCGAAGGCAAGGCGTGGTGCGGAAAAATCGCCGACGGCGTCGAGCCCTACCGCTCGCTCAAATCTCCGCTGCTCGCCGACGGCTTCCAATACGTCTGCATGGTGCCGCTCTTAAGCCGCGGCCGCGCGCTCGGCGTGCTGGCGCTCGGTCGCAAGGAGCCGCTGCCCTTCGCGCAGGATGACGTCGATTTCCTGACGCAGCTCTCGATCCAAGTGGCCATCGCGGTCGAGAACGCGCTCGAGCATCGCGAAGTGACGGAAGTCAAAGAGCGGCTCGCCTACCAGACGCTTTATCTCCAGGAAGAGATCCGCACCGAGCACAACTTCGAGGAGATCATCGGCGACAGCGCGTCGCTGAAAGAGGCGCTGCGGCAGGTCGAAACCGTGGCGCCGACCGACTCGACGGTCCTCATCCTCGGCGAGACCGGCACGGGCAAAGAGGTGATCGCCCGCGCGATCCATAATCACAGCGCGCGGCGCGACCATACCTTCGTCAAAGTGAATTGCGCCGCGATTCCGCTCGGCCTCCTCGAAAGCGAGCTTTTCGGCCACGAGCGCGGCGCTTTTACGGGGGCAATCGCGCAAAAAATCGGACGCTTCGAGCTCGCCCACCACGGTACCTTGTTTCTCGACGAAGTCGGCGACATTCCGCCCGAGCTTCAGCCCAAGCTTTTGCGCGTGATTCAGGAGCAGGAGTTCGAGCGCCTGGGAAGCGCCAAGACGTTGAAAGTGGACGTTCGCCTCATCGCCGCGACCAACGCCGATCTCGTGCAGATGGTGGAAGACCGGCGCTTCCGCGCCGACCTTTACTACCGCTTGAACGTGTTTCCGATCCGCATACCGCCGCTGCGCGACCGCGACGGCGACATTCAGCTACTGGTGCGCTACTTCACGCAAAAATACGCCCGGCTGATGAAAAAAAACATCGTCTCGATTCCAGCCGAAGCGATGGAGACCCTGGCGCGATATTCCTGGCCGGGAAACATCCGGGAGCTCGAGAACTTGATCGAGCGCGCCGCGATTCTCTCGTCCGGCCCGGAGCTCAGCATTCCGCTCGCCGAGCTGAAGCTGGCGCCGACGGCAGCGCCGTCATCCAATCATGCGACCTCGTCGAATCACGGGACCACTCTCGAAGCCGCCGAGCGCGAGCATATTCTCCGCGCGCTCGCCGAAACGAAATGGCTGATCGGCGGGCCGACCGGAGCGGCGGCGCGCCTCGGCATGAAGCGCACCACGCTGCAATCGCGCATGAAAAACCTCGGCATCTCGCGGCCAAAGTAAACCGCCGATATCTCGGCATGTGCCGATAACTCGGCAGATTTTCCTTCCGCCAAACCCCAACCGGCATCTCCCTCTCGTTGCATAATCGCCGCGTTACGGCGATTTCGCTCCGTTGATCCGATTCCGGCACAACACTTGCCTTCATAAAAATAAACAATCATCGCCGACGGGCGATGAACGGGCGAAAGGAGAAATCAGAGATGCAAAACGGAGAAAGAAAATTATCCGGGAAGGTCGCGATTGTGACCGGGGCCTCGAAAGGCATCGGCGCGGGCATCGCCAAAGAAATGGCCGCGGCGGGTGCCGCCGTCGTCGTCAACTATGCATCGAGCAAGACGGGCGCCGACGAGGTCGTCGACGAGATCAAGAGAAACGGCGGCAAGGCGATCGCTCTGCAAGCCGACATGGCGAAGAAGTCCGAGATCGAACGGCTCTTTTCCGAGGCGATGAGGGCCTTCGGTAAAATCGATATCCTGGTCAACAACGCCGGTATCTACGAGTTCTCGCCGCTCGAACAGATCACCGAAGAACACTTTCACAAACATTTCAACCTCAACGTCCTCGGCCTCATTCTAGCCTCTCAGCAGGCGGTGAAATATTTCGGCCGCGAGGGCGGCAGCATTATCAACATCAGCTCGTTGGCGAGCACCAAGGCGCTGCCGACCACCGCGGTCTACAGCGCCACCAAAGGCGCCGTCGATACGGTAACCAAGGCGCTTGCCAACGAGCTCGGCCCGCGCAACATCCGCGTCAACGCCATCAATCCAGGCGTCGTGATAACGGAAGGAGTGCATGCGGCGGGAATTGTGGGAAGCGACTTCGAGAAGCAAGCGGTGGCGCAGACGCCGCTCGGCCGCACCGGCCGGCCGTCGGACATCGCGCCCGCCGCGGTTTTCCTCGCCTCGTCCGATTCGTCCTGGATGACGGGTGAAACGCTGGTTATCTCGGGCGGACTGCGCTGACGCAGCGATTTTTGTCCGTGCGCGCCTGGCAGTCACGGCGAAATGGTGCCATGACCAAAACTGAGCGGTGCGGAGGATAATCCGCGGTTACGAAAGGATGATTTATGCAGTATAGGACGCTCGGCGAAACGGGTCTTCTCGTATCGCATCTTTGCTTCGGCGCGATGACTTTCGGCGGGGAAGGCGTTTATAAAATCATCGGCGGCAGCGGCCAGAAGGAAGCCGACGAGATCGTCAAGGCGTCGATCGACGGCGGCATCAACTTCTTCGATACCGCCGACGCTTACGCGCAGGGCGAAAGCGAGACGATTCTCGGGCAGTCTTTCAAGAATCTGAAGATCGCGCGCAAGGACGTTGTAATCGCGACGAAGGCGTACAGCCGCGTGGGGCCCGGGCCGAACGACGTCGGCGCCTCGCGCGGGCATATCCTGGATGCCGTCGACGCGAGCCTAAGGCGCCTGCAAACCGACCACATCGATCTCTACCAGATCCACGCGAACGACCCGGTCACGCCGGTCGAGGAGACGCTTCACGCCCTCGATACGCTCGTGAACCAGGGTAAGGTCCGCTATATCGGCGTCTCCAACTGGCCGGCGTGGAAAATCGCCAAGGCGCGCGGCATCTCCGAGCTCAAAAACTTCGCGCGCTTCGATACGCTACAGGCCTACTACTCGATCGCCGGGCGCGACCTCGAGCGCGAGCTCGTTCCTTTTCTCCAGGCCGAGAAGATGGGGCTGCTCGTCTGGAGCCCGCTCGCCGGCGGCCTGCTTTCCGGTAAATTCAGCCGCAACAATCAAAAGCCGGCAGGCTCGCGCCGCTCCGATTTCGATTTTCCGATCGTCGACAAGGAGCGCACCTGGAAAATTCTCGACGCCATGGCACCGATCGCCAAGGCGCACAACTGCAGCGCGGCGCGGGTCTCGCTCGCGTGGCTGCTGACGCGGCCCGTCGTCACGTCGATCATCATCGGAGCGCGGCGACTGAGCCAGCTACAGGACAATCTCGCCGCCGTGGACCTCAAGTTCACAGAAGACGAGATCAAGAGGCTCGATGAAGTCAGCGCTCTGCCGCCTGAGTACCCGGGCTGGATGATTCCATTTCAGGGCGCCGACCGGCTCGGGGCGATGCCCAACCCCGTTTGGGAGCGGATGCGTCAGGCGTGACGAAGAGCGAAAGAAGCGTCCGTTAAGTTGACTTCCTGACGGCCGATATCTCGGCACCTGCCGCTAAATCGGCAGTTTCGTCGTCGCGAGCCCTCGCTCCGAAATGCGGCAATTGCCGGGAGCCGTTATTTATCGCGCTTCAATCCATTTTCACGCGCGACCGCTACTTGGCACCGCGCTTGCTGAACTATCCGGATGTTAGCAACAAAAAATGGAGGTGAGCGAATGAAGTATGGAAAGTTGTTTCTCTCCGCCGCTATTCTGGCCGGCGGCTTGGCGGCCGGCGGCTCCGCTTTCGGCGCGGCTGTCGTCTATTCAGAGCCGTTGTCGGCGAACGGCGATTACTGCCATTTGCAGTTCCCGGCGATCGAGGAAGATACGCTCGGGACGGATCACCCGGCTCTCAAGAGCCCGGACTCCGGCGATCTCATCGATTTCTACGGCCCGTGCGACGAGAACCCCGTCGGGCAGAATCAGGTAAGAGAGCAAAAGCTGAATATTCAGCGGCGATACGAGCTCGAGAACGACGATTAATCTCGCTCACGGCGTGGGGGAGGGCCTCCTCTCCTCCACGCAATCGTTTTCCGACAGCAGCTACGTGACGGGCGCGGAATTGTTCGTCGACGGCGGCATCGCGCAAGTGTAGGCGACAACGACGGCGCGAATTCGATCACCCCTTTTCTCTCTGGACAATTCGACGCTCCCCGCGTCAAGGAGTAGTGATAAGGAGCGATCATGGAAATCGAACTAGGCAAAGTTCTATCCGTCAACGTCGGCCGGCCGCGCGAGTTTGAGTTCAACGGCCGTGCGGCACGCAGCGCCATCTGGAAACAGCCCGTCGCCGGCCGTGTCGCCGCGCGCGGCGTCAACTTCGAAGGCGACGACCAGGCGGACCGCAAGGCGCACGGCGGCCCCGACAAGGCGGTCTATGCTTACGCCGTCGAGGATCTCCGCTGGTATGAGCGGGAGATCGGCCGAGCGATTCCCTACGGCGGATTCGGCGAGAATCTCACGACCCAAGACATCGAAGTCAACGATGCGCTCGTCGGCGAGCGCTGGCAAATCGGCAGCGCGGTTTTCGAGGTTTCCGAGCCGCGGATTCCGTGCTGGCGGCTCGGCGTGCGCATGGAAGATCCCGGCTTCATCCGCCGCTTCACGGAGGCGCAGCGTCCCGGCGCCTATCTCCGCATCATTGTCGAAGGCGAAGTCGGCGCGGGCGATTCGATCCGCATCGTCGGCAAGCCGAACAGCGATCTCACCGTTCGCGATGTTTTTCGGATTTACACCCACGATCGCGGCGAGGTCGGGCGTCTGGTCGCAGTGCCGCAAATGTCGGCGAGCTGGCGCGGCTGGGCGGAGCACATGCTCCCGAAAGCAGGACGATAGTCGCAGCTTCGCGGACGCCGTGGCCGATCTGCCCTTGGTCCACGCACCCGCCACCACATGATTTTTCTGCCTGCCTCGGCTAAGGCGCGCGACGAGATTTCGGCGCGTGCCGAACCATCGGCGCATTGCGCCTGCCGGTGTTCCCGCGGAAATATCCACCAGGCGGCGAAAACCCTCTGATTCCGGCCATTTTTTTGGGATCGCGCCTTTGGCACTACGCTTGCGTTAGTGTCTTGCCGAAGGAGAAAAAAATGAAAAACTTTTTCGCCGGCTTGGGGCTGATCGGTTTTTTGTTTTGCTCGCCGGCCGCGGCGAATGACGGAGTCACGAAGCAGGATCTGCTTCATTCCATCGAGCCGGTCGAGAAAGCAGCGGTGGTATGGACCGCCCGCGTCGTCGATGATGACAAACTCCTAGGGACGGTCGTGCTGTACGACGATCCCGCCACCGAGCGCCCGGTGGACTATCTGGAACTCTACAACAGCGACGGCGATCTCCTCGCATTCGGCTGGTTCGATCGCTTCGGCATCGAAAGGATCGCCGTCGACAATGGCTTTCTCTACTCGTCGCAGAAGCCCGAAGGCACTTTTTTTGTTCTCGTCGACGGCCAGGAGATATAACTTCGCCGGCCGATGAATACAGGAGTGAATTCGATGAAGAAGATTTTTTTCGCCGCGATATTTTTATGTTTTTCTTTGTTGATCCCACGGCTCGCGCCGGCGCAGGGATATGGACCGGGTTATTCTTATTACCCCTATGGCTACGGTTATGGATACGGTGCCCCGTACGGCGACCCGCGTGACTACGATCCCTATTACGACCTGCACGCGCTGCATTACCAATTGTATCTGTACCCGTACGGGTTTTATCCGTATTGCTGCGCCCCGGCGATCATCGCCCCTCCGGCGCCGCCGGCCATCGTCAATCCGGCGCCGCGTGGGAACGTTCCGCGCGGCAGCCGTCGATAGACGATTTAAGAGAGCGCCGTCGAGAGAAGCGGCGCGCACAGGAGAATGCTATGGACTGGAGACTCATATTTCTGCAAAGCCCGGCGAACGACGGCTGGTACGACGAAAATGCATTGCCCATGCAAGTCTGGGCATGGCCGCAGCAGACCTGGCTGAAAAAACGTCTGCGCCAGCTCCGCGAGGAGAAAAAAGGAAACACCGGCTGGCCGCTTCCTGCTAAATCCAACGGAGCGCAAAGCTCCCGGGAAAATGGGAAGCAGGCGAAGCAAGAAGCCGGCGCGGATAATTTTTCTCTCGTGCCGCTGCTTCTCGCCGAAGCCGATCTTCCAGCCGAGACGCGCCGCGCGCTCAGCGAAGGCCGGCGCCGCGAGGCGGCTGAGCTGCTCATGCAGACCTACGGTTTAAGTTGCAGCGATGCCGGCGAGCTCGCCGGCACCTCCGCCTCCCAACGGCCTCGGGGATAACCGGGCTGGAAATCCGCCGGCCATCCCCAGGATCGCCAAATCGATTGTATAACGTCGGCGCTCCAATTCCTGAGGAGGAGCCGATTGGCGGGCGTCAATTCCCGTCGAAATCAGTCTGTAAGGCGAACCGTGTGTCGTGACGATGACTCCATCCTCGACTACGCCTGATAACATAGCGATAATCGGCGAAACGACCTCGGCGGATGTCTCGAGCCGACCGGCCCTAAGCCGGTATTTCGGCATCTGCCGAAAGCTCGGCGGCTTCGCTGACAAAACCCCTCGCGAGTTTCCTACTTTTTCCTGTTTTTTCGGTCTTCTCGCACGTGCCCGGATTTGGCACTCCGTTTGCGTTTTCAACGCGTAGGAGATGATCCCATGAAGATAACAAGCCAACTCTTCGAGTTTTTCCTGTTTACCGCCTCGGTCCTGGGCATTCGCATCGCCAACGAGGGACTGGTGCCGGCGTTAGTCACGACCGCGATAGAGCGCGCGTACGCCCGTAGAGCGCGCCGGCGCAGATAGAGAAAGAGAGGCAATGAAATGATGCCAAATACGATATCGGTTCCCGTCGAGTCGCCGCTTCGTCTCGAGCACACGAACTCGGAATTTTGCTGGTGCGAACCGGCCCTCGAATGGGACGAGGATGGCAAACAAGTCGTCGTCCACAAGGAAGTCACCTGGAATTGAGGCCGCCGTGTTGAAAATCACCGCAAGCGTCGGCCCGTCGTGCACCGTCTTCGAGCTGGAAGGAAAGCTCGCCGGGCCATGGGTCGACGAGCTTAAAGAGTGTTGGCGCAAGGCGGCGATATCGGACGGGCCCGTGCGTGTCATGCTGTGCGCGGTGACGTTCGTCGACGAAGAGGGCAAACGGCTGCTGGCGGAGATGCACCGCGAAGGCGCCGAGCTCGTGGCGGAAGGATGCATGAACCAGGTGATTGTGGAACGAATCGTGCGCGGAGGACAAACATGAATAACAAGGTAACCGCAGTGAGCGGAGAAAATTTCGAGGCGATGGTTCTCAAGTCGGACGAGCCCGTGCTCGTCGATTTTTGGGCGGAATGGTGCGGCCCGTGCCGCCAACTCGCGCCCAAGATCGAAGCGCTCGCCGAACACTACGCCGGCGTGCTCCGCTTCGTGAAAGTCAACTTGGATGACGCGCCGACCCTGATTGGCCGCTACGCCATTCGAGCGATTCCGACTTTGATGCTGTTCAAAAACGGCGCGGAGCAAGAGCGGATCGTCGGAGCGACGGTCGCAGAGATCACGGCCATGATCGATAGGCACATCGCGCGGCCCGCGGATGCCAGAAAGGCTGGATGAAACGATGACGGACCGATTCGAGTTGAAGTCCGACGATGGTCTAACTTCCTGGTTTCAGCCGGACGTGATGGCTGCCGTCGACCGGTTCAACGGCAAAAGCGGACAAGGGCCGGAGCAACGGCTCATGCTGGCGGTTCTGGAGGATGCGGTCCACCGCTTCCGGAAAAACGCCGACGCGAAGACTCTGGAAGGGAAAGCGATCTTCGCCGAAGAAGAGGAATGGTTCTTCGGCCCCGGTGTCGACGGCCCTTTTTCCTTCGAAAGCATTTGCGACACGCTGGGCCTCGATCCCGGCTATATGCGCCGGGGCCTGCGCCGCTGGGTGCGGGCGAAAGAAAAGGGCTTCGATGCGATGCTTTCGATGGTGCCGTTGCTGCTCGGGGAGAACATCCCCCATCGAGCGCGCCGGGCTTTGCTCAACCATCGGCGGCGCGAAGCCGGTAAGACGCTCATGAAAACGTACGGCCTCAGTTGCCACGAGGCGGCCCTGCTCGTGGACGCCGACCCATGCGCCGATGGCCGCAGTGCCGGGCATGCGAACGGCTGATCTTCGGCGCTCCTCTTTACAAAGCGCCTTTTCGTGCTTAGATTTCCTCCCTTTGATTGGAGGAGTGCATGAAGCCAGCGCTAAAATTAGTTGCCACGGAAACGTTTGAAACAGAAAATCGGCCCGCGCCGCAGTCCGACGGCGTGCTGCTCGACGCCTATTCGACCGCGGTCATCGCCGCGGCGGATAAAGTCAGCCCGTCGGTCGTCAATATCGAAATCCGCCGCCGGCGCGATGAGCGCGGGCGCGCGGCGCCGGCGCGTCCGGACGAACGGGGCGGCAGCGGCTCGGGCTTTATCTTCACCCCCGACGGATTCATTTTAACCAACAGCCACGTCGTCAACGGCGCAAGCCGTATCGACGTCGCGCTTTCCGATGGACGCCGTTGTCAGGCGCGGCTCATCGGCAGCGATCCGGATTCCGACCTGGCGATCGTCCGCATCGATGCGCCCGGCCTCGTACCCGCGGCGCTCGGCGATTCGAACCGGGTGCGCGTCGGCCAGGTCGCGATCGCGATCGGCAACCCCTATGGCTTTCAGTGCACCGTCACCGCCGGCGTGGTGAGTGCGCTCGGACGCTCGCTGCGTTCGAACTCGGGGCGGCTCATCGACAACGTGCTCCAGACCGACGCGGCGCTCAACCCCGGCAACTCGGGCGGGCCGCTCGTCGATTCACGCGGCCAGGTGATCGGCGTCAACACGGCGATCATCCTGCCGGCGCAGGGCCTCTGCTTCGCGATCGCGGTCAACACCGCGAAGTTCGTCGCCGCGCGGCTCATCCGCGACGGCAAAATCCGCCGCGGCTACATCGGCGTCGCCGGGCAGAACGTCCCGGTGCACCGCCGCGTCGTCCGTTTCTTTAATCTCCCCGTGGAAAGCGGCGTGCTCGTCGCGTCCGTCGAGCCGACAAGCCCGGCGCAAAAAGCGGGACTCATGATCGGCGACGTTATTATCGCCTACGGCAGCGCGCCGGTCACCGGCATCGACGATCTGCACCGACTCTTGACCGATGACGTTATCGGGACTACGACTTCGGTAACGGTTATCCGCCGGACAGAGAAGCTCGTGGTCGAGATCGCACCGGCCGAGATGCCGGCGTTTCGGGCTGGGTAAGTTTTTTCGCCTCGCAGCTGGAGATGGGGCGATCTACCGCAAAGGTTCTCCATGCATAAAATCGCTCGTCCGGCTTTTACCCTCGCCCTCGATTGCATTCTTCTCCTCATCGGCCTCATCGCGCTCCCGGGCTGCAAGCAGCAGCCCAACGCCGAGACGAAACCGCCCGACGTCGAGATCACGCTGGTCGAGCAGCGCGACGTGCCGATTTATTCCGAATGGGTCGGCACGCTCGTGGGCTATGTCAACGCGCAGATCCAGGCGCGCATCACCGGCTACCTACTCCGCCAAACTTATAAGGAAGGGGCGTTCGTCAAGGCCGGCCAGCTTATGTTCGAGATCGACCCGCGACCCTACCAGGCGGCGTTCGATCAGGCGAGGGGCCAGCTTCAGCAGGCCGAAGCGGCGCTCGGCAAAACCGAGATCGACGTCAGGCGCCTCACGCCGCTCGCGAAGGACCAGGTCGTCAGCCAGCAGGAGCTCGACAACGCCGTTCAGGCGAATCTCGGCAATCAGGCCGCCGTCGCCGCCGCCAAAGCGGCGGTCGCGCAAACGCAGCTCAATCTGGAATTCACGAAGGTCATCGCGCCGATCGACGGCATCGCCGGAGTGGCGCAGGCGCAGGTCGGCGATCTCGTGCAGACGAATACCGCGCTCACGACGATGTCGACGGTCGACCCCATCAAGGTTTACTTCTACGTCAGCGAGCAGGAGCACCTCAACTGGCTGCGCATGAACCCCGACCCGGAAAAGCGCGCCGAACGGGAGCGCAACATTCGCCTGCAAATGATTCTCGCCGACGGCACGCTCTATCCGCATACGGGGCAGTTCTCGTTCGCCGACCGCGAAGTCGACGTGAAGACAGGCGCGCTGAGACTCCAGGGTCTCTTTCCCAACCCCGGCAACGTGTTGCGTCCCGGTCAATTCGTGCGCGTCAAAGCAGCGCCGAAAACGGCCGCGGGCGCCCTGCTCGTGCCGCAGCGCGCCGTCACCGAGCTGCAAGGGTCGTATCAAGTCGCCGTGGTCGGCGCCGATAACCACGTCCACGTACGTCCGGTCAAGGTCGGCGACCGAATCGGCTCGCGGTGGATCATCGAATCGGGCCTCAAGCCCAGCGAGCGCGTCATCGCGGAGGGCACGCAAAAGGTCAAAGAAGGCATGGTGGTAAACCCGCGGCCGTTCACGGAAACGGCCCAAGCCGCGCCGCCGGCGGGCAGCGCGCAATCGAAAGCCGACTGAGCCATGCCGCGATTTTTCGTTTATCATCCCATCATCGCGATCGTCATCTCGATCGTGACCGTCATCATCGGACTCGTCTCTTTATTCCGGCTTCCCATCGCGCAGCTTCCCGATGTCGCCCCGCCTGAGATTTTTCTTCAGGCGACGTACGTCGGCGCGGACGCCATCACCGTCGAGCAGTCCGTCGCGACGCCGATCGAACAGCAGATGCAAGGCGTCGATAATGCGATCTACATGCAATCGGTCAACTCCGCCAGCGGCCTCATGCGGCTCCGGGTCGATTTCGACGTCGGTACAAATCCCAACGACGACCAGATCCTGACGCAGATGCGCTATCTCCAGGCCGAGTCGCAGCTGCCGCTCGACGTGCGCAACCAGGGCGTAACGATCCGCAAGTCGGCGACGAGCCCGCTGGCGCTCATCTCGCTTTACTCGCCGAAGGGTACCTACGACGCCACCTTTCTCGCCAACTACGCCTACATCAATATCAACGATCCCATGAGCCGGGTGCCCGGCATCGGCCAGGTGTCGATTTTCGGGGCCGGCCAGTACGCCATGCGCTTCTGGGTGCGGCCGGACACGCTGGCGAGCCTGGGCATCACGGTGAACGACATCATCACCGCGCTGAACAATCAGAATACCGTCAACCCCGCGGGGCAGATCGGCGCCGAGCCGGTACCGAAAGGCCAGGAGTACACCTACACGGTGCGCGCCCAGGGACGTCTTCTCACGCCCGAGGAATTCGGCGAGATCGTGCTCCGCGCCGACGCCGGCGGCGGCATCGTCCGGATGAGGGACGTGGCGCGGGTGGAGCTGGGCGCGCAGAGCTACAATCAAATCGGTCGCGTCAACGGCTCTCCCTCGGCGATCATCGCGGTCTACCAGCTGCCCGGCTCCAACGCCCTCGAGACGATGAGCCGCGTACGCGCGCTCATGGACGAGGTGAAGCAGCGCTTTCCGGAAGATCTCGCCTACACGGTCTCGCTCAACACGACGCTCGCGGTGAGCGAAGGCATCAAGGAGATCGTCACGACGCTCGTCGAGGCTCTGGTCCTGGTCATCCTTGTCGTCTTTATCTTTCTGCAAAACTGGCGCGCGACCTTGATTCCCCTGCTCGCGGTTCCGGTATCGCTCATCGGCACGTTCGCGGTCTTTCCGCTGCTTGGGTTCTCCATCAATACGCTCTCGCTCTTCGGCCTTGTCCTCGCGATCGGTCTCGTCGTCGATGACGCGATCGTGGTCGTCGAGGCGGTCGAGCAGCACATCGAGCACGGCCTCTCGCCACGCGACGCGACGCTGAAAGCTATGGAGCAGGTGTCGCGGCCGGTCGTGGCGATCGCCTTGATTCTCGCATCGGTGTTTCTCCCGGTCGCCTTCGTCGGCGGCATTCAAGGGCGGCTCAACAACCAGTTCGCGATCACGATCGCGATCTCGACGCTCATCTCGGCTTTCAACGCGCTCACGCTGTCGCCGGCTCTGTCCGCGCTGCTGCTCCGGCCGCGCACGGAGTCGCGCGGGTTCCTACGCCGCTTCTTCGAAGGCTTCAACCACGGCTTCGAGAAAGTGATGCACTTCTATCTCGTGGGAAGCGACGCGCTGCTGCACAAAGTGGTCTTCTCGATCGTGCTGCTGATCGTCATCGCGGTCGGCGCCGGTCTGTTCGGATCGTCGCTGCCGCGGTCGTTCCTGCCGGAAGAGGATCAGGGGTATTTCTTTATCAACGTCCAGCTACCGATCGCCGCATCATTGCAGCGCACCGATGCGACCGCCAAGCGCATCGAAGCCATCCTCAAGGACACACCCGGCGTGCAGAGCTATAATACGGTGGTCGGCTTCAGCCTGTTGAGCTTCGTCAACACGACTTACAACGCGTTCTTCTTCGTCACGCTGAAGCCATGGAGCGAGCGTCCGGGGCTTACGGCGGCCGATATCCAGCATGGCTTGAACCAGCGCCTCGCCGGGCTTCCGGAGGCGCAGGCTTTCAGTTTCTCGCCGCCGGCGATCCCCGGCATCGGCACTTCGGGCGGCACGACGTTCATGCTCGAAGACCGCTCCGGCCAGGACATCAATTTTCTAGCCCAGAACACCGAGCGTTTTCTCGAGGCCGCGCGCAAGCGTCCGGAGTTCACCACATTGACGACGACGCTGATCGCCAGCGCGCCGCAAGTCTTGGCCGACGTCGATCGCGACAAGGTGCTGAAGCAAGGCGTCGACCTGGGCGCGGTGTATAGAACGCTGCAGGCGTTCATGGGCGGATTTTTCGTCAATTTTTTTAATCGCTTCGGACGCGTGTGGCAGGTCTACGTGGAGGCGGAGGGGGAGTTCCGCACCGACGCGAACAACGTCGGGCTCTTCCGCGTGCGCAACGGCGACGGCCAGCCGGTTCAGCTCTCCACATTGATTAATATGCGCACCACCTACGGTCCGGAGTTCACCGTCCGCTTCAACGGATACAGAGCCGCGCAGATCAACGGCATCGTGGCGCCGGGCTACAGCTCCGGCCAGGCGATGACGGCGCTCGAAGAAGTCTTCGCGCAGACCATGCCGCGCGAAATGGGCTACGATTACGCGGGCATGTCGTTCCAGGAGAAAACAGCGGCCGAGGGCGTGCCGGCGAGCGTCGTCTTCGGCTTCTCGCTGCTGTTCGTTTTTCTCATCCAGGCGGCGCTCTACGAGAGCTGGTCGCTGCCGTTCTCCGTGCTGCTGACGGTACCGATCGCGGTCTTCGGCGCTTTCTTCGGCCTCTGGATGCGCCATTATGCGCTGGACGTCTACGCGCAGATCGGCCTCATCGTGCTCATCGGCCTCGCCGCGAAGAACGCGATCCTGATCGTCGAGTTCGCTAAGATGGAATTCGAGAAAGGCCGCGGGCTAATGGAGGCGGCGCTCGAAGGCATGCGGCTCCGCCGGCGTCCGCTGTTCATGACGTCGATCGCTTTCATCCTGGGCTGCGCGCCCTTATGGATCGCCGCCGGCGCCGGCAGCGCGGCGCGCCGCACGCTCGGCACGGTCGTAATCGTCGGCATGCTGGCGGACACGATCGTCGCGAGCTTTCTGATTCCGGTCTCCTTCTACGTCATCGAGCGGTTGAGCCGCAGAAAAGAAGAACACGCTGCGGCCGCTCCGGCCCCACAGCCGGATTGAAACGCGGGGCACCTGATGAGGAGAGTGATACGCCGTCCGGCACCCGCTCTGAGCGTACTGCTCGCCGCGCTCACCCTCTCGGCCTGCGCCCTCGGGCCCAACTACAAACGCCCTCCGGTCGCCGCGCCGCCGGTTTTTCGCGGCCAGGAGGGCGCCGCCGAGCAGGCGTCGCTCGCGGATCTTCCCTGGTGGGAGGTTTTCAACGATCCGGCGCTGGCGGATCTGATCAAGACCGCGCTCGTCAATAATTACGATCTTCGAGAAGCCGTGACGCGCATCGAGCAGGCGCGCGCGGTCGGCGTGCAGGTGCGCTCGGAGTTCTTTCCTCAGCTCGGCTACGAGGCCGATACATCGCGCGGCAAGAACGCGGTACAGGGACACCCCGGTTCGACCCTCGGCAAGACCGTCGACCTGTTCGCAAGCCTTTTAAACGCGTCGTGGGAGATCGATCTCTGGGGACGCATCCGGCGCGCCGACGAGGCGGCGCGCGCGCAGATCCTCGCGAGCGAGGAGGCCAAGCGCGGCGTGATGCTCACGCTCGTGAGCGACGTCGCGCAAGCCTATTTCGAGCTGCTCGAGCTCGATCTCCAGCTCGAGATCGCACGTCGCACCGCCGAGAGCTTCAACGACAGCCTCGATATCTTCCGCCGACGGCTCACAGGCGGCGTCGCCTCGCGCCTCGAAACGAGCCGCGCGGAGGCGTCGCTCGCGTCGACGGCGGCCACTGTGCCGAACCTCGAACGGGAGATCGTGCTGAAAGAAAACCAAATCAATCTGCTGCTCGGCCGCGATCCCGCGTCGGTGACGCGCGGAGTGCCGTTGACCGCTCAGCTGACACCGCCCGACGTTCCTGCCGGGCTGCCTTCGGACCTCCTGGAGCGGCGGCCAGACATACGGCAGTCCGAGCAGGCGCTCGTCGCCGCCAACGCCCGCATCGGCATAGCGGTAGCGGATTTTTTTCCGCGCCTCGATCTCACGGGCCTTTTGGGCTTCGCGAGTCCGGAGCTTTCGGCGTTCACGGCGGGCAGAAAACGGGTCTGGTCGGCCGCTGCCTCGCTCGCCGGGCCGATTTTCCAGGGCGGCCGGCTGGTCGGACAATACAAGCAGTTCCAGGCGGAATGGGAGGAAGCCCGGCTCCGCTACGAGCAGACCGCACTCAACGCGTTTCACGAAGTCTCCAACGCGCTCGTCTCGCGGCAAAAGCTGGCCGACGTCCGCGTCGAGCAGGCGCGTGCCGTCACCGCGCTGCAGGACGCGGTCAGCGTCTCGACAAAACGTTACGTCGCCGGGCTGTCGAGCTACTTCGAAGTGCTCGAAGCCCAGCAACAGCTCTTCCCCGCCGAAAACGCCCTCGCGCAGACTCAGCTAGATCAGATCCTAACCATCGTCCAGCTCTACCGCGCGCTCGGCGGCGGCTGGAAGCTCGCAGACGCGGAGTGGGCGGAGCCAGGGCAATAGGGCGCCGCTTCACGCGCCGAGTTTCTGCTGGTATCTTAGCGCATCTATGCGCGCGAAATGCGGCGTGGCGCTTTTGGCATTCGCGTGGGCTTTGTCCGCCTGCGCGCTAACTCATCCATCGGCGCCGAGCGAGCCGGGGCCGCCGCCGGCGACGAAAAAACTGATGCAGACCGAGGACCTCGCGTTTCTGCGCGTCCGCCCGGCGACGCACCCGCAGCGAGGCCGCATCATCTATATAGGCGTCTACGGCGGGCAGGTCCCCTCCTGGGACGGCGCGCGCTACTTCATCCCGAAGGATTGGCCGGCGTATCAGAAGCTCAGCCGCGGAGAAGAAGACTATCGCCGGATCGCGTACCACGATTCGTTGATGCACGTGCTCGCGCTCGAGATCGCGCGGCTCTTTCCCGAAAGCATCACCCTCATGATCAAAGGCGACGGTGAGGTCGTCGCCGATGTCGCGCGTTATCTGTACTCGCCCGGAGACCGGCTCTACCTCATCGGCCACAGTCAGGGGGCCGCGGCCGTGGCGGATGCGGCGCTGAGGCTTAAAGATGTCGGCGTGCCGATCGCGATGCTGATCGAGATGGAAAGCTTTCTCGGCCATCCGATCGTGCCGCCGAACGTGCTTCAGGCGTTCAATTTCTACGTTCCCACGACCTTCTCAATCTGTCCCGGCCGGGTTAAGCTGGAAGCGGAGGTCCCGGCCGCCACGCGTGTGCATAATATAGCCGTCGCCGATCCGTGGGGACCGTTCAACGGTACATGCGCGCCGCATCGCAACATCGACAGCGACTCGCGCGTCTGGAAGCCCGTCCTCCAATATATAGTCGATTCCGAATCCGCCGGCGCGACGCCGGACGCTCCGCTGCAACCGGCGCGCGCCGGCGGCCCAGGCCGGTGAGCACAGGCACCTCGCGGAGCTCGGCGTGCGGTCGCTTCCTTAAGTTACCGCCGCGGCGCTGTCGCGCGCTTTTTCTTTCGGCGCGTGGGCAAGGCCCCACGCGTGCAGCGCTTCGAGGATCGGCTTCAACGCCGCGCCTGCGGCGGTGAGCGAATATTCGACCCTGGGAGGCGTCTCATCATAGGCGAGGCGCGTCACGATGCCGTCCCTTTCGAGCTCGCGCAAATGCTGAGCCAGCACTTTTTCCGAGATGCCTTTGACCGAGCGGCGCAGCTCGCCGAAGCGCACGGTGCCCGCAGTGAGCTCGCGCAGAATCATGAGCTTCCAGCGGCCGCGGATGACGTCGACGGCCAGCTCCGCCGGACAGCCGATCGTCTTTTTGCCTGCCCTCATACACACCTCATCGTAAGCACGCACTATAAGGTGCGTACTTTACAACTGGAGTTATCATCCCTAAATACAACACTCAATCGGATCGCGGCCCAGAGCCGCGATGAAGGAGTGAAACATGGCTGAAACGATTTTGTTGCAAGAGAACGAGCGGAAGATCCGCCAATCGTGGAAGAGTCAGGCGACGATGGAAGGCGCCGGCGTCCGCTTGAGGCGCGCCTTCGGTTTTCGCGAGACACCGCGGCTCGATCCGTTTTTGCTGCTCGACGCGTTCCATTCCGAGAACCCGGACGACTACCGGCGCGGCTTTCCCTGGCACCCGCACCGCGGCATCGAGACGATCACCTATATCCTCGACGGCGAGGTCGAGCACGGCGACAGCATGGGCAACCGCGGCCTCATCGCCGCGGGCGACGTTCAATGGATGACGGCGGGCAGCGGCATCATCCATCAGGAAATGCCGAAGGGCGACGGTAAAGGCGAGATGTGGGGCTTTCAGCTCTGGTCGAATCTGCCGGCGCGCGCGAAGATGATGGACCCGCGCTATCAGGAGGTAAAGCAGAGCCAGATCCCGGTGGTGAAGGCCCCCGGCGGCGCCACCGTCCGCGTTATCGCCGGCGAAGCCGCGGGAGCTCGCGGCCCGGTGCGCGAGATCGTCACCGACCCGCTCTTTCTCGACGTGTCGGTACCGGCGGGTAAAACTTTCACGCAGCCCATCGCGCCGCAGCACACCGCGTTCGCCTATGTGATCGACGGCGAGGGCACGTTCGAGAGCGCCGGGGCTTTGTCGGGCGATGCGCCGGAGGCGTACGGCGAGGGGTCGCTCCTCCTTTACGGTCCCGGCGATCATGTAACGGCGAGCGCCGACAAGCGGCCGGTGCGTTTTCTGCTCGTCGCCGGCAAGCCGTTTCACGAGCCGATCGCCTGGTACGGCCCGGTGGTCATGAATACGCAGGACGAGCTCAAGGCCGCTTTCGAAGAATTCGAAAGGGGCACGTTCGTCAAGCATGCGCAGCAGTAAGGAACATCTATGATCTCGATTCGACGCGCCGCCGAGCGCGGGCGCACACGGTTCGATTGGCTCGACAGCCGGCACACGTTCTCGTTCGGCGAATACCGCGACGAACGCTACATGGGTTTTCGCGCGCTGAGAGTCATCAACGACGACCGCGTCGCGCCCGGCGAAGGCTTCGCGACGCACTCGCACCGCGACATGGAGATTATCACCTACGTCTTGGACGGCGCGATCGCGCACAAGGACAGCACGGGCACGAGCACGGTCATCCGCCCCGGCGAGGCGCAGCGCATGAGCGCGGGTACCGGCATCAGCCACAGCGAGTACAATCCCTCGAAGAGCGATCCGGTGCGCTTCCTGCAAATCTGGATTGTGCCGGAGACGCCGGGCCTCAAGCCGGAATACGAGCAGCGCTCGTTCGATTTAGACAATGGCGGAGCGCGATGGGTTCTCATCGCTGCCAAAGAGCCGCGCGACGGCGCGGTCAAAGTCCACCAGGACGTGGAAGTCTCGGCGGCGCGCCTGCTGCCCGGGCAGCAGGCGACCTATCGCCTGAAGCCGGGCCGCCATGCCTGGCTGCAGGTCGCGCTCGGCAAGGCGCTGCTGAACGGCGCGGCCCTCGCCGAAGGCGACGGCGCGGCGGTGAGTAATGAAGAGATTGTGGAAGTCGTCGCCGTAGAAGAGGCGGAGCTGCTCTTGTTCGATCTCGCGTAACGAAATGATCTCTGTCGCATAAAATCGAAGGCAGAACGGAACATAGACCTCCTCTTCTCTACCGATCCCGTTTTGTCGCTGTTTCTCCTGCGCGTCGTGCTGGGCATCATCTTTTTCGCCCACGGCGCCCAAAAAGTCCTCGGCTGGTTCGGTGGCCACGGCCTCAAGGGGACGGTCGGCTTCATGACCTCGATGGGGCTGCCAGCGCCGATCGCTTATAGGGTCTGCCTTTTCGAGTTTTTAGGCGGTCTGGGATTGATCGTCGGCCTGCTTACGCGCTTGGACGCGCTCGCGATCGCCATCGTCATGGTCGGCGCGATCGCGACGGTGCATGCGAAGCACGGCTTCTTTCTCAACTGGGAGCTGGAGCCGGGAAAAGGGCACGGCTTCGAGGCGAACCTCGCCTATCTTACGATGGCCGCGGCGCTCTTTCTCGACGGCGGCGGCATGCTCTCGCTCGATTACCTGATCTCGCCGTAGCGCTTTTACATTGACTCGCGGGGGCGGTTCGCGTAAAAATCTCCGCAAGGAGAATAGCCGCTCTATGTCCCCACGGGTCGTTTTCGCTTTATTTTTCAGCTTTATCGTTTTTGCCGGTTGCGTCCTGATGGCGCCCGAGGCCCGGGCGCAAAAAGGGCGGATCAAGGTCGCGACGCAGACGCCGCTTTCGGGCGAGCAGGCGGCGATTGGCGAGCCGATCAAGCTCGGCGCGCAGCTCGCCGTCGAGGAGGCGGTCAAGCGGTTCAAGGCGCTCGGCTACGATCTCGTTCTCGTGCCCTACGACGACCAGGCGAAGCCCGAGGTCGGCGTCGCCAATGCGCGCAACCTCGTCGCAGACCCCGACGTGCTGCTCGTCGTCGGCCATTTCAACTCGGGCGTCGCGCTCCCCTCCTCCGACGTGTA
>Ga0075425_100001352_pt1 | contig 24046 bp, 23 predicted proteins | sample SoiMethybrSBSTD4_FD_75300 | JGI IMG/M metagenome (GOLD analysis project Ga0075425, IMG submission 75300) | Bulk soil microbial communities from a Populus tree surrounding site in Tennessee, USA - Soil MetaG P. TD hybrid SBSTD4 | ecosystem: Environmental > Terrestrial > Soil > Tree plantation...
GTCTCGGGAACGCCGAACACCGCGGTCTCGCCGGCCACGATGAAGTCGGAGAGGATCGCCAGCTCGCAGCCCCCGGCAAGCGCGAAGCCCTCGACGGCCGCGATGACCGGCATCGGACAGCGCAGCACGCGCAGGGCCGCCTGCTCGAAGATGACGTGCTGGGCGCGCCAGGCCGCGTCGGTCATCTCGTTGCGCTCCTTGAGGTCGCCGCCGGCGCAGAACGCCTTGTCGCCGGCGCCCGTGAAGACGACGGACCGGACGTCGCGATCGCGGGACAGGCTCTCGAAGCAGGCGAGCAGGTCCTCGCCCATCGCCGTGTTCATCGCGTTCATCTGCTCGGGCCGATTCAGCGTCACGGTGACGACGTGACCGTCGTCCGACCGCTCGACGAGCAGGTGGCGATAGCTCACGCGACGACTCGCCGGGCGCGGAGGCTGCGAACGTCGTCGAGCGTGTAGCCGAGCCACGTCAGCACGTCGGCGGTGTGCTCGCCGAGCGCGGGCGGCACACGCCGCACGTCGGGCCGCGCGCCGTCCCAGAGCACGGGAAACCCGATGCTGCGGTAGTCGGGCAGACGCGGATGCGGCGCGCCCACGAGCATCCCGCTCGCCTTCGTCTGCGGCTCGTCCACCACCGCGTCGAGCGTCAGCACCGGCGTGCTCGGCACGCCCGCGGCGCGCAGGCGGTCCAAGAGGTCAGCGCTCTTGTAGCGGCGCGTGAGGGCGGAGATCGCCTCGACCAGGGCCGGGCGGTGGCGCACGCGCGACGGGTTGTCGACGAAGCGCTCGTCGCGCGTGAGGTGCGGCGCTTCCAGCGCCTGGCCCAGACGCCCGAACAGCGCATCGGAGCCCGCGCCGATCATCACGTAGCCGTCGGCGGCGGGGAACGCCTGGTAGGGCGCGATCATCGCCGTCGACGACCCTGTCGGCTGCGGTACGTCGCCGGTCCCGAAGTACGCCATCGCGTGGTAGGACATCCACATCAGCGCGGTCTCGAAGAGCGCCGTCGTGACCTCGCTGCCCCGTCCCGTCACGTCGCGCTGCCGCAGGGCGGCGACGATGCCGAGCGACGCCCACATCCCCGTGCCCATGTCGATGACCGACACGCCGGCGCGCGCCGGCTCCTGGCCGGGATGTCCGTTGACCGACATGATCCCGCTGTAGGCCTGCATGAGCGCGTCGTAACCCGGCTGGTCGGCGAGCGGGCCACGCGTGCCGAACGCGGTGATCGAGCAGTAGACGAGCCGTGGATTGAGGGCGCGGGCGCGCGGGAAGTCGAGGCCGAGCTCGTCGACCACGCCGGCACGCAGGCTCTGCACGAAGACGTCGCCGCGGGCGATCAGGCGCTTGAGCACCTCGAGCGCGCCCTCGCGCTTGAGGTCGAGGGCGACGCTGCGCTTGTTGCGGTTGACGCTCATGAAGGTCGTGCTCTCGTCGCCCCAGAAGGGCGGCGCCCACGCGCGCGAGTCGTCGCCGCGTCCCGGCCGCTCGATCTTGATGACGTCGGCGCCCATGTCGCCGAGGATCTGCGTGCAGAACGGTCCGGCCACGTTCTGGGTCAGGTCGACCACGACGATCCCCTCGAGCGGCAGCGTCACGGCGACGAGTCTACCACCGCGCTCCGCGGGCCCCGACCGGCGCCCTCGTGCTACAACAGCAGTCGCAATGCGTACCGGCCGTCGCCCTGGCGCGCGTGCTCTGCTGCTTCCCCGGTTGGCTCGACTCGTCGATGTCGTCCCCCTGACGCTGCTCATCGCCCGGCGCCGACAGATCGGATGGCTGCTGGCTCGCGCCCCCGGGCTGCGCCGTCGCGTGGAGACGGCGATGGCCGCCGCGCTCGGCCGCGACGGCTTCCGCGCCGAGCACGTGACCGCGTACTTTGATCACCTCGCCGATCTCATCGTGTTCTCGCCGGCGGCGTTTCGCTGGGGCATCCGCGCCGCCGGTCTCGGCCGATACTCCGGCGATCTGGCCGCGCCGACGCGTCCGTACCACGATGCGCTGGCGCGCGGACGGGGAGCGCTCATGGTCTCTCCCCATCTCATCGGTCACGAGCTGGCGGTGGGCGAGTGCACCACCGAGCTGCCGGTGACCGTGCTCGTCCGGCGGTCCTCGCGGCCCGAGTACGAGGCGGTGAAGATGCGGTGGTACGCGGCGCTCGGTCTTCAAGTTATCCATCGGCCACAGCGGGGGACGGACGACAGCGGGCTCGGAGAGATGACGACGGCCGTGCGCGTGCTGCGAAAGAACCACGTGCTGGCGCTCACGCCCGACCTGATCCGGCGTCCGGGAACTGGCGTCACGGTCCGGCTGTTCGGGCGGCCCGTCGACCTTCCGGCCGGCCCCTTCTTCCTCGCCGTGCGCACCGGCGCGCCGCTGCTCTCCTCGTTCTTGTGGGAGGAGGGCGGAAGGTACCGAGGACGCACGGACGGTCCGATCGAGATCGTGCCGACGGGTGACCGCGAGCGGGACGTCGCCGCCGTCGCCCAGGCGTGGACGACGGGCTTCGAGCGGTTCGTGCGCGAGCACCCCGACATGTGGCTCTTCTGGCTCGATCGCCGATGGCGGCGCTGGCTGCTGGAGTCCTCCGCCGCCGGCGCCGGTGATCGACGATGTCGGTGATCCTCTATCTGCTCGCGGTGATCGCGGTGCTCTTCTGCCTGCAGAGCGTGCTGCTCCTCGCCTACCGCGAGCCGCTGCGGTGGACCTTCGGGGTTCGCGCGGGGGAGCCGCGATCGCTCCGGATCGCGCTGAAGACGGTGCTCCAGCTGACGCTCGTCGGCTCGATCCTCCTCTATCCGTATCTGCGGGGGACGACGCCCGTCGCGTACTACGGGCCGCTGCTGCCGCGCGACCGCGCCGTGGAGTTCCTGTATGGCGAGGCCATCGCGCTCGCCTTGCTCGCTGTCGTCTTCGCGATGGAGCTGGCGATGGGCGGGATCCGCTGGCGCGTGCGATACCCGGCGGGCAAGGCGCTGGCCCGCTCCGCGCGCAGCGCGCTCAGCTCACTGACGGTCGTGGCCGTCGAGGAGCCGTTCTTCCGCGGCATCGTGCTGGAGAGCCTGCTCACCACGATACCGGCTGGGCCGGCGATCGCGTTGAGCGCGGGGCTCTTCTCGGCCGCCCACTTCCTCCGGAAGGTCCGGACGTACTGGCCCGCCATCGGCCTCGCCGTGCTCGGGATGTGGCTCGGCGTCGCGTACTACAAGACGCAGAGCCTCTGGCTACCCATGGGGCTGCACAGCGGAGGCATCCTGGCCATCGGCGTTCACCGGTGCTTCGTCGAGTACCAGGGGCACGAGGTGCTGGTGGGGACCCAGACCTATCCCATCGCGGGGTTGGGCGCCATCGCGCTCATGCTCCTGGGAGCATCGGTCACCTGGTGGGTCCTCTGACTCGCGCGTGCCCGGGGCAACCGAGGCTGGCGAACGCTTGGTGGCCGTGGCTTCGTTTGAGAGCGCTACCTGGAACCGTCGCCAGACGTTAGAATCGCCGCATGCGTAACATCAACGCGATCTACACGACCGACCTGGGCAAGGAGTGGACGAACGAGGCGCTGCTGCCCCAGTACGAGGCGTGCGTGGAGCGGCTGCCGCTCGGCGAGGCCGAACGCACGAAGCTCCGTGACTTCGTTCGCTTCCAGCTCAACGGCGAGCGCGCGCGCCGGACCGTGGTGCCGGACTGGACGTCGCTGGGCAGCTTCCGGTCCCGGGCCTCGGTCTTCGAGGAGGGAGCCGAGCAGTGCCTCGATTCGCTGACCGAGCAGATCGCGCCGGTCGCGGAGTCCGCCGGCATCACGTTCGACGCGGTGATCACCACGACGGCGACGGGCAACCTGATGCCGGGGTTGTCCTATCGCACGGCGCGCCGGATGGGCGGCCTCGTCCCGCACGACAGCACGCTGATCGACCTCGCCAACGTCGGCTGTACGGGCAGCATCAAGGCGTTGAACCTCGCCCGCTCGCTGGACCCCGCGTTCCGCAATGTGCTCATCGTGTCGGTGGAGGCACCGAGCACCCTGCTCGACGTCACCGGGACGACGCTCGATCTCTGGCAGGGCAACTGCACCTTCGGCGACGGCGCCGCCGCGCTCTGGGTCAGCACCGAGCGGCGTGAGGGGGCGCTCGCCGTCGAGGAGATCCGCTACCGGCAGCGGGCGGACACGGGGCTCGACCTCATCCGCTGGAGCTATGGTGACTACTACAACTTTGCGCTGGCGGACCAGAAGACCTTCGACCAGGACGTCCGCGAGATCGTGTCGGAGACGCTGGCCGAAGCCGAGGCGGGCTGGAAGGAAGAGCCGCTCTGGGCCATCCACCCCGCTGGTATCATCCTGCTCATGAAGATCGCCCGGAAGCTGGGGATTCCCACCCAGGCCATCCAGCCGTCGACGAACCACTACCGCCGCTACTCGAACATGTCGAGCGCCAGCATCCTCTACATCCTCAAGGAGCTCGCCGAGTCCGCGTCCCCGGGCGCGGCGATCAACCTCGTCACCATGGGCGCCGGCTTCAACGTCCTTTACGGGCGCGTGCGCCGCGTGAGCTGAGCATGGATCGCGACGCCGTCCTCGACAAGATGCGCGTGTACTTCGAGCGCAAGCAGCCGCCCGACGTGCTGGCCACCTTCGCCACCCAGTCGCCCAAGGCGCTCTTGCCCGACAGCCTCGACGTCGTGGACTTCATCCTCCACATCGAGGAAGCGACCGGCTGCGAGATCGACATCAACGAGGTCGGCGAGTCGCTCATGAACAAGAACTTCGGCGAGCTCGCCGAGGAAGTCTCTCGCCGGCTCGCCACCCGCTAGTCGCCACGCGGCGGCGGCGGACACGCGCGTCCGCCGCCGCCACGGGAGCCACGCACTGCCTACGTCAGGCCGCGCGCGGCATGAACTGGCCGAGGTGGCCCTGATAGCTCCGGCTCTGCACGAGCGACGCGACGATCGGCGTCACCGCGCTCACGATCTGAGCGAGCTCCCACGGCGGAAGGCTCCCCGCCATCCCTCCCGAGAAGCCGTGGCCGCCCTGGAAGCCGCCGAAGCCGCCCTGGAACGGCGGCGGCTGGAATCCCGGCAGGTACGGCTGGTAGGAGCGATTCTGTAGGCTGGCGAGGACCGCCGGCACGACAGCGCTGACGATCTGGCTGATCTCCTCGTGCAGGCCACGCTGCTGCTGGCCGAAGCCGCCGCCCCACATCCCTTGCTGACCCGACCATCCCGGTGTGCCGAAGCCGAAGGGGGAGAAGCCGCCCTCGCCCATGAACGTCTGGCCGCCCGGAATCGTTGCATGCATCGATCGTCCCTCCTTGATGTTGATGAGCGTGCTGCGCACGGCCTCGGCAATCGAGCGGCTGAGGTCATCCTCGCCCTCGCTGCCGGGCGTCGACGACGGGTACACGAACAGCACCGGCTGGAACGTGAGAAACGCCCGGAGCCCGAGATGCTCGGGTTCCGCCGGTTCCCGGAGGAGCGGCGTCTGCGCGAATCCCAGCTGTCGCAGCTCGTATCCCGTCGCTTGAAGCAGTTCGATGGCCGAACGGTTGTGGCCGAGTCGCCTGATCGCATTGATCAGGCAGTAGGTGAACGGCGAGAGCCCACCGGTCTGTGACGTCGCCGCCGTGGTCGTCTCGTCGGCCAGACACGGCACGACGAGCAGCGTTTTCGTCCCGGGCTCGGCGGCCGAGGTGAGCCTGGCCGGCGGCGCGTCGAGCGACGACCCGCGCCGCACGTGCGCAGCCAGCGCCGCGAGCGAGACGGGTTTGACGTGACCGAACGACGTAAACGCCTTCGTGCCGGAGGTGATCAGGCGTTCTTGCCGTCCCCGGTCGGCTTCGACGGGAATCCACCGCTTGCTCCGGGGGATCTCCACCTGACCGTTCGGGTGAATGAGCATCTCTTCCACGCCGGAGAACGCGGCGTCCACCACGAGCGTGAGCACCCCGGCCGGGACGTGCTGCGTCCGGTCGGTGATGTGATGACCGTCGAGGAGCCGTCCGTCCTGCAACACCAGCGCTTCCTCGACGGTCCCGTTCTTCTCGTAGCGACACCCGTGACCGGAGAAGAAGAAGACCAGGCGATCATTGGCCGACGCGGACTGACAGAGCCACTCGACCCCGCGGTCCACGCCGTCTCGCGTCGCTTCACCGTCCTTCAACACGCGGACCTGATCGAAGCGGTACACCGTCTCCAGCACGTTGCCGAACATTTCAGCATCGCGGCCGCTGCTCGGCAGATCATTGGGGAAACCGTAGCTGTTGATGCCGATGACCAGCGCTTTCTTCACATCTCGTGTCCTCCTTCCGTCGGTGTCGAGCTCGTGACGATGCGCGATGTTCGCGATGCGCGCGCGGCCGCGAGCCGCGAGGAAGGCAAGCAAACGCTGTGCAGTTTTCTGCGTGTGACGAAGGTATCGAGATCGTTGCGTTCACGCGAAGCGTGCGCGTGACGTCGATGGCGCGCATGTAGAACGTGCGGGCGGATTCTTCAACGCGACGACGCGCGTGCCAAGGCGTCGCGGCGCAGGACGTGGATGATCAGCGCCGGCCGGTGAGCTCCGCGCGCACGAGCTTCGCGCCTGCAGCGAGCGCGCCGATCTTCTGATTGCACATGTAGCGGGGCGACCAGCCGAAGCCGCAGTCGGGGTTGACGTAGAGCTTCTCGGCCGGACACACCTCCAGCACGCGGCGGATGCGCGCGGCGACGTCCTCCGGCGTGTCCTGGGTGAAGCCCTTGACGTCGACGACGCCGGCGCCGAGCTCGCGGCCCTCGCCGTACTTCTTCCAGAGGTCGAGCTCGCTCAGCTCGCGGCCCGCGAACTCGAGCACGAACTGATCGGCACGCGCCTTGAGCAGGCCGGGAAAGTACGGTACGTACGTGCGGGGAAACCGCGACCGGCCGAAGCGGTTGCCGAAGCAGACGTGGAAGGCGAGCTTCGCCTTCACGCCTTCCGTGGCCATGTTGTAGAGCCGCGCCATCTCCTCGCCGGAGACGTTGCCGCGGGCCGGCTCGTCGAGCTGGATGAAATCGGCGCCGGCGGCCACGAGCCCGCGCAGCTCGGCGTTGATCACCTCGGCGAAGCGCTCGGCCACGTCGACCACGCCCTTGTAGGCCTTGCCGGGATGGATGCGCGAGCCGAAGGTGAGCGGCCCGGCGCACGTCGCCTTCAGGCGGCGGGTCGTGTGCGCTTTCAGATATTCGAAGTCCTTCACCAGACCGAAGCCGGTGGCCGGCGGCTCGATGCGCCCGACCGCCTCGTAGCGGGTCTGCTGGTCGTAGCCCCAGTAGCCGGCCTTGCGGCGCACGGGCAGCGGCTCGATGTTCTTGAGGATCCGGTAGTAGGTGTCGACGTAGCCGTCGGTGCGCCGCACCTCGCCGTCGGTGATGATGTCGAGCCCCGCCCGCTCCATGTCGCGAATGGCGGTGTCGACGGCGTCGTCGAACATCTCGTCGAGATCGGCGGGACCGAAGTCGCCACCGGCCTCGTGGGCCTTGACGGCGGCGAACCACCAGCCGGGCTTGCCGTGCGAGCCGATGACGGTCGAGGGGATGAGGGGCAGGGAATCCATCAGGCGCTTCCTCCGATGATGCGCGCGAGCGAGCGGTCACGCCGCGCGTCGGTGGGCGGTCCGGAGAAGACGATCTCGCCGCGCTCGATGACGTAGAGACGGCGGGCGTACTCAGGCACGTGGTGGATGTTCGACTCGGCGATGAGGATCGCGCGGCCGAGCTTCTGGGCGATCGCCGCGATGCTGTCGGTGATGACCGGGATGATCGCCGGCGCGAGGCCCTCGAACGGCTCGTCGAGCAGCAGCAGCTCGGGATCGAGGGCGAGCGCGCGCGCGATCGAGAGCATCCGCCGCTCGCCGCCCGAGAGCTGGGCGCCGCCCCGCGTGGCGTAGCCGCGGAGCTTCGGGAACACCCCGTAGGCCTCGGCGATCCGCTCGGCGGCCGTGCGCGCGGTCGGGCGCGTCCACGTTGCGATCTCGATGTTCTCGGCGACGGTGAGGTCGGCGAAGATCCCGCCTTCTTCCGGCGCGAAGCCGATGCCGAGCATGGCGATCTCGTGGGTCGGCCGGTCCTGGATCGGGCGGCCGGCGAGCTCCACGCGTCCGGCGCGGGGGTGGAGATACCCCATGATGGTCCGCAGCGCGGTGGTCTTGCCGGCGCCGTTGCGACCCACCAGGCACACGACCTCGTCGCGCCCGACCTCGAGCGAGACCTTTCTCAGGATGTGGCTGGCCTGGATGAACACGTCGACGGCATCCACGACGAGCATCGGCGGCGTCACCGCGCGACCGTGCGGCGGCGGCCGATGACCGTGTCGATCACCTGCTGATCGGCCTCGATCTCGCGCGGCGTGGCGTCGGCGAGGATGCGGCCCTGGTGGAGCGCGATGATGCGGTGCGAGTACGCGAAAACGATGTCCATGTCGTGCTCGACCTGCAGGATCGCCTTGATGCCGACCCGCTTGCTGGCCGCGACCAGGATCTCCATGATCGCGGTCTTGTCGGCCGTGCTCACGCCGCTGGTAGGCTCGTCGAGCAGGATCATGTCGGGACGGAGCGCGAAGGCCGAGGCCACGTCGAGCAGCTTCTTGTCGCCCTGGGGCAGCTGCCGCGACGGCGCGTGGCGCTTGTCGGTCAGCCCGAAGAGCTCGGCCGTCTCCAGCGCCGCCTCCTGGATCTCGCGGTCCGCGAGCGAGCCGAACAGCCGCCGGCCGCGACCGAGTCGCGACACGACGGCCGCCTGGAGCGTCTCGAGCACGGTGAGGTCGGGAAAGATCTGGACGAGCTGGAAGCTCCGGGCCATGCCGAGCCGGGCGAGACGGACGGAACCGGCGCGGGTGACGTCGTGCTCCTTGAAGCGCACGCTGCCCGCCGTGGGCCGGGACACGCCCGTGAGCAGGTTGATGAGCGTGGACTTTCCCGCGCCGTTCGGTCCGATGATCGACACGAACTCTCCCTCGCCGATGGCCAGGCTGACGTGGTCCAGCGCGCAGAACGGACCGTAGAGCTTCGTCAGATCGCGGGCCTCGAGGATCACGCGCGGCTCACCAGCTCCGCCCGCTCGCGCCGCCGCGGGCCGATCAGGCCCATGAGCCCGCCCGGCGCGAAGATCACGATGGCGGCCAGGAGGGCGCCGAAGATCAGCCGCCAGTACGGCACCACCGACATCACGAAATCCTGCAGGTAGATGAAGACGAAGGCGCCGAGCAGGGGACCGAAGAAATGCGTGAAGCCCCCGAGCAGCGTCATGAACACGATGTTGCCGGAGTGAGTCCAGTAGGCGAGCGTGGGGTCGACGTTGCCCGTCGGCGGCCCCAGCAGCGTGCCACCGACGGCCGCGTACACGGCCGAGATCACGAACGCGCACCACCGGTAGCGCGGCACGCTGATGCCGAGGGCTTCGGCCTTCAACGGGTTGTCGCGAATGGTCCGGAGGCAGAGGCCGAACGGCGAGTGGACGATGCGCCACATGCACACCGTCGCGATCACGAGCACGGCCACGCAGTAATAGTAGTAGGGGCCGACGAGGTACTCGGTCTTCGGCATGGCCGACAGATCGCGCCCGAGCAGGAGCGGGCGAAGGAACGGCATGCCCTCGTCGCCGCCGGTCAGCCGGTAGAACTTCAGCACGAAGGTGTAGAACACCATCCCGAAGGCGAGCGTGAGCATCCCGAAGTAGATCTTCACGTACCGGACGCAGAGCGCCGCCACCGGAGCGGCGACCAGCGCGCCGAGCGCGGCCGACACGAGGAGGATCGCCTCCAGCGAGCGCAGGCCGAACCGGCTCGTGAGCACGGCGCCCGTGTACGCGCCGATCCCGATGAACAGCGCGTGGCCGAACGACAGCAACCCCGTGTAGCCGAAGAGCAGGTTCAGCCCGAGCAGGATGACCGCGTAGGCCATGAAGGGCAGCATGAGCAGCGTCTGGTAGGGCGGTGCCGCCAGCGGCACGAGCAGGATCGCGGCCAGGGCGAGGCCGGGACCGAGGAGCCGCGTCACGCCGGCACGGCTCCGAAGAGACCGTGCGGCCGCAGGACGAGGACGCCGATCACGATGAGGTAGATGAGCAGCATCTCGATCTCGGGCAGCACCGAGATGGCCACGGCGCGCAGGATCCCGACCACGAGCGCCCCCACGAAGGCGCCCCGCATGCTGCCGAGGCCGCCGATGACCACGACGGCGAACGCCTCCACGATGAGCTCGATGCCCATCTCGCTCATGGCCGCGGTGGCGGGAATGACGAGCGCGCCGCCCAGCGTGCCCAGCGCCGTCCCCAGCGTGAAGACGCGGACGTACACGCGACCCATGTCCACGCCGAGCGCTTCGGCCATCTCCCGGTTGTCGGCGGTGGCGCGCATGATCCGGCCGAACGCCGTGCGCGTCAGCAGCCAGCCGATGGCCAGGGCGATGGCGAGGCTCGCGGCGATCACGATGAGGTTGTAGACGGGCACGGTGGCGCCGAGGAGGCGGACCTGACCGTAGGCGAGGTAGAGGCCCGCGGTCGAGCGCGGCGACGTCCCCCAGACGATGCGGATCACGTCCTCGAGCATGAGCACGAGCGCGAACGTCAGCAGGAGCTGGAACGTCTCGTCCCGCCCGTAGACGAAGCGCAGGAGCCCGCGCTCCACGACCACGCCGACGACCCCCACGCACAGGCCCGCCACCGCGAGCGGGACGACGAACAACCACGGCGGCCCGCCGGCGGCGGTGAAGGCCGCGACGGCAGAAACGCCGACGTAGGCCCCGAGCGCGTAGAACGAGCCGCAGGCGAGATTGAAGATCTTCTGCACGCCGAACACGACCTGCAGCCCCGCGGCGACGAGAAACAGGATGGAGGCGTGAAAGACGCCTCCGAGGAGGATCGCGCCTAGACCTTCCAGCCCTTGATCCAGTCCATCAGCTTGCTGCCCGCGGGCTTCATCGCTTGCTTGGTGGAGACCACCTCGATCGGGTCGATGGTCACGAAGTCGTAGCCGTTCTTGTGCGTGGTGATGCCCTGATAGAAGTTGCACATCTGCACGTGGTCCTCACGCCAGCTGCGCTTGCCGGAGAGCGACTCGACCTCGATGCCCTCGAGCGCCTTCACGACCGCCGCCTTGTCGGGCCACTGCTTGCCGCCCCTGGCCGCTTTCTCGACCGCCTGCTTGTAGGACTCGGCGTTGAAGTACGCGTGATCGCACTCGTAGGGCGGGTATTCGTTGTACTTCGTCTTGTAATCGCCGACGAACTGCTTGAGGAGCGGGCTGCCCTTCGGATCGGCGAAGTACATCGTGTTGTAGCCGAGGAGCAGGCCCTCGGGCGTGAACTCCTTCTTGAGGGAGTCGTGCACGCCGCCCGCCGTCGTGAACACGCCCTTCATCTGCTTGAAGAGCCCGACCGCGGCCGCCTGCTTCATGATGATGGTCGCGTCGCCCGACCAGAACGAGCACATGAGGAGATCGGCCTTCGACTGCTGGATGGACGCGATGTGCGAGGTGAAGTCGGTCACGCCGAGCTTGGGGAACAGCTCGAGCACGAACTTCACGTCGGGGATGTATCGACGCAACACCGCCTGATAGGTCTCCCAGCAGTCATGCCCGTACGAGTAGTCGTTGCCGATGCCGGCCACGGTCTTGATGCCCTTGAAGTACTTCGGCGTGAGCATCCCGGCGACGATCGCCTCCACCTCGTTGTCCACGCTCTTGAACGCCCACTTCGGGCTGGGCATCGTCTCCTCGACGCCCTTCTGCGTGGTGCCGTCCCACGACAGCCACGGCGTGGCGAGGTCCTCGGCGACGGGGCCGAGGGCGAGCGTGACCCCGGTCGAGATGCCGCCGATGACCACCTCGACCTTGTCCTGGAGCACGAGCTTCCGGTAGCGCTCGACGGTGTCCTTCGGGTTCGACTCCTCCTCGACCACGAGCTGCAGTTGACGGCCGAGGATGCCGCCCGCCTTGTTGGTACGCTCGGCCCACCACTCGGTGCCGCGGAGCCCGGCCGCGCCCACGGGCGCCGCGATCCCGGCGCGGATGGCCAGCACGCCAATCTTCACCGGTCCCGCGGCTTGCGCGAACGCCGGCACGGTCGCGAGCCGCGTGCCGGCCGTGAGGGTCGCGCCGCCCATCACCGTGAGGAACCGCCGTCGTGTCGTCGTCATTGTCGGCCTCCTGAGTCGGGCAGCACCGGAGCGGGATTATAGCTCGAACGTACGGCCGGACCGGGCGCGGCCGCCTCAGCGGCCCTTGAGTCGCGGGTCGAGCAGGTCGCGGAGCGCGTCGCCGAGCATGTTGAACCCGAACACGGCGAGGGACAGCGCGGTGGCGGGCCAGATGGCCAGCCACGGCGCGCGGTACATGTGGTCGAGCCCCGTGAGCGAGAGCATCCCGCCCCACGTCGGGTAGGGCGGCGGCACGCCGAGTCCCAGGAACGAGAGGCTGGCTTCCGTCAGGATGACCGTGGACAGCCCGGTGGTCGCCGTCACGATGATCGTCGGCATCACGTTGGGCAGGATGTGGACGAGCGTGATGCGGACGTGGCCCGAGCCGAGCGCGCGCGTGCCCTCGATGTAGGTGTTCTCCTTGATCGACAGCGCGACGCTCCGGACGATTCGCGACTCGCGGATGCCGGCGGCGATGCCGAGCACCAGCGTGATGTTGAGCACGTTGGGGCCGAGCAGGGACATGATGGACATGAGAATGAGCAGCGGGGGAAACGCCATCCACGCGTCGACCAGCCGTTGCAGCCAGAGGTCGATCCGTCCACCCCAGTACGCCGAGAGAATCCCCAGCGCCGCGGCGAGCACACTGGCGATGGCGATGGCGCCGAAGCCCACGTAGAGCGAGATCCGCGCGCCATAGAGGATGCGCGTCAAAAGGTCGCGGCCGAGCTGATCGGTCCCCAGCCAGTGCTCGGCGCTCACGGCGATGAAGCGCTCGCGCAGGCTCGTTTGCGAGAAGCCGTAGGGCGTGAGCACGTCGGCGAACACTGCCGCCAGGAGCATACCGAGGACGATGACTGCGCCGAGCGTGCCGAGCGGCTTGCCGCGCAGCATCCGGATCCAGACCTCGGTATACCAGGGTCGCGAGCGCGGGATCGCGCCCGCCTCGACGGTGAGGGGCGATGTCGTGAACGGCGTGACCGTAGCCATCAGTAACGGATTCGCGGGTCGAGGAAGGCGTAGGTCAGATCGATTGCGAGGTTCAGCCCCACGACCATCGCGGCGAAGATCAGGTTCACCGACTGGACCACGGGATAGTCCAGACGGGACAGCGCTTCGAAGAAGAACAGGCCGACGCCCGGCAGCCTGAAGATCGCCTCGATGATCACCGAGCCGCCGATGTAGAGCGGGATCTGCAGCCCGACCACGCTGATCACCGGGATCAGCGCGTTCTTGAGCGCGTGACGGAGCACGATGGCTTGCTCGGACAGTCCCTTCGACCACGCGGTGCGAATGTAATCCTGACGTAGCACCTCGAGCAGGGCCGAACGCATGATGCGCATGATCGGTCCGGCGCGAGTGACGCCGAAGACCGTGGCCGGCACGATGAGGATCTTGAGGTTCTCGAGCGGATCCGTCGTGAACGGCACGTACGTCCACACCGGTGTCCACTTGAAGTAGATCGACGGCAGGACCACGACCAGCACGGCGAGACCGAAGTACGGCACCGAGAGCGCGAGGATCGCGAGCACGCGTCCCAGGTAATCCGAGAGCGTGTCCTGGCGCACGGCGGAGACGATTCCGACCAGGACCCCGAACACGACCGAGACCACAATGGTCAGCGCGGCCAGCTCGAGCGTCACCGGAAAGCGACCGACGAACTCGTCGAGGATGGGCTGTCGCGTCCAGTACGAGGTCCCGAAGTCGCCACGGAGCACGATCCCGCCGATCCACTCGAGGTACTGCCGGTAGGCCGGACGGTCGAGGCCGAGCTCGCGCCGCAAGGCCTCGATCGTCGGAGCGTAGGCCTGGCCATCGACCATCCGCATCACGACGTCGCCGGGCATGAGCCGCATCATCCCGAAGACGATCACGCTCACGAGCCCGAGCGTCGGGACGGCCAGGCCGAGCCGGCGCAGAACGTACCGGCGCATGCCGTCGCTACTTGTCGAGCCAGGTGAACATGAGCCGGTGGCCGAGCGAGAAGCCGTCGTGGTACTTCATGCCTTTCACCTCGGCGGCATGGGTGATGTACCAGGGCCACGACGGCAGATACACGTAATAGGCCTTGTCGGCGAGATACCGCTGGATGTCGTGGACGATGGCCAGCCGCTTCTTCGGGTCCATCTCGCGGTGCTGGGCCAGCAGCAGCTTGTTCAGCTCCGCGTCGGCGACGTGGCTGCGGTTCTGGGGCTGCTCGGGATAGAAGCCGCCGTAGAGCCAGTCGTCGATGTCGTTGCCGGGTAGCTGCGGCCCCATCCCCATCTTGTCGTACTTGCCGAGGACCGTCGTGGTCATGTACTTGCCGTACTCCTCGGGCTTGAACTCCACGGTGACGCCGATCTTGGCGAGGTTGTCGGCCGCGAGGTCGTAGTAGGTCCGCCACGGCGCCGTGTACCCAGGCCAGTGATACATGGGCGTGGTGAAGCCGTTCGGGTAGCCCGCCTCGGCCAGCAGCCGCTTGGCCTCGGCCGGGTCGTAGCCGACCAGGTACTTGGCCTTCGCGGGGTCCATCTGCGCGACTGGAAGCTTCCAGTCCTTCATCGCGCACGGCACCGGTCCGGCGTCGACACAACCCTCGCCGTAGTGGATGGAATCGTTCCACGCCTTGCGATCGATGGCCAGCGAGATCGCCCTCCGCACCCGTATGTCGTTGAAGGGCGGCTGGTCGGTGCGGAAATAGATGTGGGCGTTCGGAAGCCCGATGATCGGCGTCATGAAGGCTTCGGGGTTCGTCTGCTTGACGGACTTGGCCTCCTCGGGCGCCAGGTAGCCCCACATGTGCGGCAGGTGGACGCGGCCCGCCCGGAACAAGGACAGCCGCGCGTTCACCTCCGGGGTGATCTCGATCACCACGCCGTCGAGGTACGGCAGGCCCTTGACGTAGTAATCGGGATTGCGCTCGAACGCGATCTGGGAGCCCTTCTGGTAGCTCTTCAGCATGAAGGGCCCGGAGCCGATCATCGCTTCCGGCCGGTTGAAGTCCTTGTACTTCTCCTCCACCTCCCGCGGCAGGATGGCCAGATACGTGGCCTGGGCCAGGTGGACCATGAAGGGCGCCGATGGCTCCTTGAGCGTGATCCGGAGCGTGTAGCGGTTCATCACGTCGATCGACTGCACGACGTCGAACCGGGTGCGCAGCGCGGACTTGGCCTTGAACCGCTCGAGCGAGTACTTCGCGTCCTCGGCCGTCACCTCGCGGCCATTCACTGGCGGCTTGTTGTGGAACTTGACGCCCTTCCGGAGCGTGAACTCGATGACGGTGGGGTTCTTGTACTCCCACTTCTCCGCGAGGTCGGGCGCGATCGAGAAGTCGGCCGGATGCTTCTGCTCGGGCCCGTGCGGGTACCGCACGAGCTGGCTGTAGACCATGTTGGCCCACGACTGGGTCAGGAAGCTGATGTTGAGATGCGGATCGAGGTTCGGCGCCTCGCGATCCGCGATGCGGAGCACGCCGCCTCGCTTGGGCTGCTGGGCGTCGACGGCGGAGACGGCCACACATGCAAGCGCGAGAGCGGAAGCGATCAGGAAGGAACGCCGTCGACCCATAAGGACCTCCTCGATTCCGGAGATCTCGGAAGGTGCCCGCATTATCTCCGTCGCCCGGCAACTGTCAACGTGTGACAGCTGTCAGGTTCGGCGGTCCGGCGTTCGGCGGCGCCTAGACTCGCCGCCGCCGCGATAGCGTCATCCCACGCCGAGCCGTTGGCGCGCGAGCCGCGTGCCCGCCACGAGGCGCTTGAGCTTCTCGGCGGCCACCCAGCGCGGGACGGGGAAGAAGCCGCAGTCCGGGATCGCCGAGAGCTTCTCGACGGGAATGAACTTCGCGCAGGCCTCGAGCCGGTCGGCCACGTCCTCGGGCGTCTCCATGTAGAACGACTTCACGTCGACGACGCCGCACGCGATCTCGCGGTCGACGCCCACCTCCTTCCACATGTCGATCTCGGCCATCTCGCGATTGGCATACTCGAAGACGAACTGTTCGCACCGGCAGTCGAGCAGCTTGGGGAAGAGCCAGCGATAGCTTCGCTTGCCGCGGGGGCGCGAGAGCAGGTTACCGAAGCAGACGTGATAGCCGATCTTCGCGCGTACGCCCTCGACGGAGGCGTTGAACATCTTCACGTACTCGTCGATCTGTCCGGGCACGATGGCCGCCGACGGCTCGTCGATCTGGATCCACTCCGCACCGGCGGCGGTCAGCGCCTTCAGCTCCGCGTTCACGGCCGGGACCATGTCCCAGCAGATGGCGAGCCGGTCGTTGTTGTAGACGCCGTCACCGGGCCGCGTCTGGATGTGAATGGACAGCGTGACGGGCCCCGGGACGGTGGCCTTCACCGGACGGTCCGTCTGCGTCTTGAGGTACCGGAACTCCTCAACCGTCCCCAGCCCCTTCGGCACCGTGACGCGACGGACGGCGCGATAGCGGGGGACGGAGTCGTAAGCGTAGAGGCCGGTCTTGCGGAGCGGCTCCAGATGCTCGAGGCCGTCCATCTTGCCGTAGAAGGTCTGCACGAAGAAGAACCGGCGCATCTCGCCGTCGCAGATCACGTCGATGCCGGCGCGCTCCTGGTCGCGGATCGCGAGCTGGGTGGCGTCGTCGAACACCTCGCGTTCGTCGGTGGCCCCGTACTCGCCCGCCTTCACCTTGTCGAGGGCCGTCCAGAACCAGCCGGGAAAGCCGTGGCTCCCCATGACGTGCGTGTAGAGCAGGGGCAAGGTCGACGACATGAAGACTCCTTTCATCGAGGCGTCGGGCGCTACTGGAGCGGCAGACGGCGGGCGATGATCTCGCGCATGATCTCGGAGGTGCCGGAGGCGATGGTCCAGAGGCGCACGTCGCGGAAGAAGCGCTCCACCGGAAACTCGCGCATGTAACCGTAGCCGCCGTGGAGCTGGACGGCGTCGTACGCGACGCGGTTGGCGGTCTCGGTGGCGAAGAGCTTCGCCATGGAGACCTCGCGCACGCATTCCGCGCCGGCCGCGTACAGGCGGACCGCGTGATAGACGAGCTGCCGCGCCGCTTCGAGCTCGGTGGCGAGATCGGCCACGCGGTGACGCAGCGCCTGTCGCCGAGCGAGCGGCTCGCCGAACGTCGTGCGCTCGCGCAGGTACCGCAGCGTGTCCCCGAGCGCCTGGTCGGCACCGGCCAGGGCGAGCACGGCGGCCATGATCCGCTCGCGCTGCAGGCCGGCCGCGAGCTGGTGGAACCCGCGCCCCTCAACGCCGAGAAGCTGCTCGACCGGCACCGGGCACTCGTCGAAGCTGAGCTCGGCGGTGTCGGATGCGCGCATGCCCAGCTTGTCGAGCGTGCGGCTGACCACGAAGCCGGGCAGGCCGCGCTCGACGAGGAACATCGAGATGCCGTCGTGGCGCCGCTCCGGCGTTCCCGCCGCGGTGCGGGCGGCCACGAAGTAGAGGTCGCCGTGCACGCCGTTGGTGATGAACGTCTTGCCGCCGGTCAGGTGGTAGTGATCGCCGCGGCGGACCGCCCGCGTCTTCAGCGCGGCCATGTCCGAGCCGGTCCCCGGCTCCGTGATGCCGAGCGCGCACACCGTCTCGCCGGCGACGATGCCCGGCAAGTACTTCCGTTTCTGCGCCTCGGTGCCGTAGCGGACGAGCCACGGCGAGGACATGTCGGTGTGCACGAGCACGCTGAAGGCCACGCCGCCCGAGCGGCAGCGCGCCATCTCCTCGCCCAGCACGACGCTCGAGACGAACCCGCCGCCGCCCCCGCCGTGCTCGGTCGGGAAGTCGAGACCGAGGAACCCGAGCTCGCCCATCCGTCGCCAGAACGACTTCGGGATCCGGCCGGCCTCCTCCCACTCGTCGACGTGCGGCGCGACCTCCTTGTCGACGAAGGCGCGGATCGTCCGCCGCAGCAGCTCGTGCTCGTCGTCGAAGGGCGAGGACGCCATGGGGGCCGGATTATAGCGCGCGCATGCCGGCGAGCGGCCGGCCGTGAGGTTGCAGCGCACGACCGGATGGTCCAGCATGTGGGACGATGCGGAGGCCGCCGGAATCCCTGGCGCGCGACCGGTCATCGCAAGCCCGATCATCACCTCAGGAGGGATCCCATGGCTGGTTCAGTCGCCACCGAGCTCCGCACCAGGATGGACGCCGCCCAGACCAATCTCTTTCGCCAGCTCGACGGCATGGAGCCGCACCTCGAGAAATCCGACGCGCCCGGCGAGTGGACCGCCCGCGAGGTCCTCTCGCACCTGCTGTTCGAGCCCGGCTTCGATTCGGTCGCGACATTGAAGACGTTCCACGCGACGAACCTGCCGCTCATCGACATCGACCCCGGCAAGACCCATCTGGACGGACCCCGCAAGACGATGACCGTCGCCCAGTTCAAGACCGCGCTCGCACAGCAGCAGAAGAGCGTGGTCGGTTACGTCGAGTCACTCTCCGACGCCGACCTGCAGGCGCGCAAGGGACGGATTCCGCTCTTCAAGCAGTACATGCAGACGGAAGAGATCCCGATCGCCATGTACGTCGGCGCGCTGTTCGACTATCACCGGAACGACCACGCCGGTCAGCTGGCCAAGATCCGCCAGACCTCAGGGCTGCCCGAGGCGAAGTAGGGACGATCCCAGCACGGTGGGCGTCGCGCTGCCCGATCCGCTTCCCGACGATCCGCTGCCGCTGGTCAGGGCGTGGATCGACGACGCGACGACCGCCGTCCGCAATCCGACGGCCATGACGCTCGCCACCGTCGACGCCGACGGCTCGCCGGCGGCGCGCATGGTGATCTGTCGCGGCTTCGACTGGGACGCCGGCTGGCTCGTCTTCTACACCGACCGCGACAGCGCCAAGGGGCACGCGCTCGAGGCCACGCCGCGCGCGTCGCTCGTCTTCTACTGGGAGCCCCTGGACCGACAGGTGCGCATCGACGGCCCGGTGACGATCGCGCCGTCCGCGCCGACCGATGTCTACTGGAACTCGCGCCCGGAGGACGCGCGACTCGCCGCGATCGCCAGCGAGCAGAGCCGACCGATCGCGTCGCGCGCCGCGCTGGTGGCGCGGCTCGACGAAGCGAAGCGGCGCTTCAGGGCCGACCCACCGCGACCGGAGCGGTGGGTCGGCTACCGCGTGTGGGCCGAGCGCGTGGAGCTCTGGACGTCACAACCCGCGCGCCTGCACGATCGTGCGTGCTGGACACGCGCGCTCACGCGCTCGGGCGACGGCTTCACCGGCGGAGCCTGGAGCGGCACGCGCCTGCAGCCCTAGCTGGGCTCGCGAGCTACGGCCAGATCGCTGCGGGGTCGAGGGGCAGGTCGGCGAACGGCGACAGCGCGCGCGGCTCCGAGCCTTCCAGTCGCGTGTCGAGTCGATACCCGTCGGCGTGCAGACGATAGACCTCGATCGCGCGCGCATCGGGATCGACAATCCAGTACCAGGTCACGCCGTGCTTCGCGTAGAGCGTCATCTTCCGACGGCGGTCGATCTGTGTCGTGGACAGCGACAAGATCTCAACGGCGAGGGTCGGTCCACCCTCCACGCCCCGCGCGCTCACGATGTCGCGGCGGCTGTCGTCGACGTAGAGCAAATCGGGTTGAACGACGGTGATGTCGCTCATGATGCAGTCGAGCGGCGCGATGAGGACCGTGCCGGCGCCGTGACGCTTGACGTGGGGCGCGAGGATGACCGTGAGATTCACGAGGATTTGCTGGTGACGCGTTCCCGGCGCCGGCGTCACCGACAGCTCACCCTCGTGCAGCTCGTAGCGCTTGCCGTCGTCCGGCAACGCCGCGTAATCCTCGTACGTGAGCGTGATCCGCGACGTCATGGGTGACTCGTGCACAGTGTAGCACCCGGTTCGCGAGCGTCCCATGCGGTACGCGTCACGACAATGTCCATTCTTTCAGACGGCTACTGCTGACCCTTCGTCGCGCGCGAGCGGCGGCGCGCGACGAACTCGGCGATGCGGGCGCGTGCTTCCGGGCTCGTGCGCAGGGTCGCGCCGTAGGCGCGCGGCTCGTCGCCGGCGCCGCCGCGGCACAGCGCCGCCACGATGTTCTTCGTCGCGGCAAGCCCGGCACGGGGCGCGCGAGCGATCTCCGCGGCCCACGCCGCGGCGCTCGACTCGAGCGTCGCCGCCGCGACCACGCGGTTCACGAGCCCGAGGCGGAGCGCCTCGCTCGCGTGGACCGTTCGCCCGGTCAGCAGCAGATCGCGTCCGTGGCCGCCGCCGACGATGTCGAGCAGCCGCGCGATCCCGTACGCCGGATTGAAGCCGAGGGTGACCTCGGGCAGTCCGAAGCGCGCGCGGTCGGAGGCGATGCGCAGATCCTGGGCGACGGCGAGCATGAGCCCGCCGCCGAGCGCGTAGCCGTCGACGGCGGCCAGCGTCACCTGCGGCAGCCGGGAGAAGCGCTCCATGAGCGCGGCCTGGCGGGAGGCGAGCGCCTCGGCCCGGGCCGGCGTGATGTCGGCCATCTCGGCGATGTCGTTGCCGGCACAGAACGCGCGTCCGCGACCGCTGACGACGAGGACCGTCACGTCGTTTCGCGCGGCGATGTCCTCGAGAGCCTGCTCGATCGCTCCCGTCAGCTCGTGATTGAGCGCGTTGAGTGCATCCGGCCGGTTCAGCCGCAGCCACGCCACGGCCTCTCGGACCTCGAGCTGGATCATTGAGTCACGCGAGGCCGGCATCGGTCGTGGGTGGCCTGCCGCAGACGGATGTGGCTACGTCCGTCACGCGAGGCCGGCATCGATCGTGGGTGGCCTGCCGCAGACGGATGTGGCTATGTCCGTCACGCGAGGCCGGCATCGATCGTGGGTGGCCTGCCGCAGACGGACGTGGCTATGTCCGTCGTCGGCCGCGCGTGGCGAGCGCTACCGCGGCGGCGGCGATCGCCGTCATCCCCGCGGTGGCGAGCGGCCAGAAATTCGTGCGGAAGAACGGGATCGCGAAGAACGGCGACCGGTGCTGGGCCGGCCTTGCCGTGCCGTCGATCAGCCGGTTCACCAGATCCATCGCCTCGGCCGCGAGGACGTCGGTGGTCGCCTTGGCGAACGCCGGATCGCCCATCGCCGGATGGCCGACATATCCCTGCCCGCCGTCGCGCAGCGGATAGTTCGGTACGAGCCGGCGCGGCAACGAGTACGTCGCCGGCGGCAGGTCGCGAAAGCCCTCGTCCACCAGCTCGGGACGGAGCATCAGCATCATCGACGTCTCCCACCAGCCGCCGTGCGCGTCGTCGGCGAAAGCCCGGCGCTCGTCCGCCGTCAGGGCGCGGCCGAGGGCGGTCTCGACGCGGTCGAGAAACTGGCCGGAGCGAAACTTCGAGAAGACGTGGCCGCTGAGCGACGCCATCATCACCCCGGTGCGGCGTCCGACGATCGCCGACGCCTCGTCGAGCGCGGCCAGATGCGTCGGACCGGCGTGACCGTTGGCGACGAGGACGTACCGGAAGCCGGCGCGGGCGAGCGACGCGCCATAGTCCACCAGCGCGTCGCGCACCACGCGAGGCCGCACCTGCACGGTGCCGACCCCGTCGAGCGCGAACGAACCGAGATAGAGCGTCGGAGCCAGCACGGCCGACCAGCCGGGGCGCGCCGCGACGAGCCGGTCGGCGATCTCACGCGCGAAGTGCCGCGCGGTGAACGCGTCGACGCCGAGCGGCAGGTGCGGGCCGTGCTCCTCGAGTGGGCTCACCGTCAGCACCGCCAGCGTGCGCTCGCGGTCGAGCGCATCGAGCGCCGACATCGACATCTCCTCGAGGCGATAAACGCTCAGAAGCTGCTCCCCCGGGTGGCGGCGAGGAAATCGGTTTTCGCGCGATCGAGCTCGGCCACGATGGCGACCCGCTCGGCGATGAGCCGGCGCACCGCCTGCCCGTGAGTCACCGACAGCACGCCGAAGCGGACGATGCGGCGCAAACGTCCGGCGCCGCGCAGGTAGCGGAAGGCGAGGAGGCCCGAGAGCGGCAGCGAGAGCGCGAACAGCAGTGCTGCGGTTCCGCCGGCGAGGCGGCCGACGACCCAGATCTCGAGCCCCCAGAAGAGAGGCACGCACACGATGCTGGCCAGGAACCGCACGGTGGCGTAATCCGTCTCCTTGCGGGCCATGCGATGCGCGAGCCAGCGCGGGACGAAATACGGCAGCGCGTTGACGGCCGCACCGTACACGAAGAGCGGCAAGCCGACGACGGCCTCCCACGAGTGCAGCACTCGCGTCCGCGCGCGCGGCGGCTCGAGCCGTCGGCGCACGGCGTCGTCGCGCACGTGATGGGCGGCGAGCAGCGCTCGGTAGCCCTGGATCCGCTGCCACAGCCGTTCCACGCGCTCGGGATCGTGCTCCTTGAAGTGATTCACCGCCTCCACGATCGTACGCGAGAGCCGGACGAGGTCGACCTGGTTTTCCGCGATGCCGCGCTCCTCGCGCAGCTCCCGGATGAGGGCGCCGCGGTAGAGCTCCTCCACCGCGCGCACGATCTCGGCGGCGTCGATGCGATCGACGTGGACAACTTGCGCCTCCATCGCCCACTGGATCGCCGTGGTGAGGGCCTCCACGGCCTTGACGGGATCCTCGCGGTACGCGGGCAGGTACGGCGTCACCGGCACGGGCTCGCCGAACGAGACCAGCACGCGGGCCTGGAACGACTTCCGCGCCTCGAACGAGAGCCCCACCGGGATCACGCGCAGCGCGCCTGAGCGCTGCGCCTCGTAGCCCAGCGCCAGGCGCGCGGCGCCCGTCTTGATCCGTTGCACGCGCGCCTCGGCGTGCGTCGTGCCTTCCGGATAGATCGCGACCACGCGTCCCTCGTCGAAGGCGCGATAGCAGGCGGCGAACACGTCGGCGTTGCGGTCCATCTTGTCCGGATCGTCCTGCTTGCGATAGACCGGGATCGCCCCGCACGCGAGCAGGAAGCGGGCCAGCAGCGGATTGCGGAACAGCGCGGCCGTGGCCAGGTAGTGGACCTTGCGCGGCATCGCCGCGCCGACCAGCAGCGAGTCGATGAAGTTGTTCGGGTGATTGACGCAGAGGAGCACCGGACCGCCGGGCGGCACGCGGTCGACGTGCCGCACATCGACGCGCTTGAAGAAGAACCACAGCCAGAACCGCGCGATCCGGCGGACCGTGCCGTAGAAGCGGTCGGCCCCCGCGTCGTTCATATATGATGGCCGGCGTGTTCGAGCCGCTCGCCGAGCTGGTGAACGCGGACGCCGACCTCGTCCGTCGCGGACGATTCCTCACGACGACGTTCCTGCTCCAGGCCGACGACGACACGTGGCTGGTGCGGGTGGTCGAGGGACGGATCGAGCGCGTGGAGCGCGGCCCGTTCCTGCTGCGCGCCTGGAGCTTCGCCATCCGGGCGTCGCGCGAGGCGTGGGAACGTTTCCGCGAGCCCGTGCCCGCGCCCGGCTACCAGGACGTCTTCGCGATGACGCGCATCGGCGCGGCCCGCGTCGAGGGCGATCTGCAGCCGCTCATGACGCATCTCCGCTACGTGCAGGAGGTGCTGGCGTCGCTCCGTCGCGGTCGGCCCGCGGCCGCCCCGGCGGCGGCCGCCGGCGAGGACGTGCGCATCGAGCCCATCGCCGGCCGGTACCTCCACATGCCGTTCCAGGACCGGCCGCACCGCATCTACTTCGAGGAAGCGGGGCGTGGCATCCCGCTGGTGTGCCTGCACACCGCCGGCGCCGACGGGCGGCAGTACCGCCACCTGCTGAACGACGAGGCGATCACCGCGCACTTCCGCGTGATCGCATTCGACATGCCGTGGCACGGCAAGTCGCTTCCGCCGGCGGGGTGGCAGCGCGAGGAGTACCGGCTGACGGTCCGCGGCTACACCGACCTGATCCTCGCCTTCTGCCGGGCGCTCGGCGTCGAGCGGCCGGTCGTGCTCGGCTGCTCCATCGGCGGCAAGATCGTGCTGAACCTCGCCATCGAGCATCCCGAG